>Ga0208588_1000098_pt1 | contig 26084 bp, 24 predicted proteins | sample NGESurshal092012_8_FD_184483 | JGI IMG/M metagenome (GOLD analysis project Ga0208588, IMG submission 184483) | Arctic peat soil microbial communities from Barrow, Alaska - NGEE Surface sample 415-3 shallow-092012 (SPAdes) | ecosystem: Environmental > Terrestrial > Soil > Wetlands > Peat ...
CATCGCATTATGGTGGTTCCTTCTCGTCCCTTTGAAGCTTTTGGAATCGTCGCCCTAGAAGGGATTGCCTGTGGTTGTGTGGTGCTGGGTTCTGCGCAAGGAGGTTTGCCAGAAGCTATTGGTCCTTGTGGAGAAACCTTTGTCAGCGAAGATGTACAGGACCTAGCCAAAAAGTTGTTTAATTTGTTGCATCACCCAGAACGGTTGTCCGATTATCGTGCCCATGCTCAAGAGTATCTTCGTCACTTTCGCCGTGACCGGGTTGCCGCTTCCTATGATGCGGTGGTTGAGCGGGTCTTGAATTCTGTGGTGTAGCTCGGTGTAGATCATAGAGGAGAATGCAGTCTTTGAAAAAATTACTTGGGTTTAGTCCTCGAACGGTCTACAGCAACTTGCTGTTTAAGGGTCTACTGCTTAGTAGTAAATCGCTCACACTGAACCAGAAACCAGCGATGATATTTTCTCCTCACCAGGATGATGAGACTTTGGGTTGTGCTGGTGTAATTGCCTTAAAGCGTGATGCAGACATTCCAGTCACCGTCGTTTTTTTGACGAACGGAGCCAAATCACCTGTTTCTGAGGCTGCCGCTGTTCGTAGGCAAGAGGCCATCTTAGCCTTGGGTATGTTGGGAGTTAACCCTGCCAATACTTTTTTTTTAGACCAGCCCGATGGTGGGCTGCGTAAGCTAGAAGATAAGCCTAGAGAAGATTTAATTAGCCACCTGACTCAGTTGATTCTGACTCATAAACCCCAAGAAGTTTATGTCCCTCACCGCCAGGACCGTCATGATGGGGGTGATCATGAAGCGACCTATGAACTGGTGAAAGTAGCAATTGCCCAGACAGATTTGGAAATTGATCTGCTGCAATATCCTGTTTGGATCTTGTGGCATGCTCTACCTTTTGTCGACCTCAAACCGCAAGAACTGGCTGGAGCCTATCGGCTCTCCATTGGTGTGGCTCAAGCCCGTAAGAAAAAAGCAATTTCTGCCTATGTTTCACAGACCTTTCCTCAGGGGTTTTTAGACCGTTTCATGACGCCCTATGAGATCTTTTTCAAAGAGTAATTAAGTTCGCCTTCGATAGCGATAGCATAGGCATCTTTACCTCGCCCAAAGGCAAACTGAATAGAATCGGATAGTGTTTCGCTGGACTGAGTAATAAAAGTCAATAAGCTTAAGAAAGCAAGTCCTGCTGCTACTGCAAACATATTGCGGTAATCGAGGCCAAGAGACGAACCGACCGAACCGAGTAGAGGGCCGGAAATCGCAATGCCTAAGTCAAAACCGATCAAGCAAAGTCCAAACAGGCGACCTCTTTCTTGAGGACGAGCACGGTCAGCAATCAGTGCAGAAATGGTGGGAATTAATATGCCTGCAGCGCTCCCTTCAATCAGTCCGACACAGAGAAAGTGGAAGGGACTATGGGCGGACCATATCAATAACATAGCTAGCGTATAAAGTATCAGGCTAAGCGTGATTGGTAAACCACGTCCGAAGCGGTCCGAGGCCCTGCCAACGACTAATCGGACTCCAAAGCCCCCTAGGGCCGCAGCAGTGTAGAACAATCCTGGATTTAAATCCACCGAGGTACTTTTAATGAACAAAGGGACGAAGGTTGCTAACGTTCCAAAAGCCAGACCAATCAAAAGAAAGACTAAGGTAGGAACCCGCAGACGTGGACCGATGAGCAATTGCCAGGATGATTCATAGGCTAGTGGGTTAGGTTCAATAGGGAGTGCAGGGGCTTGAACTTGGGTCGCCAAGACAAGACCAAGTCCACTAAATCCTGCAGCCATTACAAATAGAGGAGAATTTCCCCAACTTTGTTGGATAAAGCCTCCAAGCGCGGGTCCGATTGCTGTCCCGATTGGGTTGCCCAAGGTCATATAGCCAATCAATTCTCCCCGATTCTTCGGGGGAGATAGGTCTACGACCAGAGACATATAGGCAGTAGCAAAAGCAGCAATACAAACACCGTGGAATATGCGAATCGCGATCAGCCAAGGAATGGACTGTACGAATAGATAGCCTAAAGGAGCAATGGTTGCAACGCTGAAACCGATGAGAAGGACTAACTTGCGACTTCGCTGGTCTGCCAAGCGTCCTAACCATGCTCGCGAGCCCAAGAGCCCAATGGCAAAAGCACCGCTCACCAAGCCAATCTCTTGATCATTGCCCCCAATAGATTGCACGTATAAGGAAAGCGTGGGTAGCAAAGAACCGATCCCCGCCCAAAATAATAAACTCGAAGCGAGAAGTATCCTTAGATTGCGCTTGATGGGCGGATCGAGTGCGGAAAAGAGCTGCAAAGGCGCCCTCCAGTTTTATAATACAAGCATACTACATACTGAAGTTGGGCTTTGGCTCCGGATTGGATTATTTCGTGCCCTCCTTCAGAAAGAGTGTAGAACCTTTACGAATCATTAATTTGGAGGCTCGTTGGTATCGATGCCCATGAAATCGTCATAAAATCCCACCTGTTGGGAATGACCAGGAGAGCATATAGTGACACTCCGCATAGCAGTTGTCGGATCTGGGCCTGCGGGGTCTAGTGCAGCGGAAACTTTAGCAAAAGCAGGGCATAAAACCTATTTGCTAGAGCGCAATTTAAAAAACTCCAAGCCTTGTGGTGGTGCTATTCCCATCTGTATGGTGGATGAGTTTAATTTGCCTACCGATATCATTGACCGCCGCGTGCGCAAGATGAACATGATCTCGCCTTCCAATATTGATGTGCCGATCAATCTGGACAAGCCTGGTGAATTTATTGGCATGGTCCGCAGAGAAGTGTTTGATAGCTATCTCAGGAATCGGGCTGCAGAATTTGGGGCAGACCTTCGAGAAGTTGTTGTTTTGGGTATTAAAGTCGGAACGCCCAATATCCTGACGGTTCGCAATCCCAAAACAGGCGAAACCTACGAAATTGAAGCGGATCTGATCATTGGAGCCGATGGTTTTCACTCGAAAGTAGCTAAGGCCATAGATGCAGGAGATGTTCCCTATGCCCTGGCTTATCAAGAGCGCATTAAACTGCCCCCAGAAAAAATGAAATACTACGAGGAACGGGCCGAAATGTACCTCGGCTCCGATGTCTCTCCTGATTTCTATGCCTGGGTTTTCCCTAAGTGTGACCATGTGGCAGCCGGGACAGGCACTATGTTCCCCAATAAAGATGGCCTTCAGGGAATGCAGAAAGCGCTGCGGGCCCGAGTAGGTAGCAAAATTGAGGGAGGAGAGCTGATTAAAGTAGAAGCTCACCCCTTGCCTGAATGTCCCCGTCCTCGTCGGGTAGTAGAACGCTGCATGCTCGTGGGAGACGCGGCAGGCTATGTCACCAAGTCCTCTGGCGAAGGAATTTATTTTGCCGCCAAATCAGGGCGGATGGCTGCAGAACTCGTAGTAGAGCTAGCAGACGGCGGTAAAATCCCCACCGAAGCACAGCTTAAAGAATATATCCGACGCTGGGATAAGAGTTACGGCTTGACCTACAAAGTCCTTGCTATTTTGCAGAATGTCTTTTACAAGAGTGATGCGAGCCGGGAAGCTTTTGTTGAGATGTGTGCGGATTACCATGTACAGAAGCTAACCTTTGATAGCTACCTGTACAAAACAGTAGTCCCTGCTAATCCTTTGATTCAGATGAAGATAACCGCTAAGACGATAGGCTCTCTGCTTAGAGGCAATGCTCTAGCCCCTACCCGCCGTTAGTTGACGCCATGGAAGATCTTGATCTGGTGTCACATTATGCGTAAATATTGGTTAAACCCGAAGGAAAATGCTTGGTAGCACAGTAGGGAAGGAGTTGCCCTAAGTGCTGAGAAATTGCCAGGAGCACTTAAGGCGCTACACACCATTCAAATAGCAGGAGCTTTGAATTGATGAATCTCCATGAATTAGCAAGTCAACTAGGACTGACCTATGAAGGAGATGGAACTTGGGTTATTCAAAGTCCTGCCAGTTTGGAGAAGGCTACCCTTGAGCAAATTAGTTTTATCGAAAATGAAAGGTACTATCCTGTCCTGAAGACTACTCAAGCAGGAGTGGTCATTGCCAAACCAGATGTATCGGTACCTCGAGGCAATGTAATTCGTACGCCTACCCCCCGCTTGATTTTTGCCCAGGTACTCAATCTCTTCTATCGCGCTCGTTTGCCCAAACCGGGCATTCATCCGACTGCAGTCCTGGGAGAAGGAGTTCGCTTGGGCGAACGAGTTTATCTAGGGGCCCATGTTGTGTTGGGAGAGAATACTATCCTTGGAGATGACGTGGTGATCTTCCCCAATACTACGGTCTATAACTACGTCAATATCGGCGCCAGAACCGTTATTCATAGCAACTGTTCTATTAATGACTATACCCAGATTGGTCAAGACTGCTTTATCCAACAGGGCGTAGCTATCGGCGGTGAAGGTTTTGGATTTGTGCCTACGCCAGAAGGGACCTGGTACAAAATGCCTCAAACGGGCTGGGTTGTCCTAGAGGATGGGGTCGAAATTGGCTGTAATTCCACGGTGGATCGGGCTGCCCTGGGTGAAACTCGGATTGGACAAGGGACAAAACTCGATAACCTCGTCCAAATTTCTCATGGGTGTACGATCGGCCCTCATTGCGTGGTTGCCAGCGGAACAGGAATTGGTGGGGGGACTACCCTAGAAAGCCATGTGACCGTAGGTGCGCAAGTCGGCATCAGAGAACATGTCACTATCGGTCGGGGCGTGACTATGGCGGCAAGGACAGGCATCCATAGCAATGTAGCGGCGGGAAGTACCATTGCGGGTCACCCTGAAGTCCCCTTCAGAGTTTGGGCGAAATATTCTGCAGCATTCAAATACTTGCCAGAAATACAAAAAAATGTCCGAGCCTTGAAGAAGAACCTTGCAGTTCTAGAGGCTCGGATCAACAAAGAGTAAGAGCAATACCGGAACTACTGGATCAGGTCAAATACGGTGAAGAGCGGTAGGTACATCGAAAGGAGGATGGTTCCGACTAAGCCCCCAAGCACCGTGATCATGATCGGTTCCAACAAACTAGTCAAACCTTTCACGGCCAATTCCACTTCAATTTCATAGAAATCGGCTACTTTGGCTAGCATACTGTCCAATTCCCCTGTTTCTTCTCCGACACTCATCATTTGAACAGCCATGGAGGGAAAGACTTTCTCTTTGGCGAGGGTAGGAGCAATTTGTCCTCCCTCCCGGATAACAGCCCGTGCTTTATCCACTGCTTCTGCAATCACTTGATTGCCTGCCGTATCCCGCACAATCTCCATAGAGGTGAGGATGGGAACCCCAGAGCGAGTTAGGGCTCCGAAGGTGCGGCAGAAACGAGCCACCGCTGCTTTCTGAAGCAGATCACCAAACAAGGGAACATTGAGCGTGAGCTTGTCAATATACAAACGTCCTCCTGGGGTACTGTATATCTGCTTAAAGCCAAAATACGATCCTGCGACGAGAGCGATAATAGTAACCCATCCCGTCACGCTGCGTAGCGCATCACTCAGATTTAAGAGAAATTGGGTCAGCGCAGGCAGTTCTCCTCCCAATTGCTTAAAGACTCCTTTGAATACGGGCAAAACAAAGACAATCATGCCCCCTGAGATCAAAACGGCCAGCAATAAAACGACGACAGGGTAGGTAAGCGCCGACTTAATCTGACGGCGCAAACGGTCTTGGTCTTCCAATAGTTTGGATAGTCGTTCCAAAACTTCATCAAGGACCCCACCAATTTCTCCCGACTGGATCATGGCAGTATAAAGCTTGTCAAAGCAATCGGGATATTTTTTCATGGCATCAGCCAGTGCCGTTCCCTGCTCTACATCTCGGCGGACACCACCCAGGTATTTCTTGAGTTTTGGATTCTTAGTTTGATCTTCTAGAACAGTCAAGGAGCGAATCAGCGATACCCCTGCATTGACGAGGGTGGAAAACTGACGAGAAAAGATAGACTTGTCGCGCACCGAAATACTGGTCAACGCCATGCTGATGGCACTGAAATCGATATTCTTCAGGGCTCCGACAGCGCTGACTTGCACTTCTTGAATAGTCAAGACATACATGCCCTGTTCTCTGAGCCGGTTCCGTAGGTCACCAGCAGAAGAAGCCTGTACCACCTCTTCTATAGATTGACCCCTCACATCCCGGACGCGGTAGCGAAATTGTGGCATTGAATCGTGCTCCAACCTTTAAGAATGACTACGGAAAATCTGGGAAATAAACACTAACGCCGGGGGGGCATCGTGTTGGAATTGATCGGAGGGCGAGAAGCCATTCCTGGTACAGTGCCTGTGCGAGGAGGGGTTCCGCCAATCATGCGCAGCAATTCATCGGGGCGTGAAGTTTTCATCATCGCATTCTCAAAGCTTATCTTGCCTCCCATATAGAGGTCTCTCAAGACATTCTCCAAGGTTTGCATGCCAGTCGCTGCCCCCGTTTGGATCGAAGAGTAAATCTGGGCTGTTTTTCCTTCACGAATCAGGTTGGCAATCGCTGGGGTGACCACCATGATTTCTTGCGCAAGACAGCGAGAGCCCACTCCTTTTTCGGGATTGAGTCGAGGAATCAAGCACTGAGAAAAAACGGCCACCAAAGAGCTAGAAAGCTGTACCCTAACCTGTTGTTGTTGAATGGGCGGAAAGACGTCGACCATACGGTCTACAGTCTGGGAAGCGGAACTGGTGTGCAAGGTCCCAAAGACTAAGTGGCCGGTTTCTGCAGCAGTGATCGCCAATTGAATGGTTTCCAAGTCCCGCATTTCCCCAACAAGGATGACATCAGGGTCTTCCCGCATCGCAGCTCTCAGGGCATTGGCGAAACTCTTTGTATCTTCACCGACTTGACGCTGGTTAATGAAGGAGCGTACGGGTTTGTAGATGTATTCAATCGGGTCTTCAACGGTCAGAATATGCTCTGAACGGCTGTTGTTAATGTAGTCAACCAAAGAGGCTAGGGTTGTAGACTTTCCAGAGCCCGTAGGTCCGGTTACAAGGACCAAACCTCTCGGTTTATCGGCAATCTCCTTCATCACCGGAGGCAGACCGAGTTGCTGCATTGAGGGAATTTTTGAACTTAAAGCCCTTAGGGCTGCCGCATAGGAACCTTTATCTTTATAAACATTGACCCGGAAGCGTCCCAATCCCATGACACCATAGGAGCAATCTAATTCCCAGTTTTGCTCCAAATGCTTACGCTGATTGTTATTCAGCATCGAAAAGATAATGCGCTGGGTGTCTTCGGGGGTGAGACATTCCTCTCCCACATAGTTGAGTTTTCCCCCGGCCCTGATGCAAGGAGGGAGTCCTGCTGCGATATGGAGGTCAGAGCCAGCGCGGTCAATGACCTCCTGTAGTAGGTCTTCCATCATGAAACTAACCATTTATGCTTCCTCCAGTACGTTTACGTAGCGATGCGGGGGGTGGTGCAATAGGGACAATCTAACCATTCTGGGTGGAGAGAAGCAAAACAGGTGCGGCAGACCAAAGTGGTGTTGCCCTTTTGTGCAGCTTCTAAACCAGAATCTGAGAGTGTTACCCGCTCCACTTCTTCAAGAGTCGTGCGACCTTCTATAACAAGCTGTAGGGAATAAGTTAGCAGGGTTTTCATCCCTTCTTCAATCGCGACTTCACGCAGCATGTCCGTGGGAGCCTCCCTGTTGATCAAGTCACGCAGCTTGTCCGAAAGGCGGAGCAGCTCATAGACCCCAATCCGTCCTTTGTAGCCTGCCCCGTTACAGGTGCTGCAAACGGACTGCCCTGTGCGCTTGCATTCATCAATCTCTTGGTTGGAGAGTGATTGAGCCCGATAGAAAGTGATGGACGATACCCGGCTAGTCATTAGGCCAAAAGCATGGAGCCGTTCTTCAGAGGGCGTATAGGGCATGCGGCAACCCGAACAGACCTTACGCAAGAGGCGTTGCGCCAGAATTCCAATCAAAGAGCTGGAGAGCATAAAGGGTTCTACGCCCATTTCTGCTAGACGAGCAATGGCTCCAGGAGCATCGTTCGTGTGCAGAGTGGTCAATACTAAGTGCCCTGTGAGTGCCGCTTCTACCGCCGTTTTAGCGGTTTCCAAATCCCGTGTTTCTCCCACCAGCATAATATCTGGGTCCTGACGAAGGAAGGCTCTGAGGATTCTGGCAAAGTCCATTCCTTTCTCACGAATGACCTGAACCTGCGTAATCCCAGGGAGCGTATATTCTACGGGGTCTTCTGCGGTGGTGATATTGACATCAGGAGTGTTGCGTTCAGCCAAGGCGGAGTACAAGCTGGTGGTTTTACCCGAACCGGTGGGGCCTGTAACTAAAATCATGCCGTAGGGCTTGGCAATCATCTCTCGAAAAGAATCCAGGGTTGCCTGGTCGGTGATCAGTTGGTCAAGACCGAGCTTGGTATTGGAGTTGTCCAAAATTCGCAGCACAATCTTCTCACCAAATCGCGAAGGCAAGGTGCTGACCCGAAAATCGATAGACCGTCCCATGTAATTACGGCGGATACGACCATCTTGGGGTTGGCGACGTTCGGCAATATCCAGTTCTGACATGATCTTAAAACGAGAAACAAGGGCTGGAATAATCCGCTTGGGTAGGGGGTCAAAGGCCTCTTGGAGTACACCATCTCGCCGGAAGCGAATCCGCATCGTATCTTCTTGCGGTTCGATATGGATGTCAGAAACTCCTTGGTCAATGGCCTTGAGCAAAATTGTATTCGAAAGCTTGATGATCGGAGCATCTTCCGCCGCTCGTGAGAGCTGTCCTAGGTCTGCTCCTTCCTCATCGACAACTTCTTGGAGGTCATCGCCCACATCTAGAGAATCATAGAGCTTGTCCATGTCGGCAGTGCCCGTGTCCTCTTCTGGGGAGAGGCTCGCAAGCTCTGAGGCTTGGGTATCTAGATAGTTTGAAATAACCCGTTGATAATCCTCAGGGGTAATGACGATGCGTTGTAGCGTTAGTCCTTTAGCCCTGAGACGACGGCTGATATCATCTAAGGCTTGGAGGTCTTCAGGGTCCACCATCGCCACAACGGCAGTATTGTCAACCTGACGGACCGGTACCACTTGATAGCGGGTGCAAACCTCTAAAGGCATCAACCCATCCACCAGTTTGACCACTTGGTCCTTGTCTAAGACCTCTCGGTCTACATCAAAAGACTGAACTCCATAGAGGATCTTTAGTTCAAAGAGCTGCTGGATTTTGAATTCTTGTAAGAGTTCCGGAGAGACCTGTTTCCCGGTTATATCTTGAAGAACATCTCCAAGGGCCCGCTTGGTCCGCCGCTGTTCTTTTATGGCCGTATGGTACTGGTCCTCAGACAGCAGGCCTAACTTAATCATTTTTTCGCCGAGAGGCGAGACTGCCTTACGGGTTTGTAAAGCGCGACGGCCTGGAATAGGACTCAAACTCATAAATATACACAGCCCCTCAGTGACAACGGCAGAACCTCCTTGCTCGACGTGACTACCCGTCCTTAGGGAGGTTGCACAGCTTAGGTTTATCATTCCCCGTTCTTCTGAAAAGTCTACCGAAGAAGTCCAGAAACTGAGCTGGTTCCCAGAGTATGCCCAATCAACTTCATGGAATCTTTAAATACAGTTCACACAACCTTGAAGTTCTGCGAACTTTCTGCCCATAGGATGACTACATGGTGAAAAGCAGATACCTGTCAGCCTGAAAAGACTTCAGCTCTATCTAAACATTTAAAGTCCACAAAATGAGGAGAGGGAATGTACGCTCAAGCAGAAAAGTCTAATACTCTAGAACTTTTGCAAGCCTATCGTACGAAGCCCAGTGTGGCTGTCAGAAATCGTCTAGTCCAACAGAATATCGGTTTGGTGAGAAAAGTTGCTCACCAGGTAAGTCGTCACTGTGCTGAACCTTATGAAGATTTAGTCCAGGTTGGTTCTATGGGTTTGATTCGGGCTGTAGAGCGTTTCGACATTGGGCGGGGTCATTCCTTTAGTTCCTTTGCTGTTCCTTATATCCGTGGGGAAATGCAGCACTATCTGCGAGATCGCAGTAGCTCTGTGCGTATCCCCCGTCGATTTCAGGAATTGGCTCGCAAGGGTCGTCGTGTCTCTCAAGAGTTGGGAGAAGATTTGGGGCGTCTTCCTAAAGAATGTGAAGTGGCTGATGCTTTGGAAATCAGTTTGGCAGAGTGGCATGATGTTCGCTTGGCTAAAATTAATAGAATGCCTCTTAGCTTGGATGCTCCCGTTAGTGCTCAGGATGACGCGACATTCTCTCTCGGAGATATCCTTACCGACTTTAAATACCATAGTTTCCGGTTAGCGGAAGAAGACCGTTTGCGCTTATGGCAAGCCCTCCATGAATTGGAAGGTCCGACCCGTGACATCTTGGATTTTGTCTTTTTCCAAGACTTAACGCAGACAGAAACAGCTCACAGGCTTGGCCTCTCTCCGATGACGGTGTCCCGCAAGATCAAATCAGGACTACGCCAGCTCTGGCATATTCTGGATGCCCCTGTCTAGTCTCTCTTCATAAAACTTAAATAGGTCCTGCGCGGCGGTGCAGGGCCTATTTTTATGCATTTTGGGTGGGTATCAATACTTGATAATTCGCAAGAAATTGTTATCTATATTATGATTGTTTACATTAAGTAAGAATTCTGCATGGGTTTACCTGCGGGGATCTCTTGACGTAGAGTCCATAGCAAACACTTAATATAGTGTATTTAAAGTTAACACCATCCTAGATTTGACAAGGAGTGGCCCCCTTGGATAACCGCAAAGAGAAGATCCTGGTAGTGGATGATGAAGCAAGCATCCGCCGCATTTTAGAAACACGCCTATCGATGATCGGGTATAGCGTCATTACCGCTGCCGATGGAGAAGAGGCGCTCGAGACTTTTCACAAAGAGCATCCCGACCTCGTAGTCCTTGACGTCATGATGCCCAAGCTCGATGGCTATGGGGTCTGTCAAGAACTTCGTAAAGAATCTGACGTGCCGATTATCATGCTCACCGCCTTAGGGGATGTGGCTGACCGGATCACAGGTTTAGAGTTAGGAGCTGATGACTATGTAGTTAAGCCCTTCTCTCCCAAGGAACTGGAAGCCAGGATCCGCTCTGTCTTGAGACGGGTAGACCGCGATGGAGCAAGTGGCATTCCTACTTCTGGACTGATTACGGTTGGTGATCTTAAAATCGACACCAATAAGCGTCAAGTCTATAAACAGAATGAACGGGTACGCTTGACCGGGATGGAATTTTCTCTGTTGGAACTTTTGGTAAGCCGTTCAGGAGAGGCTTTCTCCCGCTCAGAAATTCTGCGTGAGGTCTGGGGATATGAACCAGAGCGCCATGTTGATACTCGGGTGGTTGATGTACACATTTCTCGCTTGCGTTCGAAGCTGGAAGAAGACCCTTCTAATCCAGAACTCATTTTAACCGCACGGGGCACAGGTTACCTATTTCAGCGCATCACTCCTGAGACGACGGAGTAGTAAGGCTGGTTTGAACCTACCTTGGTCTATATGATTTACCACTGACCGGCAGCGTATGAACGGGCGCAGGGTCAGTCTGGCTTGGGCTCACTTGTTTAGCATCGATTGGCGTCGGCTCGGTGGTGGCTGGGATTGGGCTTGCTGGAGCTTGCTCTGGCTTAGCAGTGTGCTGCTCTGGTGATGCCGTTGTAGGCGCACTGTCATCTGCTGCTGTCGGGCTAGGGGGTAGTGGTTGTGCTGCTGGATTGGTGACTTCTGGCGGTGTCGCTAAAGTTTGTGGGTTAACAACTACCTGATTCAAAATGAGGCGGACCAGGGCCATCTGTTGTTCGAGATGACCGGAGTAGCTCTTTGGACTGTTCGTACAGGTGTCAGGGCGATTATAGCGGTGTTGCACTTCGACATTGAAGTATTGGAGACCTTGCTGTTTGGCTACCAAAGAGAGGCCACCATTATCTCGTTGGATATTTTCAAAAACGGTATTGACGCCTAAGGCTTTCAGTTTCTCAAAGTCTTCTCTACGCGTAACCAATACAAAATCATCAGGATCCATGCTTGGGCTGCTAAAAGGAGGAGCCCCGGCATCCTCTGCGTAGGACCCTCCAGGGGCATAGCTCTGGATATTGAAACTTCCTGGTGTATTGTTGTGTAGCGAAATTACTATTAGCGGAACCCTCTGGGTACCGATTAGGACGGTATTGGTACTGCCGATTCCCAAGGCGTTGAGGGCCAAAGCAGATACCGTCCCCGCTTCACTAACGAACTGAAAAAGGTCTCCTGGACGAGGGCTTTCAGGATGACGGGTCAGAATCTTGTTAATGGAATAGACGACCCCCCCGGACGTAAACATTTGATTAGGATCTAGCCAGGTTCCACCGAGGAGTAAGTTGCGGCATGGTCCAGATTTTCGAGCAACAACTTCTGGTTGGCGAATCTCTACAATTTTCCCCCCTGTTTCTGGTAAGAGCTGATAGGCTGCCTCTCGAGCAATACGCTCATCTTGGTGCGGTAGAAAATAGACCAAATTGGGTCTGGGATTGTCTGGCAGCTCAGTAACGACTACCTGCACTCCCGAGATGCTGACCAAAACTTTTTGGGGTAAGGACTCCGGTAAATTGCCTGCTTGCACTGGAAAATTCAAGCAGAAGCTTAGTCCAAGGCCCCCCAACGTCCGCGTTATTGCTCTGTTCAATCCGTTCACCACCCAACCCTTTATTTAGGTTTAACTAAAATTTAATGGGCAATTTCTATCTTCATAGAAACTTTACGCCTTTTATATAGATGCTTTACATCTGCCCATGTGGTGAAGCGCACAATTGCGGTAACTTCACGCGCAATTCATATGAAAACCATAGCAACTACCTCAAAAAGACATGTATGGCTGTTTGATCCTCTGATCAAGGCTTTTTCACTCTTCACTATGGGAGATCGCCCTGCTGCGCTTCAGCCTGATGTGCAGAAAGTAGCGATCCTCAATGCATTGCCCGTGGTGAGAGATTCTGGTTTTCAAGTTTTCTGGAAGAATTCCATCGCAGGCATTTTTAATGCTAGGGCCGAAGAATTAATAATCTATTTTTGTGTCTCCCGTTCTGCAAGCCGTGCGCGCAAAACCCAACAGCAGATTCAAGCAGAAGGAGGTTCTGCTGAAGTGCTCCGTCTTGTTGGATGGGACCTAGAGAACCCTGCGGTTGCTGTTGAAGTGAGTGTCACCGGTCCTGCGATGTGGGAATGCCGGCAACTCAGAATGGAAGGAGTGCGAGAGCCTTTCGGTTATGTGGTTCTTTCTTCTTCCTATTCCACAGGAGTTGTCAATTCGTTTAGTGTTCGCCACGAAGATCTATACAGAAATCCTGTGCGTTTTCTCCTTGATGAAAACTCCTCTTGTGTGCGCTTGACAAAGTTCATAGAGTCCCCCCTAGAAGCCCATATCGCAAAGCCCATCGGGTGAGGTAGAAGTATGTCACGTAAGATTGAGCACGTAATGCCAAAGAGGCAAAGTAATCACTAAAAAGCCCATTCCGGCAGCAATGGCTGTTACCGCCAGCAAGCGGTCCTGGTCGTAGGTTTCAGCGAGTACTAATGTGGCAAACGCAGGCGGCATCGCAGACTGGAGGACCAAAGTACTCAATATCGGTCCTGAAAATCCAAAGAAGTGTAAAAAAGCTAAGACGCCCAGTGGCACAAGCAGCATCTTGATTAAGAGAGCCGGAACAACTTCGAGCAAAGAACCCCACCTTTTTACTTGACCCAAACGAATCCCTAAAAGCAACAAGCTGCCATCGATGGCAGCGAATCCAGCAATCTGCAGGGCCGCTTCCAAAGTCGTGGGGAGGGAAACGTTCACCGTAAGAAGCGCAAAGGCAAAGGACAGAAGGACCGGATTGCTGACAAGACTGCGGACCAAGTTTTGCCCATTCAGCGACTGACCCTGCCAATACCCGGATAGGACAGGCCCTAGGCCGTATCCCCCCAACGCTGTTCCCAATAGGTCATAGACTACAGCCCAACCGAAGTACTTCACATCTACTAAAGCCAAGAGTATTGGAAAACCAATAAAACCTGTGTTTCCAATTCCAGCACTGAGAATCAAGGTTTGAGTCGCTTTTTCGGATAGGGGCATTACCTTGCGATACCAGAGGGAAGCTAAAACAAAACCTGACAGTAAAGCTCCCCAAGCGACGAATCCCGCCACCCAGAGACTGCTAGAAAGCTCCGCGCGACGAATAAAACTCAAAATAGCCAGAGGGATTCCAACCCAAAACAGAAAAGAGGCCAAATATTCTGGCCAGCGGGGTGGCAATATTTTGACCAGGAGGAATCCGGCGAAGCCCCAGAGCAATAAAGGCAGATAAACCTGAAAGAGCATCAACAGATCTTATGCCCCATGGCATTCAATCGCCTATAGTAAAGTGCTGCTGCGGTCTAGCAAGCTTATCCGGAAGGCTAGCCCGCACTATAAGTTAGTTTAACGCCGGGAATTTTGGCAATTCTTAGAAAAAATGCGGATTAATCCCGCCTAAACTATATTTATCCACTAATCCTAACCGTAGTATCCACCATGAACCCGATCCAAACCATTCGCGGCCAAGGCAATAAGGGTCCCTATTCCCAATCAGTTATCTATGCGGGGCTTGTATTTACAGCAGGTCAAGTGCCTGTGGTCCCAGAAACGGGATCCATGGTTCAAGGTTCCGTAGCCGAAGAAGCCACACAAGTACTTACTAACCTCCAACAGGTCCTGACTGAAGCGGGTAGTAGTCTTAGCCGAGTTTTAAAAGTAACGGTTTATCTGGCCGATATGGAAGATTTTGCGCTGTTTAATCAGGTATACCAGCAGTTTTTTGTCGAGCATCTGCCCGCGCGCACCTGCATTCAAGCGGGAAAACTTCCTTTTGGTGTAAAAGTAGAGGTTGAAGCGGTAGCTGCTCTCTGATTACTATGAATTCACAATCATGCGCTTTTTAACAACCTGCCTTCTAAAATTAACTTAATGATTGAACATTACAGTAAGCTGATTGTCCGTTGGTGGGGGGAGTTCGCCCTCCAAGTAAGACTTTTGGCGGCTGCGGCACTCGTCGTCTCTTTAGTGATTAGTGCCTTTACCTTTTGGGTAGTCAACTCGATCCAAGAAGATGCCCGTCAGAGTGACCGACGCTTTGGAGAAGCAGTAGGCCAACTTCTCGCGGCTAATGCTGCTCCTTTAGTAGGGCGAGGGGATATAACTGGACTTACCCAATTTACCCAACAATTCCTGGAGGGCGATTCCAATGTCCTCTATATTCTCTATGCCTACCCAGACGGCACCATTTTTTATGGAAGCCCTTTTAACGAAAAGAATCACCTTTCTGCTGATCCCAAGGAAACGCTCTCACGCAAAATCGCCCTCCCAAAAGTATTGCCTGCAAGCCGAGAACATGCCGCTCCCAACGGTCGCGTAACCGATATTTTTTACCCGATGCGCTACCAAAATAAACTGGTAGGAGTTGTTTCTATCGGCATCAATCCCAATGCCACGTTGGTTGGTTCTTCCAGCCTGACAAGGGATGTGACTATTGCTGTGTTTGTAGCGGTATGGATTCTGGCTATTCTTGGAGCTGTGTTCAACGCCTTAACGATTACACAGCCGATTAAAGAACTGGTGCAAGGAGTTAAGGGCATTGCGGCAGGGAACTTCAAACAACGCATTCTGCTTCCTTTTGGTGGAGAACTAGGTCAGTTGATCAAAAGCTTCAACTTGATGGCAGAACAATTACAGAGCTATGAAGAACAAAATATTGACAAAATAACAGCAGAGAAAGCCAAACTGGAATCCCTTTTGACTACGATTGCCGACGGAGCTGTGCTGTTGGATCGTGATTTAAATATTCTCTTGGCCAACCCAGCGGCCCTACATATTTTCAATTGGCCAAAAGACGTAATGGGTTCTTCTGCGCTGCAAAAATTACCCAAAGGCTTAGCCTCAGAGTTAACCGAAGTTTTGGAGAAAGTGGGTACAGAGGAATCGGTCACAACGGATGGATCAATGATTCCGGCTTTGGCAGAGTATCGGGCCACGTTAGACAACCCGAAACGAACCGTCAGAATTTTAGTCTCTGCGGTGCTGGGCAAAGATGATTTACGAGGGTCTGTCCTCACCGTTCAGGATATTTCCCGCGAAGTGGAGCTGAATGAGGCCCAAGGGCGATTTATTAGCAATGTTTCCCATGAATTGCGGACTCCGCTGTTTAATATCAAGTCTTTTATTGAGACCCTCCATGAGTATGGGGATGCTCTGGCCGAAGACCAAAAGCGAGAATTTTTAGAAACGGCTATCCGGGAAACTGACCGCCTCACGCGTTTGGTGAATGATGTTCTGGATCTTTCTCGGCTGGAATCAGGGCGGGAATATCTATTTGACTGGGTAGATGTTTCTCAACTCATTGAACAAACACTTCGCACCTATCAGCTCAATGCCAAGGATAAAGGGATTGAGCTTCATCAGGATATTGGCCCTGGAGGGACCATGATCTGGGCTAACTACGACTTGTTGCTCCAAGTCTTCTCCAATTTGATGGGGAATGCCCTCAAATTCTCCCCAGACGGAGGTCATGTCACCATTAAGACAGAGCCGATTGAGGATGAAGAGGGCTATGCCAAGATGCGTATCAGTGTGATTGATACGGGCATGGGTATCCCCTATGAAGACCAAGCCAAGATTTTTGACCGATTCTATCGCGTAGAAAATCGGGTACACACCTTAGAAGGCACAGGCTTAGGCCTTTCTATCGTGAACAACGTCATCAGTAAACACAATTCCCATATTGAACTAATTTCTGAACCTGGAAAAGGAACTACCTTCTGGTTCGACCTGGTCGCCTTGGATAGCAACCGCCCATCCGAGTCATGAACAGACAGCGGATGCCTTAGAATCAGTCGGTACCTTTGCTCTCGTGATAATCCATGCAAGCGCGCACTGTTGCCCGTGAATTGGTCCTTTTGAGTCTAAGCCAGCTTTCCTCGTTACAAAAGTTAGAACAGTTAACTATCGAGGAGTTGGTCCTAAAAGCGGTGCGCATTCTCACCGAAGAAGCCCATGAGAGCCTCAAAAAAGCGGTTGCTGATCTTACGCAGAGCAGGGATAAGCTACTTGCCTCCCAAACTACTGCTCGCACCCTGGAGATGGCTCGTGAGCAACTGGAGCTTTCCCAGAATTTAACCCAAAATGCGATAAATCAAGTTGGAACTGCCATAGAATTTCCAGAATTTCTACGTTTGGCAGAGCAACAGCAGGTCAGACACTACGCTTTTACCTTGCTTAGACTCTATGTCAACCATGCCAAGGAAGTGGACCAGCTGCTGACTGAATCATTGGAAGGATGGAATCTAGAACGTCTGGGCCATGTAGAACGAGATCTGCTCCGTTTGGCTGTTACCGAAATTCAGTATGTCCCTGAGGTGCCGGATAAAGTGGCCATTGATGAAGCTATTGAACTCGCTAAGAAATATGGCTCAGAACAAGCTCCTGGTTTTATCAATGGGGTATTGCGCCGAGTGATGAATCGCCGGACGCTCCCAAAATAGACAGAATCTCTTAGTGTTATTAAGTGCATCTACCAGACTTAGGCTTGCAAGGTGCTGGGGAGACTACACCACCAAAACAGCAGCACCCCGGATTTTTCCTCTGCGTAGAGCGTCCAGAGCTTCGTTCGCTTGGCTCAAAGCAAAAGGTTCTACAGCGGTCCGGATAGGAATTTGGGGCACCAAGGTCAGAAATTCTTCTCCATCCTGACGGGTCAGATTGGCCACAGACCTCAGCACGCGCTCTCCCCAAAGGATTTCATAGGGAAAGGAGGGAATGTCACTCATATGAATCCCCGCGCAGACGACCGTACCTCCTTTAGCCACAGCGTGTAACGCCTTAGGTACCAGTTCTCCCGCAGGAGCAAAAATAATGGCCGCATCCAATTCTTCAGGCGGGGGTCCATCACCAGCCCACACCGCTCCTAGGTCACGGGCAAACTGTTGCCCTTTGCTATCTCCCGGCCGCGTAAAGGCAAAAACCTGACGCCCTTGATGGCGGGCTACCTGAATCAAGATATGGGCAGCCGCACCAAACCCATAGAAGCCGATCCGTTCAGCCTCTCCGGTCATCTTGAAAGCACGATAGCCAATCAGCCCAGCACACAAGAGAGGAGCAGCTTGCAGGTCAGGGTAGTCCTCCGGAATCGTAAAACAAAATTCCTCCTGGGCCACGGTATATTCGGCATACCCTCCATCCAGTTGATAGCCCGTAAATTGTGCATAGTCACAGAGATTTTCGCGTCCGCTAAGACAGTAGCGGCAATGGTGACAAGTAGACCCAAGCCAGGGAATACCTACCCGTTCTCCAAGCGTAAACCATTCTACACGCGCTCCCATCGCTACCACGGTACCCACGATCTGGTGTCCAGGAATGAGGGGAAGTTTGGGCTGCTTCAGTTCTCCATCCACCACATGAAGGTCTGTCCGACAGATACCACAAGCATGAATGTGAATCAAAACCTGGGTAGGACTGGGAGTGGGTATCGCGAGATCCATCGCCCGCAGGGGCTGACCAGGTGCCTCCAGTACCATTGCACGCATCGCCAAATACCAGAACGGTTAACTCAAAGATAGCGAAAAAACCTCTCCCCTAGCCCCCTCTCCGTAAACGGCGAGGAGGAGTGCAAAAACAGAAATTACTGCTTCTTGTTCCCTTCTCTGCCTGCGGAGAGGGGCTAGGGGAGAGGTTTCAAATAACTCCGCGCAGATGTTCCAATAGGTCTCCAGGATGGGCAAACCAGTGACTCGCTCCTGCCTGGATCAGTCGCTCTTTGTCATGAACACCCCAGCCAGCCCCCCAAGCAGGTACGCCAGCCCGGACCGCCATCTCCATATCATATTCGGTGTCACCAATCATGACCGCTTGCTCTGGAGTTATTCCATAGTGTTGCAAAGCTAACTGAATGGATTCCGGATGAGGCTTGGGGTTTATCACAGAGGCAGGAGAAATAATCGGGTCAAAATAGTCCAGCCAATCTAGACCCGTCAGTACACGAGAAAGCCCTTCATAACCTTTACTCGAAGCAATAGCGAGCGCTGTTCTAGGCGTCAAAAAGTCTATGAGTTCAGGAATTCCTGCAAAGGGATTACTATGGGCAATCCCCACCTGACGGTAGAAGTTACGATAGGTCTCCACCCCATACTCCACTTCCTGCTGACGTTCTGGAGGCAAGAGTTTAGCTAGCTGCACCGACAACGGAATTCCAATCATCTGTCGCCATTGTTCAACCGTTTCCTGGGGCAGCGCTAAGGCGTCAACCGTGAGCTTAATACTTTCTAGAATCCCTGGCTCCGAATTGATCAGGGTTCCATCAAAGTCAAAAATAACGAGTCGAATAGGTATCATTAGCCCGCTTAGCCCTCATACTCTGTAGTGATTTGGACGTCCAAGCTATCTCTATCCACATAGACAGAGAGAATATTGGGACGGCAACATACTTGACAGTCTTCCACATAAGACTGCTCAAAACCAGCGCTCAAATCAACAAAAGTAGTACTGTATTCGCCACAGTAGCTGCACTGATATTCTGCGGTAGTTTCCATTAGGGGGTACTGCTAGGGGTGCTACTAATTGGTTTAGGGTCTTCTCCCTTCGGTTGGACGATAATCTTGGTGAACAACTTAGGATCAAGAACTCTTTCCGCGACACGTTTGACTGCTGCTTGGTCAACTTTATCCACTAAGGAATTAAACCGTTCAGGATAATCACTACCCAAGCCATATTCTTCCTGAGACAGAATAATGTCTCCCAAGTCATCATTATCCAAAAACTTTAGCGGAAATTGATAAATTAAACTGCGTTTCGCATTGGTCAGTTCCACATCGGTTGGTCCTTCCATCCGAAAACGATCAATCTCTTTCAAGGTTTCATCTATAGCTTTCTCGGTATCCTTCGGATTGGTCTGCATCACGACAATAAAGGGACCCACTAGTTTTCCCGTGACGAAGGCAGAGTTAATGCCATAGGTCAGCCCTAACTGGTCTCGAATGCGTTTGCCAAGACGACTCGAAAGGGTATCTCCTCCTAAAATCTGATTGAGGACTAGGGCAGCATAGAAATCTGGGTCTTTTCGACTCAGGCCAGGAGCTCCCAGAAAGACTTCTGTTTGCTGCTTGCCCGATAGTTCAACCACATTTTCTTTTGGATTGGGCTTTGGAGTCGTAGCGGTTAGTTGGGGCGCTTTGCCTTGAGCCTTCCACGTTCCCAGATATTCAGTAATCCAGCCTTTCACTTGGGCAGGGTCTACATCTCCCACTACTACCAAGGTCGCATTATCCGGTCGATAGTATTGCTGATGAAACTTCTTGAGATCCTGGGGTGTCAGCGATTGAATGCTTTCTGGCACGGGCTGACTGTGGAAAGGGTGATTTTCTGGAAATAGAGATTGGTAGAAGTTCCGACGGGCAACGATCCCAGGGTCATCCAAGTCCTCTTTGAGCCCTACCAAGGTTCTAGTCCTTGTCCGGTTGAATTCATCCAAGGGAAAAGAGGGATTTCTCAAGACATCGGCACTGATCTTGAGGAGCTTCTCTGTATCTTCTGACAGCGCTTCCGCAGAAAGCGAGGCTTTCTCCCGTCGGACCGAAACCCCCAAACGTATTCCTTCATCATCTAAAAGACGAGCAATCTCGCTGGCCGATTTGGTTTTCGTTCCACTGGTCAAGAGTCCTGCCGTGAGACTGGCTAATCCCGCCTTCGCTTTTGGATCAAAACCACTGCCTGCATTCAGGTCTAACTGGACACTAACCGTGGGGGCCGAGCGGTTGGGCAGAATTAAATAGGTTAAACCATTGGCTAGGACACCTCGGACAGGCTTCGCGACTTGGGTATTGCTGGTTTTGGGCAAGGGAGGCAGATACTGAGCCAAGGTGGACGGATCAACAGGAGTGCCGGGGCTAAACGACTCTGACTTACCAGGATTGGTTGCACTCACTATTCCGCCCTGACTGGTCGGAAGAAAAGTCCCCACGGTGCGGTTAGTCGGCACTAGATACTTCTGGGCGACCCGCAAGAGGTCCTCTTGGGTGACCTTACCGTAACGCTCCGATAGTTGGTCAATAACCCGCCAATCTCCGTAAATGGTCTCGAAATAGCCGAGGGCATAGGCCTGATTCTCAATGCTGTCATTCCCAAGGAACGTACTCACTCTGGCCTTTTCTTTGGCACGACGAAGCTCTGCTGGGGTCACTTTTTCTTGTTTTACTTGCTCAAGAACAGCATCAATTTTCTGTTGCAAGGTCTCTAAAGAAGTGCCACTATTCGGAATGGCCTCCAGCTCATACCAGCCAGGGTCTACCAGAGAAGGGATACCCCCACTATAGGAAGCAGCAATCCCTGTTTCCACCAAGGCTTTATACATCCGGGAAGAACGCCCTACATTCAGCACGTTATCCAGTAGATCCAGCGCATAGATATCCGGGTCCGTAGACTTGGGACCGTGATAAAGCATCTGGAGAATCGGTACACTCCCTGGTTGCTTGACCGTAACCCTACGCTCTTCGGTTTGGGGCGGTTCCTGGGGGAAGCTGGTAGTAGGTTTCGCTCTGGCAGGAATTTGACCAAACGTGGCTTTCACTTTCTTCAGCGTCGCCTTCGGATCCACATTCCCAACAATCACCAGTGTGGCATTATTGGGACCGTAATTCTGTTGGTAGAAGTCCTGCGCCATTTTGGCCGTGAAGTTCACCACATCATTGCGGTCGCCAATCGGCGTATGACGGTAGGGATGGATGGTGAAAGCAGTCTCTTGGATTTTGTCGGAAAGGACGGAGTCAGGGCTGTTGCGATCGCCATCTAGTTCTGAAAGTACCACTTTTTTTTCTGAAGCCAGTTGCTCTGGTCCTGCGACGGTATTCACCATCCGGTCAGATTCCAGCTGCAACAGAGCATCCAGCTTGTCGGCCCCTGTCGTAGCATAGTAGGCTGTTGTGTCAAAAGTAGTAAAAGCGTTTGATTGGGCCCCTAGCAAGTTAAAGAGTTGGCCGAATTGCACAGGGCGGGCCTTGGTCCCTTTAAACATCAAGTGCTCTAACTGGTGGGCCAGTCCGGTTTCTCCTTTTTTCTCATTCTGTGAACCGACCTTGTACCAGATATACATCGAAACGGCAGGCGCTGTGCGAACAGGTTTAATCAGTACTTTGAGACCATTATCTAGGATAGTTTCTTGAACTAAAGCGCTTTGTTTGGCGGGCGTGGCCTGGGCTTGAACCGCCAGTCCAATATAGGGAAAGCCCCCTTGTCCTAGGGAGAGGGTGGCAGCCAGCAGGGTAGCTACAGTAAGTTGGAAAATCGATTTTCTTGGTTGCATAGAGTCTTTAAAGAGAGAGCACAGGTCTATTCCAGGATGACTTGAGACGGGGAGAACGGCAAGTTTAGGTTCCAACGGATACAAATGAATGCATCGGGATAGTCCGACAGGCAGCATAAGCTCAATGCAGAAAAATCCAGGATGGTGGAAGCATCAGAAGAATTTAGTTCACGATCGAAAATGGAGATTTTATATCAAATCCGGTTAATTACTTGATATAAAACCAGGTTATATAGACCCCAGAAAACTGATCGAACGGGAATTCGCATATTTACCTATCCCAGCCATTATTAATGGATTTAATATTCATGGTTATAGGAGTGTGAAGCATCGGCCTGTCAAGTTCACTGCGGCACAATTAGGGGAAATAATCATTCGGGATTTTCTATATTTAGAAAAGGCTATTTCCAAATTCTTTCTTTGCGTTTTGATAATTTTAGTTAGACGTGCTGTGCCACGAGGTGAAGTCCCTACCTCCGTTTGAAAAGCATGAGGGAACTGATTTTTTTATAGCCATTAGTTTATTTAATAGCAATTCTTATGTAATTTGTGTTACAAAAGCAGCATGGACGCAAACAAAAAATCGAGTGTAAAAATGCCTGATGAAGACGAACAGGTTAGTGCCCGAATAAACCTTATTTTTCTGCAAAAAAGGCTGCAAAAGCCTCATATTTCGAAAGATAAGGACGGCAAGCTACACATCCGTTCTCATGAGCGCATCAGTGCGGTAACGGAGAGTAAAATTCGGACCGAGCTTGATAGCAAGTTTGAGGCCGGTTCTTTCTTCTTTGTTCGTACCACGAGTTGACAGACTCGGGACGAACTGGAACGGATCAGCGATGGAAATATGTTCTTCTCCTACCCATAGGATCTTAGTGCCCACTTCCTGCCCCCTGAAAACCCAGGTGGGCAGTCTTTCAGGCCAAAGTTTGCCTGGGCCTTTGTTAAATGATGTGTTCTGGCTGTAAGGCACCACAGTCTATGTGGAAACCCTGAGCATATTCTCCCTGAGAAATGTCTATAAACCAGTCGCTCCACTGCTTTCCTGTCTCTATAGAGAGTAAGGCACGAGCTGCTTTAGAAAGTACCCTGGTGGCTTGTGGATTCATTAGACCTCTTGCATGAATACCAAAATTGAGCCTTCAAAGTACTGAAATTACGTTACAAAAAATGATTTGCGCAAAAGGTCTATTCCATAAACCAAAAGAACATTTTCTCTGGGTTATACCTGCTGTTCGTACCCCTCTTTCTGGAGACTCTCGATGGAACTATCGGTAGCTGAAGCAGATTTGGCCATGCGCGTAGCCAATCTTGCTATAGAAGTAGAAGAGCTGAGAAGTAAATCCATCCGCTTAGGCTTGGAACTAGCCATTAATCCAAGCGCAGACCAATGACCGCCCAGTTCTCTTTCTACGCAAAGGTCAACAAATTCTCCCTACCTGGGAATTTCTAGCCCAAAAACCTTAAGTTTCATTTTATTGCTCTTGATCTCTTAAGATGCTGGGATTTTATTTATCTGCAAGTCCCTAAGTCCTTTTCACAAGCTGAGTCTTTTGGGAAATAAACGCAGCACCCAAAGAGACTGCACTAAGGCCTAGAATCACTGGACGCAAGCCAAATAAATCGACAGCAATCCCTGCCAAAGCCAGGGGGACGGTAGATGCAATATTAACTACATTATTTTGCAAACCGAAAACTTTTCCCCTAAGGTCTTCCGGAGTTTCTTCCTGAATCGCTGTTTGCATAGGAGCCATCACTAAGGCCGCAGCACTTCCCATCAGAACGCACAGCGCAAGTACACCCCACACATTACTCACGAAGGCAATCAAGCCCAATGTAAGTGCAATAACCAGAGAGCCTGTTGCCGCTAAGCTATTGCGGGCAAAACGTTGCCCATAGCGACCCAAACCCCACGTCCCAATTGCAAAACCAACCCCTGTAGCGGCTAAAAGAAAGCCGAATTGTTCCTCTTGTAAGCCCAGCTTTTTGGTCAGTCTAATTGACAGAATATTTAAAGCCGCCAGTAGTGAATACAGGACAAGCAGCTGAATGAGCGCAGCCTGAACAATTTTGTTTCCCTGGATATAGTCCAAACCCTCTTTTAAATCAGCCCATGGAGAAGTGTGTTCTGCCGCCGGATTATTTTCCTCACCCGTTTGGACCAAAGCCAAAATCAAACCGGAAACTAAATAAGCTCCACCGACTAACCAATGGCCATGATCCGCACCACCCACTAGAGCCAAGGCAGGGGCACCCAAGGCGAAACCAAAAACAATAGAGACGGACATCGTTGCGGTGAACAAAGAGTTAGCAATCAGGAGATCCTTGCGCGGAAGGATAAGGGGGATCGCTGAAGTCTCGGCTGGAGCAAAAAATTGAGTAAGCGTCGATACCAAAAAGGTCAGCAGTAATATGAAGGCAAAGGAGTCAGGGAACAAAGGTAAAAGTAGGACTAAGAGGCCACGAAAGATATTCGAGGATACCAACACGTTCTTCTTCGACCAGCGGTCAACGAAAACCCCCGCAATAGAGCCAAAGAGAATAGCGGGCATGCTATGCGCTACAAAAAATGCAGACTGCATAGAGGCCCCTGCCTCTTTAAAATGCGCAGCCATCAAAGCTATGACAAGAATGATGAAGACCTTATCGGGTAATTGCGAAAAGATCTGCCCTAACCATAGATAAAGGAAATTACGATTCCTCAGAACATCTCCAAAGCCTGGAACTTTGGCATCTTCTGATAGGGTTTCCGGCGCAGGTGGTTTTTTACTGATTTGGGCCATCCTGTCATGTTACCTTTTCAAATGTCCGTCTAGGAAACATAGCGGCTCGAAGGCCAAAGGGTTTCTAGTAATTGGGCTGAACGCAAAGAGCGTTCTAAATGGTGTTCGAGGTAATGCCGAAGGAATCTTTCTACCTGTTTCCAGACTGAATGGTCGAGCTTGTATTCGGTTAAAGGCCTGATGGGCAACATTTGTAGGGCTTTGAGCATATTCGGGGTGAGCCGATAAAGTTGGGAGGTGTTTACGGTGCCCCTGAGCGCTACTATGCCTCCATGCTCCACACTAAACCCGCAAGACTCTTCTTGGATCGGCTGACGGGACAGTACACAATGCATCACCTCTGGAGCAATCCCAGCAACGTGGAGGACCTGGAAAAGGCTATGCACTAAATGAGCACACAGATAGGATTCAGGAACCGCTTCTAAGATACCCAACTGATTCAGCAACAGATCAAATAACTCTGAATGGGTCTGCCCTTGACTTGCTTCGGCAAGTACGGCTTCGGTTAAATACTGAGCACAGGTTAAGCGAGTGAGGTCCCTGGTCAAGCCTGTATAAAGATGCAAACTTTCTGCTTGTATAACCCGGTCTATAGAACGGCCACGAACGACTTGTAGATCATTGACCACAAAGAGTTCGCTACGGCCTCCTAATTTGGAGCGAGACTTGCGCGCCCCCTTGGCAATCAGTCTGACTAGACCCTTTTCTCGGGTAAGGATATGCAGAAGCCAGTCTGCTTCTCCCAAAGCCTGCCTTTTTAGGTTGATGCCAACGGCACGATATTCCACAGAAGTGAACGCCAGACTAAGAGAACCATAGCCAATTATGACCTATGCAGGATCAAGACCATCGGCGGATTCACGCTATAGGTAGCGCTATGACGCCCCTTACAATGTTGCAAACACAGTTTTAGAGTTTACGATTTCGGTTAGACGCGAGCAATTAAAACCAGACTACGGCGACGGCTTCCAAGGGG
>Ga0208588_1000100_pt1 | contig 25836 bp, 25 predicted proteins | sample NGESurshal092012_8_FD_184483 | JGI IMG/M metagenome (GOLD analysis project Ga0208588, IMG submission 184483) | Arctic peat soil microbial communities from Barrow, Alaska - NGEE Surface sample 415-3 shallow-092012 (SPAdes) | ecosystem: Environmental > Terrestrial > Soil > Wetlands > Peat ...
TATTGATCCGGCGGTCATTACCTGGGATGAGGTGATTCCAGGGGGTAGCTATTGGTCTCGCGTCATCAAACGAGGCACTACCTTGCGGATTATCGACCTAGAGGGTTCCAGAGGGGTTTCCTTACTCTGCTACAACGCCGATAACGTCATAGAACGCTACAACGCTGCCGATACCGCTAAAATCCAGTTCAATGCCTTCTTGAAAAAAGGGATGGTGCTGTATTCCGACATGGGGCGGGTTCTATGCTCCATTACAGAAGACACTGGTGGTCATCATGACACGCTGACTGGATGCAGTAATGTAGCAACCAATAGCGCCAAGTATGGGGAAGGAGATTGGAAAAATTCCCGTGATAACTTCATGCTGGCCTTAGCTAAACGGAATATGGGTAAGAAAGATATTTTCCCCAATCTCAATTTATTCTCACAGGTTGTCGTGGAGAAAGAGGGCGATTTGACATGGGTTGAAGGGGCCTCCAAACCAGGAGACTTTATTGATCTCAGAGCCGAAATGAATGTTTTGGTAGTGCTTTCCAACTGTCCCCACGTCCTCGATCCAAAGCCAACCTACGAGCCCACTCCCATCCGAGTTGTGGTCTGGAATTCTCCGGCTCCTGCCGCCGATGATTTGTGCAGAACGGGAAATCCAGAAGCGATTCGTGGTTTCCAAAATACCGATGCTCTGTTTGTCTAAAGTTCAGACAAGCAACTAACTGGATTCATATCATATATAGAACAGGAGAATAGAACCATGGCTTTAGCTACAGAACACTTGCTAACTCCCGATACGGCTATCTACAATCAGGTGCTTCCTGCCCGCAAGCCTTGGTCACGGGTGATCAAGAAAGGACAAATTTTGCGGATTATTGATTTGGGGGGTAATCAGGCAGTGGATTTCCTGGTGTACAACGCGGACGATACCAGTGAACGCTATAGCGCACCGGATACGATTCGGAATCAAGGGAATATTTTTCTCACCACCGGAAGCAAGCTTTATTCCAATGACGGGAACGTGATGATGACGATCCGGCATGATACCTGCGGACGGCATGATACTTCGGGGGGAGCCTGTAGTTGTGAAAGCAATTCAGTTCGTTTCGGTCTCGATAAGCGCTGGCAACATGCCTGTGTCGAAAACTTTTTGATGGCTGTTGCGCCCTATGGCATGGGAAAGCGGGATCTTGTCAGCAACATCAACTTTTTTATGAATGTGCCGGTAAGTAAAGATGGCACGTTAGAAATTGTGGATGGAATCTCTGAGCCAGGCAGTGTTGTTGAACTGCAAGCCGAAATGAACACTTTAGTCGCCATTTCCAACTGCCCTCAGATGAATAACCCATGTAATGCCTACAATCCCACCCCGATTCAACTGATTATTTGGGATGCGCCGGGTGAAGCTTAGATCCCCCCAAGAGAAAGAGAACACTAGCGCTTAGTGGTCCTGCCCCCCCTTAAAAAGGGGGGAAATTGCTCAAATCCCCCTTTTTAAGGGGGGCAGGGGGGATCTGCTTCAGGCTCAAATGGATAGGCCATGTTTACCCCTCAACCTCAGTACTATTTAGATGCCTGTTAGATCCCTGCTCACTATCTTTGAGATTGCCTGCCCTATGTTTGACAAAGTGCTCATTGCTAATCGAGGTGAAATCGCCTGTCGTATTATTCGGACCCTCGATCGCCTCGGAATTGGCTCGGTAGCAGTCTACTCAGAAGCCGATGCCCATACCCGTCATGTCTATGCCGCAACTGAATCTGTCTGTATTGGCCCAGCCCTAGCTGCAGAGAGTTACCTCCGCTGGGAGCGCATCTTAGAAGCAGCGGAAAAGACAGGGGCCCAGGCGATTCATCCTGGCTACGGGTTTTTGAGTGAGAATGCTGAATTTGCCGAAGCCTGTTTAGCGAGAGGGATTGCGTTTATTGGTCCTACTCCCGAACAAATGCGGAGTTTTGGCCTAAAACATAAGGCGCGGCAGTTGGCAGCGGCAAATCAAGTGCCTCTGTTGCCGGGTAGTCCGCTCTTGGACAGTCTGGAAGAGGCCCGCGCCGCAGCACGGGCGATTGGTTATCCCGTGATGCTCAAGAGTACGGCAGGTGGAGGAGGCATCGGTTTGCAACTCTGTCATCGAGAAGAAGATATGGCTGAGTTGTTCGAGCGGGTACAACGCTTGAGCCAGAATAATTTCAAACAAAGCGGCATCTATATAGAGAAATACGTAGAGCAGGCTCGCCACCTTGAGGTACAAATCTTTGGGGATGGTCAGGGCACGGTGATTACTCTGGGTGAGCGGGATTGCTCGGTACAGCGGCGCAACCAGAAAGTCATTGAAGAAACTCCAGCCCCAGGAATTAGCGAGGCCCTGCGTCATAGCCTCTGTGAAGCTGCTGTGCGCCTGGGACAGGCGGTGAATTATCAGTCGGCGGGGACGGTGGAATTTGTCTTAGACGCTGCCACAGAAAACTTTTACTTTTTGGAGGTAAACACGCGCCTTCAGGTTGAACATGGGGTGACCGAGGAAGTCACCGGCGTTGACCTTGTAGAGTGGATGGTCCGATTGGCAGCGGGGGAAACGCTACCGCTACCAACCTATCAACACCGACCCCAAGGACATTCGATTCAACTGCGGATCTATGCCGAAGATCCAGGAAAAAATTTCCAACCCAGTGCGGGCAAATTGACCGAAGTGGTGTTTCCCCATAGCGTTCGCTGTGATACGTGGATTGAACGGGGGACCGAAATCACCCCTTACTACGATCCTCTGATGGCAAAACTAATCGTCAAAGCCAATTCGCGGTCAGAGGCGATAGCCCAGCTCAAATCGGCCCTGGATGCCTCCCAAATCGCAGGTATTGAATCTAATCTGACCTATTTGCGACAAATTTTAGATGACCCAGCCTTTGAGGGCGGTCAAGTCAGTACCCGCTTTTTGGAGTCTTTTCACTACGCTCCGCTCACCGTTGATGTTTTAGAACCGGGTACCCTGACTACTCTTCAAGATTATCCAGGGCGCATTGGCTACTGGAATATTGGGGTTCCTCCCTCTGGTCCGATGGATGCTTTAGCGTTTCGCTTGGCCAATCGAGTGCTCGGCAATCCAGCCTCAGTGGCAGGACTGGAATGTACGATTCTTGGCCCCACCTTGCGCTTCAAGGCCGCCACTGTGATTTGTCTGACTGGAGCTCCGATGAAGGCAGAACTCGATGGTCAGACGGTGCCTTTTTGGAGAGCAGTGCCCGTGGAAGCAGGCAGTATCTTGAAGCTAGGGGCCGTGCAGGGTCATGGTTGCCGAACCTACCTGGCGGTAAAGCATGGCTTCAACGTTCCTGATTATTTGGGCAGCAAAGCGACTTTCACCTTGGGCCAATTTGGTGGACATTGTGGGCGGATTTTGCGGACAGGAGATGTCCTGAAGCTAACGACTATCCATAACAACCCCACTGAAGTATCTGCCTTAGTCCCTCCGAACCTGATCCCGCATTACGCTCAAACCTGGGATATTGGGGTACTTTATGGCCCTCATGGAGCCCCGGATTTCTTTACCGAAGACGATATTGAGACCTTTTTCGCAACCGATTGGGAAGTGCATTACAATTCAGCCCGAACCGGGATCCGTCTGATCGGCCCTAGACCCGAATGGGCCAGGATAGACGGGGGTGAAGCAGGGTTACACCCCTCCAATATTCACGACAATGCCTACGCGATCGGCACCATCGACTTCACAGGCGACATGCCCATCATTCTTGGCCCTGATGGTCCCAGCCTCGGTGGATTTGTCTGCCCAGCCACGATTATCCAGGCAGAGCTCTGGAAAATCGGTCAACTAAAACCTGGCGATCGAATCTGCTTCCATCGCCTCACTCCAGAAGAAGCGCTGCAACGGGAGCAGGAACAGGACCAGCAAATCGCCACGCTCACCCCGTCCACAGCCCCACGCCTAAGAGCCACTCCTGCCGAGGTCAGCCTAGCCTCAAGTCCCATCCTCCACGAGGTTCCAGAGTCTCCCGAACAAATTGCGGTAACCTATCGCCTGGCAGGCGACAAGTATTTGCTGATTGAATATGGTCCCTTGGTCCTGGATTTGAACCTGCGCTTCCGCGTCCATGCCTTGATGCAGTGGCTCATGGACCATCCCTTAGCAGGTATTCTCGACCTGACTCCAGGCATTCGTTCGCTGCAGGTCCACTATGACAGCCGCATCCTACCCCTAGCAGAACTACTCGATACGTTGATGGTCGCAGAAAAAGAATTACCCCCAATTGCGGCCATGGAAGTACCGACCCGCATCCTGCATCTGCCCCTCTCTTGGGACGATGAATCGACCCAGTTAGCGATTCAGAAGTATATGCAATCCGTGCGCAAGGATGCCCCCTGGTGTCCCAGCAATATTGAATTTATCCGGCGTATCAATGGCTTGGATAGTATCGAACAGGTAAAAGAGATTGTCTTCAAGGCCAGTTACCTCGTGCTCGGCTTGGGAGATGTGTATTTGGGTGCTCCTGTAGCCACGCCCATCGATCCGCGTCATCGTCTCGTCACCACCAAATACAATCCAGCGCGCACCTGGACTCCTGAGAATGCCGTGGGTATTGGCGGTGCTTATATGTGCATCTATGGCATGGAAGGTCCAGGCGGCTATCAATTTGTGGGACGCACGGTTCAAGTGTGGAATACCTTCAAACAAACAACAGACTTCGAAGCCGGAAAACCCTGGTTGCTCCGCTTCTTTGACCAGATTCGTTTCTATCCGATGTCGGCACCAGAGCTGCTTCGCTATCGGGAAGCCTTTCTCCAAGGGCAGGTAAAGCTGGAAGTAGAAGAAAAGACCTTTAGCCTGCGGCAGTACAACGCATTTCTCGATTCCATCGCCCCCGAAGTCACCGAATTCAAGACAAGGCAACAGACGGCCTTTGAAGCCGAGCGCCAACGCTGGCAAGATCTGGATAGCCAAGCGGAAACGTTCGTGGAGGCCCTCCTCGATACACCCATCGGCGAAGAAATAGACCTACCCCTCAATGCTCAAGTCGTTACTTCGTACATTCCCGCCAATGTTTGGCGAATTGTAGTAGAAGTAGGTACCAGCGTTGAGGTAGGCGATCAGCTAATCATCCTAGAATCGATGAAAATGGAAATTGCGATTACGGCTTCGGTCGCAGGGACCGTGATCAATATTCTGTGCATAGAAGGCCAACTGGTAGCCGTCGGTCAAAATCTGGTTGTGATTCAGGGGAAAACCATCAATGACCAATAAAGCTATTTATCTAGCTGTCAATGGCACCCTGATGCGGGGGTTAGCGTTAAACGGCAACCTATTAAAAGCAGGGGCCACATTTGTCGAAGAGACGACCACGGCACCGATTTATCGACTTTGGTCCATTCAGGATCGTCACCCAGCGATGATTCGGGTTGCTGAAGGTGGAAAAGCAATTGCGGTTGAAATTTGGGCCGTTCCCCCAGTCGGTGTCTGCGCTATCTTGCTCCAGGAACCCCCTGGTTTATGCATTGGTAAGGTTGTTCTCGCCAATAACGAAGTGGTGTTAGGCGTATTAGGAGAACCCTTCCTTTGCGAAGATCAACGAGAAATTACGGAGTGGGAAGGATGGCGAGCCTATACGGAAAATGAGAAAGTGAAATCCAACAGTTAACGCTCAATGGTTTGTATACAGGGTGAGTAGATTAAGAACCACCCTTGCTCCCATAGGTAATTTTATAAATCTTGCCCTCTTCATCATCGCTTACCCATAGTCCACCGTCTGGGCTGTTCACCACATCTACAGGACGACCTAGAACAGCTTGATTAGCATCCAGCCAGCCTGTGATGAAATTGGTGACCTTGGTAACTTTATCTCCTTCAATATGAGCCCGGACAAGCTTATATCCGGTCGGTATGGAGCGATTCCACGAGCCATGAAAAGCGATAATCAGGTCCCCTTGATAGTCTTTGGGAAATTGTTTTCCCTGATAGGCGGTGAGTCCGAGAGGGGCTGAGTGGGCCTGGAAGTTCCACGCGGGTTTGTTGACCTGGGTACAGGTGCCCAAGCGAGCGATCCTTGGGTCTGGGTCTGGATATTTACCTGCGTGACAAAAGGGCCAACCTGCTTGCATCCCTTCTGTGACGCGGTGAAGCTCATCAGGAGGGATATTATCCCCTAGTTGGTCCCGTCCGTTGCTCGTAGCCCACAGACGACCCTGTGCATCAAAACTCAGGCCCACGGCATTTCTAAGCCCACGAGCATAAATCTTCTTACCGGAGCCATCGGGATTGTATTGCAGGATAGTAGCTCGATCCGGATTTTCTTCTTTGCAGGAATTGCAAGAAGAACCTACCGAAACGTAAAGCTTATTATCGGGACCAAAGGCAAGGCTGCGGGTGAAGTGCTGCCCTCCTGGGGGAAGTCCATCGACAATTACCTGTGGTTTCTCCCCAACCAACTGACCAGGACGGTAGGTATAGCGGATAATGCGCCCAGTCTCAGCGACATAGAGTCCGTTTTTGTAGAAGGCAATACCGTGGGGACGGTTCAAGCTCTGGGCAAAGACTGTTTTCTCTTCTGCAAATCCATCCTGGTTCTTATCAGTGAGGACTACCACTTGCCCTTTCTGGATTTCGGTCACAAACAATTCTCCCTTCGGAGCAACTGCCATAAACCGGGGACGGTCAAGGCCCTCAGCAAAGGGCTTAATCCTAAATCCAGCGGGGACCTGAAAAGACAAAGCCCAGGCTGTAGCCGTGAGGGTAAGAAACCCCAAAATGAAAAGTCCAAAGGGAATGAGTCTTCTCATGGGGTATTCCTAAAGGAAAACAAGTCCATCCTAGTAAACTTGGGATGGACTTGGCCTCGTGTTAATCCTCGGCAAACACTTCTTCCTCATCATCTTTACTGGGCACGACCTGAGTCGCCGACACCGTAGCTCCACCTGCCAGCTTCAAACGCACTTCCTGGTCAATTTTGTTGAAGAGGTCAGAACGGGTTTGTAGTAACTCTAGAGAGTTCTCACGGCCTTGACCCAAGCGTTCCTCCCCATAGGAATACCAGGCCCCTTTGCGATCCACGACATCTGTCTCTACGGCTAAATCGAGGACACAGCCAATGGATGAAATCCCTTTGCCAAATAGGATGTCGAATTCAGCCCGGCGGAACGGAGGAGCAACCTTGTTCTTGACAACCTTGACGCGGGTGCGGGTTCCAAATTCATCGCCCCCCTTCTTCAGGGTGTCTACTCTGCGGATGTCTAAGCGCACAGAGGCATAGAATTTAAGCGCATTGCCTCCCGTAGTCGTTTCCGGATTGCCATAGACCACCCCAATTTTTTGACGCAGCTGGTTGAGGAAAATGACAATGCAGTTCGCTTTGCCAATGTTGCCTGTAATTTTTCTGAGGGCTTGGCTCATCAAGCGGGCTTGCAGTCCCATGTGGGCATCGCCCATTTCTCCTTCAATCTCGGCACGGGGCACCAAGGCGGCGACAGAGTCGATAACGATGATATCTACAGCCGCTGAGCGAACCAATTGATCTACGATTTCCAAGGCAGACTCCCCGGTATCGGGTTGGGAAATCAGGAGGTTGTTAATATCCACGCCCAAGGCTGCAGAATACACAGGGTCAAGCGCATGTTCTGCATCGACGAAGGCGGCGATTCCACCTTGCTTTTGGACTTCAGCGACGATGTGCAGGGCCAACGTTGTTTTTCCCGAAGATTCTGGACCGAAAATTTCAATCACTCGTCCTCTAGGAATGCCGCCGCCTAGAGCCAAATCCAGGGTTACTGCTCCGGTGGAGACTGTTTCCACGCGCATCTTAGTATTTTCTCCAAGTCGCATGATCGCCCCGTCCCCAAAAGTCTTTTTAATCTGGGAAAGCACCACATCTAGTGCCTTCTGCTTCTCACTACTGGTACTGTCAGCCTTACTTTCTAGGCTGTTGGTGGATGCTGCGGAGTTGTTACGTGCCATGAATATTTCCTATGATAATCGGCTGAGATTCAGTACTGGAAGACCGTCTGCGAAGTGAGGGGCGAAGAGATGCTCAGATTCTAGCATCTCTTTTTTATGGACAAATATGCTCAAGCATAGCACAGGTGTCCTACACCTAATTATCGGTGAACGGTAGTTATAACCCGTCGCGCAAAATAAAAATAAAGTTGGCACTCTTGCACCCAAATGATTTATATTTGTCTGTCGGAGCCACTACATGCCCCCATCGTCTAGAGGCCTAGGACACATCCCTTTCACGGATGCGACACGGGTTCGAATCCCGTTGGGGGTACCACTTTTCAAAACCCAGCGTTACGCTTAGACCTAAAGTTAGGGCTGACTTTTCCATCCGGTCCAGGCTAGGTACTATCCTGGAAGATAGGAACCGAAGAAAAAGTTAACGATAGGAAAGCTATGAGCGCTGCGAAAAGATTTGTATTTCCCCTAGCCCTTGCTCTCGCCCTCAGTTTGGGTGGGTTGCAGACCAAACAGGCGCAAGCCCAGACTCCACTGATTTTGGTCCCTTCATGGCAGCAGCAGCAGACCAATCAAGAAGCGGTACAGCTTGCGCAAGAGGCTCTTCGCCTTGCCCAATTAGGGAAGCCTAAAGAAGCAATCAGCCTCACGCAACTATCTTTACAGCTCGCGCCAAACGTATCTCAGCTCCATTTCGTTTTAGGGACCCTCTACGCCCAGCAGGACCAAATTCCTAAAGCGATTGAGTCCTATGAAGAGGCCCTCCGTCTAGATGACAAGAACAGTAATTTGTACATCAGCTTAGGTCTGGCCCATCTTAAGGCTAAGAACTATAGCGCGGCGGTGGATTCCTTTAATAAGGCGATTGTCCTAGACCCCAAGTCCCATGAAGCGTTTTTTGATTTAGGCAATACCTACTACCTTTTAAAGCGCAGTGAGGATGCAGTGGCCCAGTGGCAAAAGGCTGTCGAGGTGAAAAATGACTTCTGGCCTGCGATTAATAACATTGGTCTAGCCCGTTATGAATCAGGTCAGGTAGACCAAGCGATAGAACAGTGGCAACGTGCCATAGCTCTGGATAAGGAAGCCGCAGAACCCCTCTTAGCTTTAGGGGTAGCCCTATATCAAAAAGGTGATAAGGCTAAAGGGCTAGATTTAACCAACCAAGCCCTAAAGATCGATAACCGCTATGCTGATACGGCCTTTCTCGTAGAGAATCTCTGGGGAGATAAGTTGGTCCAAGCGGTCCGTGAAGTCTTGAAAACGCCCCAGGTCCAAGACATGTTATCCGGCAAATCGGCCAAAAAATCTTAGGCAGACGGCACTCATTCTTGCGATCTGTTGTTTGTCAGCGCGTCTGGAGTGATTTCACTCAACCTGATAAGATCAAGGTCAATGTCTGAATAGAGACTGCAAATTCTGGGTGACTAGCTCAATGGTAGAGCACTAGACTCTTAATCTATTGGTTCTCGGCTGCGCCTGCCAGACACAGGGTTCGAGCCCCTGGTCACCCATGTTTTAATCGGATTCCCTATTAATCCGATATATTTTGACCTAGGAGACTATGTAGCTAATAGTCGCCACAAGCAGTATTTCCTTGATGGAAGGCTCTCTCTATGACCCTCAGAATTACTCGCAGCAAGTATGTTTCCTTATATGGACCCACGGTCGGGGACCGAGTCCGTTTGGCAGACACCGAACTGATTATCGAAGTCGAAAAAGACTATACGACCTATGGCGAGGAAGTGAAATTCGGTGGTGGTAAGACTATCCGGGATGGGATGGCCCAAGACCCGACCGCTACCCGCGCAGGCGGAGCCTTAGACCTAGTGATCACCAACGCCCTCATTCTGGACTGGTGGGGAGTCGTCAAAGCCGATATTGGTATTCGAGACGGCAAAATCAGTGGCATTGGCAAGGCAGGCAACCCAAACATTCAAACGGGCGTGACACCCGGTATGGTGATCGGAGCCTGTACGGAAGTAATTGCGGGAGAGAATATGATCATCACCGCAGGGGGCATTGATACCCATGTCCACTTTATTTGTCCTCAGCTCTGTGAATATGCCCTAGCCTCCGGCGTCACAACGCTGATGGGTGGCGGAACCGGACCCGCCACCGGAACCAATGCCACCACCTGCACTCCAGGGGCTTGGAACTTGGCTCGGATGTATCAGAGTGCCGAAGCTTTTCCGGTTAATCTGGGCTTTTTTGGCAAAGGGAATAGCAGTTTACCGGGTGCCTTAATCGAACAAGTGGAAGCAGGCGCCTGTGGCTTAAAGCTGCATGAGGATTGGGGGACAACCCCTGCCGCTATTGATACATGTCTGAATGTCTGTGATGAATTTGATATCCAGGCCACGATTCACACCGACACCCTTAACGAATCAGGTTTTGTCGAAGACTCAATTGCGGCGATTAATGGCCGCACGATTCACACCTTTCACACAGAAGGAGCGGGAGGCGGACATGCTCCAGACATCATCAAAATTGCTGGAGAGCCCAATGTTTTGCCCAGCTCGACGAACCCGACACGGCCTTTTACCGTTAATACCATCGAAGAACATTTGGATATGCTGATGGTTTGCCATCATCTGAGTCGTTCCGTCCCAGAAGATATTGCCTTTGCTGAATCTAGAATTCGTCCCCAGACTATTGCGGCAGAAGATATTCTCCATGACTTAGGCGTATTTTCTATGCTTTCTTCTGATTCCCAAGCGATGGGTCGGATTGGGGAAGTGATTATTCGCACCTGGCAAACCGCTGACAAGATGAAGCGCCAAAGAGGAGCCTTGCCGCAAGATAGTGAGCGAAATGATAACTATCGGGCAAAACGCTATATCGCTAAGTACACGATTAATCCGGCCCTTACCCACGGTATCAGCCCGATCGTCGGTTCGGTGGAAGTAGGGAAGTGGGCCGACCTCTGTATCTGGAAACCGCAATTTTTTGGTGTCAAGCCAGAACTCGTGCTCAAGGGTGGAATGATTGCCTATGCTCAAATGGGAGATCCCAATGCTTCGATTCCCACCCCACAACCTGTATTTCCAAGACCGATGTTTGCCAGCTATGGAAAGGCTTTAACCCAGTCGAGTCTGCTATTTATGTCACAGGTAGCGATCGATGCAGGCATTCCTGAGCAACTAGGACTGACCAAACCGGTCATCGCCGTATCCGGCTGTCGGTCGATTGGTAAACGAGACCTGAAGCTGAACAGTGAAACCCCAGCAATCGAAGTCAATCCAGAGACCTATGAAGTAGTCGTTAACGGAGAACTATTGACCTGTGAGCCGGCGACGACTTTACCGATGGCTCAAAGATACTTTCTATTTTGATCTCAACGATTACCTGCTCAGATTAAATTTTCCTGAGGATGCTTAGATAAAGCAACAAAATTATGCCCGTCATCATTGAATCTTTGGCATTAGAGACTAAGCCTCAAGGGCCCGTAGAAGTACTCTCTCTGACCTGGGAGGAACGTTGCAAGCCGCGTCAGCGTTTTGTTACAGACAAAGGAACAGAAATCGCTTGCTCTTTTCCCCGAGGGACTGTATTTAAGGAAGGGGATGTTCTCTACAACAGTCCTGAAAAAACGATTGTCATTCAAGCACAGGAAGAGGCCGTTTTCGTTATTCATCCTAAAGATACGAACCAACTTTGTATAGTTGCGCACCATCTAGGAAATTGGCATCGTTCTGGTCAGTTGTTACTGAATGATATCTTATTAGCACAAGCAGATAGTCCACTCGAAGAGTGGCTAAAAAATCGAAATATATCCTATCAAGTAGAGCAGAAGCCGTACCATCCCAATCTACGCGGCACCGCTCACGAGTAGGAAAAGAAAACCTCTCCCCTAACCCCTCTCCGTAAACAGAGAGGGGAACTTGAGCTATTTCTTGCTCCCCCTCTCTGCGTGCGGAGAGGGGGCCGGGGGGAGAGGTCGTCTTTTTTCAACAAAGCACCCGACAGACCTGACCCTGCGGTTTCGATAGACACCAAGAAGTACTTTTCTGGGGAATAGCAAGCGCTAAATGTTCAAAATCCCAGGGACCAAAATGATACATATTGGTGAATTCTGTGTGTTCACCACAGAGTACCGGATGCGTTAAAGAGAATTTCTTGGGCTCAAGCTTCCAATGCTCTCGATAAATTAATTCATCTTCCACAAAAATTTCAATCAGATTAGAAAAGTACTGAAACTGCCATTTTTCTTTCATCGCAATTCGACCTGCAGACCAAATATCTCGATATTGAAGAAGACTCCCTTTAGCCAGCTCGATATAAACTTTTTGAGTAAAGTGGGCTTCAGAAGCCAAGATAATGGAGTGTGGGAGATAAATTAGTTTTCCTCCTTTATCTACTTTGATTCTTATAGTTTGCTGAGACTTTCCTGGATAAATTAAAGTCGATGCTTGGGTACGTAATTCCAGGGTGCTACTCCTGCCTACGCGCACCTCTAAATCATGAATATCCCCTCCGAGCAGACCGGCTGAGGGAGTGCGAAGATATACCGTTGGATAATTGTGGTCCTCTAGATAAAGGGGCCGATGGAGTTGGAGAGGAGCCTGACCATATTGATGCGTAACGACAGAAATACCATCACGACAACCCACACGTAACTTGGCGATTCCCAGATTAGGCATGGGACAAGTCTTCAAAGAGTACCTGTTTACATAACCAGTCCACCACCAAATCCAAACCAATGCCATGTCTGAGGTCAGTAAATATAAAGGGCCTATCTTGACGCATCCGCTTTGAATCCCGTTCCATTACTCCTAAATCAGCCCCTACATAGGGTGCTAGATCAATTTTATTAATCACTAACAAATCAGAACGGGTAATGGCTGGACCGCCTTTACGGGGAATTTTATCTCCCTGAGCAACATCAATCACATAGATAAAACTATCCACTAATTCGGGACTAAACGTGGCCGCCAGATTATCTCCCCCTGATTCCAGAAACATCAAGTCTGGCTTGAATTTCTTTTCTAATACTTCTAAAGCATCTAGATTCAAAGAAGCATCCTCCCGAATCGCTGTATGAGGACATCCTCCTGTTTCCACCCCGATAATCCGCTCCGCAGGCAACACGCCACTGCGAATTAAAAACTCAGCATCTTCTTTGGTGTAAATGTCATTGGTCACCACCGCGATCGAGTAACGAGGAGATAGTTCTCTACACAGAGCCTCTAAGAGCGCTGTTTTACCGGAGCCCACCGGACCGCCGATACCCACTCTGAGACTGTTTTTGGAATTCATTAGGTCATGGTGAAAGATTGGGGCACTTCATTGTAAATGTTCACACGTCCACAAAGGCTGAAAAGCTTACCTGGAGAACTATGGGCTAATTTTCGTATCCCTTGTTACAAATCATGCCCTGGGGTTCTGGTATTTCCTTACCACAGTAAGTATTTGCACAGTTGTGGGTCCGTACTGTTCTGCAGACTGACTCATCATAGCAATGTGCAAATCAACAGAATCAAGCATAACGAGGAGTAAACGTTGGAACGCAGAACATTACTGAAGTATGCTCTTGCAGCAGTTGCCGGAGCTGCCCTAGGACCTCAGATCCTTATCCGAGGAAGTCAGCCCGCCTATGCTCAAGGATCTACCATCCGGGTAGGAATTCTCCACTCTTTAAGTGGAACGATGGCGATCAGTGAAGTTTCCCTAAAAGATGTAGAACTGATGGCCATTGATGAGATCAACAAAGCTGGAGGGGTTCTGGGTAAAAAGGTTGAAGCTGTTATCGAAGATGGAGCTTCTGACTGGCCAAACTTTGCAGAAAAGGCTAAGAAATTAATCGAAAAAGATAAAGTAGCAACCGTTTTTGGTGGCTGGACATCAGCCAGTCGCAAAGCCATGCTACCTGTATTTGAAAAACTCGACCATCAACTCTGGTATCCCGTTCAGTACGAGGGGCTGGAGTGTTCTAAGAACATCTTCTATACCGGAGCAGCCCCCAACCAACAGATTGAACCTGCGGTGACCTGGCTCTTGAAAAACAAGGGCAAGACCATGTATCTGCTTGGTTCCGACTACGTTTTCCCGCGTACGGCGAATGCGATCATCAAGGCGCAACTAAAGAAAGAAGGCGGCACTTTGGTTGGGGAAGAATACACGCCCTTGGGAGCCACTGAGTACAACACAATCATTGCCAAAATTAAAAAAGCCAAGCCGGACAGTATTTTCAGCACCCTCAACGGGGACAGCAACGTTGCCTTCTATAAGCAACTGAAAGACGCGGGAATCTCTGCTAAAGATATTCCAGTCATGGCCGTAAGCGTGGCTGAAGATGAACTGCGGGGAATTGGTGGGAAAACGGCAGAAGGTCACTATGCAGCCTGGAATTATTTCCAGAGCGTAGATACGCCTGCCAATAAAGAGTTCGTCAAACGATTCAAAGCCAAATATGGCCAAGACCGGGTAACGAGCGATCCGATGGAAGCAGCCTATATCGCAGTTTATCTCTGGAAAAAAGCCGTGGAAAAAGCGAAGACGGTGGATACCAACAAAGTTCGGGTGGCAGCTTATGGCCTGACCATGGATGCTCCAGAAGGTCCGGTGAAAGTAGACACTAACAACCACATCTACAAGACCGTCCGTATTGGCGAAATCTTGCCGAATGGTCAGTTCAAGATACTCTACGCAACGCCTAAGCCTGTGGAACCTGAACCCTGGACCCCCTTGATTCAGACTCCTTATAGCACCTGTGATTGGACGAAGGGAGGCAACATCAAGCGTGTTTCTCTGGACAGCAGTCCATTCGCACTACGTTAGGACTACTCCGCCGCAGTCTCTTTTCGGGGCTGCGGTCACCTCTGGATGACCCACCATGACTGACCTCATCACCCAAATATTCAACGGCCTCAGTACAGGTTCGATCCTGCTCTTAGCGGCGTTAGGTCTAGCGATCACCTTTGGTCTCATGGGCGTGATCAATATGGCCCACGGGGAGCTCCTGATGGTCGGAGCCTACACTACTTTTGTTTGCCAGAATCTTTTTGCCACTTATTTACCGGCCTATCAAGATTGGTCCTTTATTTTCGCACTCCCCCTCGCTTTCTTGGTAGCGGGCCTTGTCGGACTGTTTTTAGAAACTACGGTGATCCGGTTTCTCTATGGTCGGCCCCTGGAGACTTTGCTGGCAACCTGGGGCGTGAGCCTGATTCTGCAACAGGCCTTCCGCAATATCTTTGGAGCGAACAATGTAGATGTCCAGAGCCCTGCTTGGCTGGAAGGGGGGCTACGCATTGGCGAAGATTTACAGTTTCCTTACCGCCGTCTATTCATCATTCTTTTGGCGGCCCTTTGCGTCGCGGGGACCTACTGGTTTTTAAACTATTCCTCCTGGGGCTTAAGAATTCGGGCGGTCACCCAAAATCGGGAAATGAGTGCCTGCCTGGGCGTTGCCACCCGTAAGGTGGATGCCTATACTTTTGCCTTCGGTTCTGGCTTGGCCGGAATTGCTGGTTGTGCGATTAGCCTTTTAGGTTCCGTGGGGCCCTCTTCTGGCTTGAACTACATCGTCGATGCTTTCATGGTCGTGATTACGGGCGGAGTAGGCAAAATCTTTGGAGCGGTGGCGGGCGGGTTTGCGATTGGTCAAATCAAGACAACCCTAGAAGTCCTTACCAGCTCCAGCCTGTCTACAGCCTTGGTTTTTTCTCTGGTCATTCTGTTCTTACAATTCCGGCCTTCCGGACTCTTTCCCCAAAAAGGAAGAGGAGTGGATTCATAGATGAACAACACCTCTACACGCTCTAAAGAATGGATTGTTTTTGGTGTTTTAGGGGCACTGCTGCTTGTGGCTGCGCCTCTCTTGCTCTCGGGTTTTCAACTCAACCTGTTGGGTAAGTTTCTGGCTTTTGCGATCCTTGCCTTAGGGATGGACCTGATCTGGGGCTACACCGGAATGCTGAGCCTAGGACATGGAGTGTTCTTTGGTCTCGGAGCCTACGCCATGGCCATGCACCTGAAGTTGGCGGTGGGCAATGCAGGCAACTTCGGTACCGATTTGCCAGACTTTATGTTTTGGAATGGCATCACCGAATTACCTTGGTTCTGGCAACCCTTTCACAATTTTGGGTTTACCGCACTCATGGTTTTTGTGATTCCTGGTCTACTTGCCTTTCTCTTAGGGCTATTGACCTTTCGAAACCGAATTAAAGGAGTCTATTTTGCGCTGTTGACCCAGGCCTTAGCCATTGTCTTTGTCACCCTATTTATTGGGCAGCAAGGATACACCGGAGGCACCAATGGCATCACTGATTTTCGGACTATTCTCGGCTTTGATCTGAATTCGGAAGCTACCCAAAAAGGACTGTATGTAGCGACTGCCCTCTGTCTTGGAGCCAGTTACCTACTCTGCCGTTGGATCACCAAGAGTGGATTTGGTAAAGTGCTGGCAGCAATTCGGGATGATGAAGTGCGGGTCCGTTTTGCCGGCTATGATCCCTCGGCGTTTAAAGTGCTTGTGTTCACCCTTTCAGGCTGCTTAGCTGGATTGGCGGGGGCCTTATTCGTTCCCCAAGTAGGCATTGTTTCACCCTCGATGATGGGTATTGTCCCTTCCATTGAGATGGTGATTTGGGTAGCGGTTGGAGGTCGCGGAACTCTAGTAGGAGCTGTCCTCGGCGCGGTATTGGTCAATGGCGCAAAGAGCTTTTTGAGTGAATCCTTTCCCGACTTTTGGCTCTATCTGCAAGGAGCTTTGTTCTTAGGGGTCGTTCTCTTTTTGCCCAATGGAATTGTGGGTTTGTTCCAACAAGTTTTGAACAAGAAGACGGAATTAGAGCCATCGGAAGTGCCGATGGTTAGCGAAGAGGGGATTGCCAAATGACAGCGCTTCTAGAAATTCAAGAGGTTACCGTAGATTTTGATGGGTTTAAAGCCCTAAACAACCTCAATTTTTCCATGGAAACCGGAGAACTGAGGGTTGTTATTGGCCCCAACGGAGCCGGAAAGACAACATTCTTGGATGTGATTACAGGGAGAGTGCCACCAAGCACCGGCAGGGTTAACTTCAAGGGGAAAAACCTTGCGAAAAAGTCCTCCGAGCATCAGATCGTAAATTTGGGGATTGGGCGTAAGTTTCAGACTCCACGGGTATTCACCAACCTCACCGTCACCGAAAATTTAGCGCTTTCCCTCAAACGGGCCAAAGGTGTTTTCAAAGTCCTCTTCAACCCCCTATCCAAAGAGAACCTCACCCGCATCCAAAACATCCTGGAACGGGTAGGTTTGGCTAGTAAGGCCCTGTTCCCGGCTGGTTTACTATCCCACGGAGAAAAGCAATCCTTGGAAATTGGCATGTTGATTGCCCAAGACCCGGACCTCTTGCTGCTCGATGAACCTGTAGCCGGGTTGACAGACCGGGAAACGGAAAAAACTGCTGCCCTCCTCAAAGACTTAAATCAGGACCATTCGATCATCGTTATCGAGCATGACATGGCTTTTGTGCGCGAAATCGCTTCTACGGTTTCGGTCCTACATCAGGGTTCTTTGCTCTGCGAAGGCTCTGTCCAAGAGGTACAGAACGACCCCAAAGTCATTGAAGTATACCTGGGCTATCCAGAGGGAGCTATCCATGCTTGAAGTAGAAAACCTAGATGTCTACTACGGGCAAAGCCATATCCTCAGAAATGTCCACCTGGATATTCCCCAGGGATCTATGGTCTGCTTGATTGGGCGTAATGGGGTAGGCAAAACCACCCTTCTCAAAAGCATTATTGGTCTACTGAGTGCCAAAAAAGGCCGGATTGCGCTCACGGGCAAAGACCTTACCCAAGCGACCCCCGACAAACGCAGTAAAAGTGGGATTGCCTATGTCCCCCAAGGGCGGGAAATTTTCTCTGGGCTTTCGGTGTATGAAAATATGCTGCTGGGCTTAGAAGCCGCTCCCCAAAAAAAGGTGTCCAAAAAGAAAGCGGAGATAGAAGCCCGTATGGAAACAATTTTTGAACTCTTCCCCATACTTAAAACCATGGCAAAACGCCGAGGGGGAGATCTAAGCGGTGGTCAACAACAACAACTGGCCATCGGTCGGGCTTTGATGTCCGAACCAAAGCTTCTGCTTCTGGATGAACCCACGGAAGGTATTCAGCCTTCCATCGTTCAGGAAATTGAAGAGACCCTGGGCCGGATCAACCGCGAGCAAGGACTAACTATTTTGTTCGTTGAGCAAAATTTGGAATTTGTTCGTCGGCTGGCTCAGCAATTTCATGTCATGGAGAAAGGCCGGTTAGTGGCTGGTGGACCTATCCAAGAACTCCAGCAAGATCTAGTAAATCGCTACCTAACCGTCTAAATTGTCCCCCATGAACTATTACGCCGCAAATCAGCCAGTAATCTACTGATGAGGCGTTTTAACCTAATGATAAGGTTTGCAAATTCTGCCCCTTGTCTTTCTGTGAAGGAGTGCGTGATCGGATGAAGATGAAATCGTCCATAGCTCAAAGTTTATCCCTAACCACAGCCTTTCTATGGTTAGGGACTATCGCTCAAGTTCAAGCGGCACCTGACACCTCGGTCTCTGGTATTTTGAACAACGCATCCACAGCCCAGGTCAGTTCTGTTTCTGAACTTACTGATGTGGACCCCAACAGCTGGGCCTTTCAAGCCCTTAAATCACTGGTAGAACGCTATGGCTGTATTGAGGGTTATCCCATCAAGAAATATCTGGGTAACCGTCCCTTGAGCCGCTATGAGTTCGCTGCAGGCTTGAATGCGTGTTTGGACAAAATCGGCGAACAAATCGCAGCAGCAACAGAACCCCTGGCGACCAAAGATGATTTAGCTGCCCTCCAACGCCTACAGGAAGAATTCAAGGCAGAATTGGCCATCCTCAGAGGTCGCATCGAGGCCTTAGAAGCTAAGGTCACAGAATTAGAATACCAGCAGTTCTCCACCACCACGAAGCTAGATGGCTCTGTCGTCTTTAACATCACAGGCGGCGGTGCTGGTAGTGAGGTTGTCTCCAACCTCTACAGTACAGCGGCTGGAACGGTCACCCCAGGGAACGCTGCGAATACGACCTCTACCGGACGGACCACGCTCAACTTCCGTTCCACCTTTACGGGCAAAGACCAATTACGGATTCGTGTACGCGGCTTTACGGGGGATGATATCTCAGGAACTTTAGGCGCAGGCACCGGGGTCGGCACCTTATTCACCTCCGGTTCTGGCAATCAACCGAATGGCCTTTCAACGGCTACCTTTGACAAGGTGTACTATACATCTCCTCTCTTCACCGACAATTTGCGCGTCTGGGTAGGCCCTCGCCTCCAAGGTATCGACATCATCGACGGCAACCGTTTTGCAGGTGGGGACGATGAGAATACCTTTTCCACCGTTTTTGCTAGCTATAACCCCTTGATTTCGGGCGTAGTCCATAGTGGACCAGGAGCTGCCTTTGATTGGAAAATCAGTGACCAATTTAGCTTCCGCGGCCTTTATATGGCAGCTAATGGCGGCGACTCTTTCGGCTATGGAGATGGGGGCATCGCAGGAGGCACGAGTAAGGTATCGGCTGAAGTAGAGTTTAGGCCAGTTCAAGAAGCTGCGATTCGCTTGCAATATGCCTATATCAATGCCCAAAATGCCCCAAATTCCCCCACCATCTTTGGCGGTGGAACCAATGCAGTTCTTGTCGGTACTGACCCCACCTTTGCTTCTGTGGGCGGTGTTTTTGCCAACAATGCTCAAACCAGCGTCTTTGGGGTGAACGTGGACTGGGCAATAACGCCTGGTATAGGTCTTTTTGGCCGCTTCTCCACAGGAGATACGACCATCCCCGGAGGCAATGGCAATGTGACCAGCAACAGCTACCACTTCGGTTTCTCTTTCGCCGACTTGTTTGCCATAGGAAACCTAGGAGGAATCGCCTTTGGTCAACCGATTCGGATTACGGGTAGTCCGGGAAGTCCGATTCAAGGAGCGGACTCAGGGACCGAGAATGACCTAGAGTTGTTCTATCGTTTTCAGATCAACTCCCGTTTATCGATCACCCCAGACATCCAGTTTTACTTCACTCCTGGAAGTGTCGCAGGCAACCCAACGATTACCGTCGGATTGCTACGTGCTTCTTACCAGTTCTAGGTAAGCAACTCTTGGTATGTGATATCTAGTAAAGCGGGTAGGGAATCTCTACCCGCTTTTTTGCGTTTAATTTTGACAAAGTCGCAAAGCATTTTCTTTAATTCATGATGCGAGCGCACGGAGTCTGACATGGGCTTTTGGGTGTACCGGTGCTCGAGTTTATCCTAGCTCAGGAGAAACAACTGGGCCTACCAGGAAACGGATCTACCACTTTAAAAGGTTGAATCTTTCCATATCAATGGTTTGTCGATTGCGATAGATCGCTAGAATGATTGCCAGTCCTACAGCAGCTTCGGCAGCAGCTACGGTAATCACAAAAATGGTGAACAACTGTCCCCGGATATTTTGGGGGTCTATATAGTTAGAAAATGCCAACAAATTGACGTTGACCGCATTGAGCATCAGTTCAATAGACATCAGAACCCGTACGACATTCCGAGAACTAATTAGTCCATAGATGCCTACACAAAAGAGGGCAGCAGCCAGCACCAGGAAATAGTTGAGATTCAGGGCAAAATTCATCTTCTTATTCCTCCGAGGCTGTACTCACAGGGAGCTTTTTGAGTGCTGGTTCCAGGTCTTCTCTAGAGCGTTCAGGTAATACCAAAGGCTCGTCCCCCGTCACGGTTTGGTCTGGAACGAATTCACGTCGGGCTAGCATAATGGCCCCCACCAAAGCCATCAGAAGCAACACAGAAGAAACTTCAAAGGGCAAAAGATAGTTCGTGAAAAATTGTTCGCCAATCTTGAGGGTGGTGTTTGTAACAGGTGCTTCCGTAGAATAAGGCCAAGGAGTCCTAACTACGGTCGTAGCGATCAAACTAAAAAGTCCAAAACAAACAATACCGCCGATACCATCCCGGATTTTTTTGAGGGGAACAGGCGTTTCAGGTGCTTGGCGATTGACGAGCATGATCGCAAACAGAATGAGGACGTTTACGGCCCCAACGTATATCAAAATTTGAGCAGCCGCTACAAAGTCAGCATTCAGAAGCAAGTAAATGCCTGAAAGACAAATGAAGGTAAAGCCCAGTAGAAAAGCAGCGTAGAGCATATTGGGAGCGAGGACTACACCTAGAGACGCTCCAATAATGAGAGCACTCAAGATGAAAAAACTAACGAACTGAACCCCGGTTCCTAAACTAGGCATCCCCTTTATCTCCCAGTTCTTTTTGAATTCGCTCAAGAATAGTAGCAGGCAATTCTCCTGCCCGAGCCCCGCCGGGGCTATGCTCGTGAGCCGGCTGTATCGCTCCATCCGGCAGATAACCAAACTCTCGAATCGCGCTCACTTCTGCCACTTGGGTAACGTTGATAGGCAAACGACCTAGAGCCACATCGTCAAAATTCAGCTCATGGCGGTCATAGACAGAGAGTTCATATTCTTCCGTCATCGAAAGAGCATTCGTAGGACAGTATTCGACACAATTACCGCAGAAGATACATACCCCAAAGTCAATAGAGTATGAATTGAGCTCCTTCTTCTTAGTCTCTTTATTCATCTCCCAATCGACTACGGGCAGGTTAATCGGGCAGACGCGGACACAAACTTCACAGGAAATGCACTTGGGCCGCTCAAAATGAATCCTTCCTCGGAAGCGCTCTGAGGGAATCAATTTTTCGTAAGGATAGTTTACAGTGACAGGCTTACGACGAATATGATCGAAAACCACACCCAAGCCCTGTCCAATATATCGGGTATTGTCAAAGACTTCTTTTGCGTACCCACCCATTTTTTCTAGAAACTTCACCATTCGTGCGGTTTTCCAGAGTAAGTTTATTTGCTCATCGTTCATTGTAACTATACTTTACGCCGCTATCAGGAAACCGCAGACCATGAATTCTAGGAAGAAAGCATAGATATTTGTCTATTGTAGAAATCAGGGCAAGCAGCGGCTGGCACAGATTTAGATCCATATCCCCAAAATGCCCTATCGCAAATACTTACTCACTGCCAGCAAACTACCCAAAGACCCCAAACCGACTCCAGAGCCTACTAAGATCCAGGGCAAAAGGTTAGCTTGTTCCTCGGTGATTTCTAGCACCATAAAAGGCACATTAACTTGAATTTGTTGGGCCAGGAATTGGTCCGTGTAATGGAGTCCCCCCCAAGCGATCATCGCTGCCACTAAGCCCAGGGTGAGCCCTTCCAGTAGAAAAGGCATATAAATCCAAATGGGAGCAGCCCCTACAAGCTGCATCACTTCAATTTCCTTGCGACGAGAAAGAACTACCAGACGAATTGTCGTCGTGATTACTGCTACCGCTGTAAATCCCAGTAAGCCTGTAACGCCCAAACCAATCCAGCGCACTGTCTTATCGATTTGGATCAAACGGTTAGCGGCCTCTCCCCCATAACGGGTTTGCGCTACACCAGGGACTGCTTTGAGTTGCTCTGCAACGGTGGTCACCTGCTCTGGAGTAGCCACTTTGACCCGGAGACTATCGACCAGAGGATTTCCTTCTAGGGTTTGCGTAAGGTCCTGCTTTAGCCCCATTTCTTTTTGAAGTTGGCTGAGTGCATCCTTCTTGGTTTGAAGCGTGACTTTCTGCACTCCATCCAACGTCTCCACTTTCTGCATAAGCTTTTTGCCAGAAGCTTCTGGAGTCAAGTACACCGACACTTCCAACTGGCTTCCCAGCGTCGCTACGGCATTTTGCAACTGCCAGGAGAGCCGAGTCCCAAATCCAAAAAGGAACAACAGAATGACGAGCGTACTAACGGCGGCCCAATTCATCCAACCGCCCCGGCGCAACCCAGTCAGCGTTTCCTTGAGAATAAAATCAGCGCGGGTAAAGACCTGTTGTACAAAGACCATCAGCGAACATCCAATTCTACAAGTTGATTTTGCTCAAAGGTAACCACTCGCTTCGCAAAAGCCTGAACAATGGTTTCGTCATGCGTGGTGACTACAATCGTCACGCCCATATCATTCAGCTGCCTGAGGATTTCTAGCACACTCCAGGTATTACCGGCATCTAGGTTCCCGGTGGGTTCATCAGCCAGAAGCAAAACAGGAGTGTGCACAATCGCTCGTGCAATAGCCACACGCTGCTGCTCACCTCCAGAGAGTTGTTCAGGGAAGTGTTCGGCCTTTTCCTCCAAACCTACGATTTTGAGGGTAGGTAAGAGGCGACGACGAATTTCAGCTTTAGGAAAATTTTGAGCCTGCAAAGCAAATGCAACATTTTCAGCCACAGTGCGCCGGGGCAACAACTTGTAGTCTTGAAATACCACGCCGATACGGCGGCGTAAACAAGACAAGCTATGGCCACGCAGTTTATTCAGTCGGGTCCCATCTACAACCACTTCACCACTGGTAGGCTTTTCTTCGCCATAGAGCATCTTCAGCAGCGTGGATTTTCCCGCCCCTGAAATCCCCGTGATAAACAGGAAATCACCTTGACGGATGTCCAAGTCTATAGACAAGCTTCGCCCCTGCTTGTCATAGGTTTTGGTCACCTTATGCAAATAGGCAATAACTTTTTCAGTCTCCGAGAGGGCAAGCGTTTGCCCCTGCGGCATCAGCACCGAAGAGACCTCTTTAGTCGCAAAGGCCCGCTCGCCTGGGCGTGCTTCTGTCAAAGAGGACAGAATGGAGCGCAGGTTACGGGAAGAGGAGGGGACATCCATCAGGAAGAAACTCCAGAACGAAGTACGTGCCAAGCAAATCTCGGAAGCGCGAGCATTCTACGCCAGCGCCAGGGCTCCTTATACAGGCGATAGGCCCATTCCAAATTGTTGTCTCTAAACCACTGCGGAGCCCGTTCCTTAGCACCTGTCCAGACATCAAAGCTGCCGCCAACACCAATCCATAAAGCCTGTGGAGCAGCATCCCGCCAGCGTTGGATCGTGAATTCTTGTTTAGGAACTCCCAAACCAAGCAAGATCAAATGGGGTTTAGTCCGGGCAATATTGGCTTGAATCTCAGATTCTTGTTCTGCCGTGAAATAACCATCCTGCGTGCCGACTATCTGAAGCCCTGGATATTTCTTTTCCCATTCAGGGGCCAAAGCCTGCACCAGACCAGGAGCCGCTCCAATCAGATAGACACGCCAACGCCTTTGTCCAGCGCCAGGCAGGAGATTGGTCACAAGCTCAATCCCTGGACAACGGGAGACCTGAATTTCAGTACGGTTTGATTTATTTAAGGCCCAGACCACCCCAGAACCATCGGGGACAACCAATTCAGCACACCGAATCAGTTCTGCCAAGCGTGGCTCTTCTTTAGCCAACATGGTCATCTCAGCATTGAGGGTCACGACATGGACCCCTAGCCCTTGTTCTCCTTGGGCGAGTAACCAATCGAGGTAATCCCCGGCAAGATGCACGGGCATACCAAGTACAGAAGAAGTAGGGAGCGCAGTCGTCAAGGGTAAGCGCCGATATCAGAGCGGTGAGGAATTGTCACCATATAAGCATTGCCCCTGCCTTTTGTCTACGCTAGGGCTAGTGTAAAAATCCTAGAAAACCATAAGTGCAGGCGCAAAACACAGTCTTCAGCTTACCCAAATTCTGGCCCGCATTCTCAAAAGACCTTAATCGTAAGAAATCGTACTCGCTTCTACTTGGGCGGCGTTGTAGATATCGGCATCATCAATCTCAGGGGGTGCTACCGAAAGGTCCGCTCCCGTGAACGATCCATCAAAATCATCCAGGTCTAAGTCCATGAGCAAAAATTCATCTTCCATGCAGTTTGTCCCTAAAAGTCATGTCTGTTTAAGTCTTCAGTCTAGGTCCATAGTAATCGCAACGGACGCTGCAGGTTTCTGCAATGGAGATACAGTACAACCCAGGCAACTCAGGGGCAATCCGCTCCCACAACCAAGTACAGAGGATTTCACTGGTGGGATTTTCTAGACCAGGAATTTCGTTGAGATAGTAATGGTCTAATTTTTCAATCCAGGGATTCACCTGGGCCGTGATGTCTCCATAGTCAATGACCCAGCCGATTTCAGACTCTATTTCGCCCCGTACAAAAACTTCTACCTGAAAGCTATGTCCATGCAGACGGGCACATTTGTGCCATTCAGGAACATGGGGCAAGCGATGCGCTGCTTCAAAAGAAAAAGATTTGCGTAGCGTAAACATGGGCAACAGGGCCTACTTGCGCGCGAAGAATTCGATTCTATAATCGCTTACCTTGAGACCTGTTTGCGCTTCTACTTGAGCGATAATTTCTGGGGGCAACGTTACAACAACGTCAATCAAGTTGCCATCATCCAAGCAATGTACATGGGAGTGGGAATCGGTTTTATGACCGTAGAGGCAGCCCTCTGCTTTTTCTACGCGCTCAACAATGCCTGCCTTCGCCAGCGCATCTAGATTCTGGTATACCGAAGTATGTCCAATATCTTCACCCTGTTGGCGTAGGCGATCATAGATGCCATTTGCAGAAAGATGCTCACCCGTATCCCATAGCAACTTCAAAATGGATTGACGTTGCTTGCTTAGGCGCATTCCCTGCTCACGACAATAGCCCAAAGCAGCCTCATAAGAATTAAGTTGAAGGGCCATAGCTCTTCCAGATACAGCATTACATCTTTATATTAACAAACGAATATCAAAAAGCGTACTCAGTATGACTTGACTTTTCAAGGATATGATCTGCCGTTAAATTTGGGTATGAAATATGGAAGATCGAGATAATTTCTACAGGATCAAGCTTTTCAGTCTTTCCGCTGCCGTTTTTTTGTTCAGCCTTGGTCTTTAAAGTGCTCCCCATTGTCAAGACAAAAAAACATAAAAGTTAAGACAGACAACTGCACAGATAAAAGGCAAGCAAAATAACTA
>Ga0208588_1000101_pt1 | contig 25780 bp, 19 predicted proteins | sample NGESurshal092012_8_FD_184483 | JGI IMG/M metagenome (GOLD analysis project Ga0208588, IMG submission 184483) | Arctic peat soil microbial communities from Barrow, Alaska - NGEE Surface sample 415-3 shallow-092012 (SPAdes) | ecosystem: Environmental > Terrestrial > Soil > Wetlands > Peat ...
CTGGATAGAGATTATATAGCCAGGTGGCGACGCCGACATTGGCCACCGCGCCGAAGGCGCAGACCGCATAGAAATAGAGCAGGCCGCGCAATTGCGGGCCAAAACCCTTGAGCTTGGCGTCGCGATAGGTGATCGCATTATTGATGAAGAAATTGCTGGTCATCGCCACGACGACGGCGATGCTTTGCGCGAAGGCGAAAGTCACGCCGGGGACTGCGAGCGCCGCATTGACTGTCGCCATATGAATGGCGATACCGCTGGCGCCGACCAGCGCGAAAAAAATGAATCGCACCGGAACGCGGCCGCCGCTGGCCTTGTTGAGCATGAGTCCGAGAAAATCGAGGCCGACCTTGAGGTCGAATTTCGATTCGCCCGCCTGCCGCTCCCGGAACATGTAGCCAACTTCCTCGACCTTGAGGGGCTTTTTCGCCGAGGCGACGATGTCGGCGAGAATTTTGAAGCCCGACGGCGTCAAATGGGGCGCGCAGTCCTCGACGATCCCGCGGCGCAGCATGAAAAAGCCGCTCATCAGATCGGAAAAATCGGCATGCAGCGCTCTCTTGGCCAGTCGGGTCGCAAAACGGCTGATGGCGGCGCGACCCGCCGAAAAGCCCTCGTCAGCCGAGCCGCCTTCGACATGGCGGCTGCCGACGACGAGTTCGCAGCCGGCCCGCATTTTTGCCAGCATCTGCGGGAGGATTCGCTCGTCGTGCTGCAGATCGGCGTCCATCACGGCGACGATAGGCGCGCTGGAGGCGAGCATGCCTTCGATGCAGGCGCCCGCCAATCCGCGCCGGTTGACGCGGCGCAGGCAGCGCACACGAGAATCTTCGCGCGCGATTTCCTTGGCGAGCATGGACGTGCCGTCCGGGCTGTTATCGTCCACCACAATCATTTCCCAGTCGACGCCGGTCAGGGCGGCATCGACTCGCTTCAGCAATTCGCGCAGATTGCCGCTTTCGTTGAAGGTGGGAATGACAAGAGTCAGTTCGGTGGCCACAGGAAGAGCTTTCTGTGCGGGGCTTTCTTTTCAGGCTGTGTTTCTGCTAGCTCCATTGCGCCCGACAGTCCAGCCAGACGTTGCCCGGCTTGCAAGATGGTCAGTTCTCTGTGGAATGCGCCGGCATGGTTGGCCAAGAAAAACAGGAAACGTCAATGGGCCTCTCGCCGGAGCGCAAAACCTTCATCCTGATTCTTGCGTCACTTGCCTTGAGATGCGTTTTCGTGGCGACCACCGGCCTTGGCGTGGACGAGACTTACACCGCCGCCACCAGCCGCGTCCTTTCGTTGAGCACTTTCGATCATCCGCCGCTGGCGTGGTGGCTGACCCATGCCGCGGCCTCTTTGTTTGGCGAGAACAATCTGGCCCTGCGGACGCCTTTCCTGCTGCTGTTCGCACTCACCTCAGGCCTGATGTTCGCGCTGACCCGGCGCCTGTTTTCGGCCGAGGCGGGGTTTTATGCCGTTCTCGCCCTCTCGCTTTCGCCGGTTCTCGGCCTGACCGATGCGACCTGGATTCTGCCCGACGCGCCGCTGCTTCCCGCCCTGCTCGCCTGCGCCTATGCCCTTTCGCGCGTCTTTTTCGACGACGACCCGCGCCGGGCGCGCTGGTGGCTCGCCGCCGGATTTTGCGCGGGGCTGGCCCTGTTGTCGAAATATCACGCACTGTTCTTTCTTGCAGGGGTCGGGATTTTTGTTCTGACCAGCGCCCGCCAGCGCTTCTGGCTGGCGACCCCCTGGCCCTATGCGGCGGGATTTCTCGCGCTGCTGCTGTTCTCGCCGGTTCTGGTGTGGAACGCCCAGCATCAATGGGTGTCTTTCCTGTTTCAGGGCGGTCGCTCCGGCGCGCCGCATCTGAATCTTGTGGCGCCCTTGGTCCTGATCGGGCTGCAATCGCTGTTTCTGGCTCCGTGGATCTTCTTTCCGCTGGCGGCACTGTTTCTTCGTGCGCTGTGGCGGGGGCCGCGCCAGGAAAAGGATTGGCTGCTCGCCTGCCTCGGCGGCCTGCCGATCATTCTTTTCACCGTCGTCGCCTTGTGGTCGAGCCGCCGCGTGCTGCCGCATTGGGTCGCGCCAGGCTATCTCCTGGTGTTTCCGCTGCTGGGCCGCGAGATCGCCATGCGGATGGAAAAAAAGGCGCCGCTATTGCGCAAGGGTCTGATCGCGGCTTCCGTGTTCATGGCCGTCGGGATCGGCGCGATCGCGGCTTTGCCTTATCTGCCTGTCGCGTCGCTGTCCGGCGCCAAATATCCATTGTTCGAAATGCTGGACTGGGACGATTTTTCAGCCGCGCTGGACGCGCGAGGGTTGCGCCGGGAGCCCAGGCTTTTCATCGCCGCGACGCGCTGGCTCGATGCGGGGAAAATCGACTACGCCTTGCATGGAACGCCGCCGGTTCTTTGCCTTTCGGACGATCCGCGCGGTTTCGGTCTGATCCGCGATCCGCAGGATTTTGTCGGCTGGAACGCCCTGATCGCGGCGTCCGGCCTTACGCTTGACGAGGCGCGCCAGCGCTTTGGCCGATTTTTTGATTCCATCGAGCCGCTTGCGCCCATCGACATTCTGGCCGGCGGCAGGCCAGCGATCACCCTGCAAATCTTTCGCGCTCAGAATTTCCACGATCCAGCGCCGGAGTTTTCGCTAAATTTGCGGCGCGGCTCAGGGCGTTAGCGCCCCTTGCAAGTTGGGTCCAAACAACCCAGTTTTGGCAAGAAATCTGGCGCGCAAAATGCTTCTCCGCGCCAGGGAGTTTCCATGAACGCGACACATAAATTTCTCCGCGCCACGGGCTATCGCACCCTGCCGCAGGAGTTCTACGCAGCCGCCGAGGCTTTCCCGGCCCCGGCGCCGCAATGGGCGATCTTCAATAACGCGCTGGCCGCCGAACTCGGCCTCCCGCCGGGGGCCGATACGCCCGAGCTTTTGGAACTGCTGGCGGGCGGCGCGCCGCTCGAAGGGCGCGAAAATCTGGCGCTGGCCTATGCCGGCCATCAATTCGGCCAATGGAATCCGCGCATGGGCGACGGCCGCGCCGTGCTGGTCGGCGAAATCGAGGCGCCCGATGGAGGGCTGTTCGACGTTCATCTCAAAGGCTCCGGCCCCACCGTTTTCGCCCGGCGCGGCGACGGACGCGCCACGCTGCCGGCCATGCTGCGCGAATATATCGTCAGCGAGGCCATGGCCGGATTGAAAATCCCAACCACCCGCTCGCTCGCCGTGGTCACGACCGGCGCGCCGGTCTATCGCGACATGCCGCAGCACGGCGCGGTGCTGACGCGCATCGCGCGCAGCCATGTCCGCGTTGGCACGTTTCAATATGCGGCGCAGGAAGATGGCCGCAAAGGCGAAGGCCCCCAGCTCTTGCGCGCGCTGGCCGACCATTGCATCGCGCGCCTTTATCCCGAAATCGCCGCAAACGACGTCCCGGGTTTTTACGCCGCCGTCGTCGCGCGGCAGGCGCGGCTGATTGCCCGCTGGATGCTGGTCGGCTTCATTCATGGCGTGATGAACACCGACAACATGTCGATTTCCGGCGAAACCATTGATTTCGGCCCCTGCGCCTTCATGGACGCCTACAACAGCCGGCAGGTTTTTTCCTCCATCGACGCGGCGGGCCGTTACGCCTATATCCGCCAGCCATCGATAGCCATGTGGAACCTGGCCCGTCTGGCCGAGGCCCTGCTGCCTCTGTTTGGCGCGGACGAGGCGGCGAATTTGCGACTGGCGCAGGACACATTGCAGACCTTCCAGTCCATTTACGGAGAAGCGCTCACCGAGGGCATGGAGCGCAAGCTCGGCCTGACGCCGGGCGCGGAAGGCAATGGCAAGCTGATCGAGCGGCTGTGGGCGTTGCTGGAGCAGAGCCGGGTCGATTTCACCTTGTTCTTCCGTCGTCTGACGCAGGTCGCGGCAGGCGCCGACGACGCAGGTTTTGTGGCGCTCTTCGCCGAGGCGCGGGAAGAGGCGGCTTCCTTTCTCGCGGATTGGCGCGGCCTGACGGCAGGCGCCGAGGGAGTGCTGGCCATGCGGGCGAGCAACCCAATCGTCATCGCCCGCAATCATCGCGTCGAACAGGCGCTGGCTGCCGCGGCGACGGGCGACCTCGAACCCCTGCGGCGTCTGTGCGCAGCCTTGCAACACCCCTTCGACGAGCCGGCTCCGGGCCCGGAGGATTTAGAGGCGCCGCCCACGCCCGAGGAGATCGTGCATGAAACCTTCTGTGGCACATGAAACCTTTTGCGGCGCCTGAAAAGACGGGCGTGCTCGCGGCGCGGCAGGCGATCCCCGAGGCGCAACATCCGCGCGCGCCCGAACCCACGGCGAAATCGGTTTTGGCCGGTCTGGACCCGGCGGGATGGGCCACGGTTGGTGAGGACGCGACGGCGCTTGATGCGCTCAAAATCATGGCCGAGCGCGATACGTCCGCGGTCGCCGTGATGTCGCAGGCCGGGTTCCTGGGAATTTTTTCCGTGCGGGACTATGCGCGCAATTTGCCGCTGGGGAGTCCAACAGCGGGCGCCACGCCCGTGGTCGGCGTAATGGCCCGGTCCGCGGTCGTCGCGCCAGCGGACAGCCTGAGACATTGTCTTGGCGTGATGAAGGAGTGGCAAGTCACCCACGTGGCCGTTCTCGACCAAGACCGCTTGGTCGGTCTTCTGTCCGAAACCGAGTTGTTGGCGGCGCGGATCGCCCAATACGAACGCATCTTCCACGAGACCGAGATGGATCAGAAGCTGCTCTTCCTGCGCGGAACCTACAGCTGCTGAACGAATTCAGCCAGTTTTCCCAACGGCGGCAAGCCTGAAATTAACACTTCCTTCACCGCAGCGCGGCATGATCTGGACCATCATTCCGAGGCCGCCGGCGCTGCTTGAACTTGCGTCCGTCACGCCCTTTTACGAGCCGGACGATGAAATTCATTCAATTTGAACATGAAATGCTGCCGCGCATACTGCTGCCTTTGCTCGGCGGCCTGTTCGCGCTCGCGGCCCTGCAATCTGCGGCGCGGGCCGAGCCTGCCCCGGGCGGGACCGCGGGGACAAGTTTCGTCGTCAGCGCGACCGATGGCTATGGCGTCAACGAATGCATCACGAGCGGCGACGATTGCGCCAAGATCGTCGCTGACGCCTGGTGCGAGGCGCATGGTCTGGGCGGCGCGAAAAACTTTGGTCCCGCCAGCGACATTACCGGCGCGATCGTCAGGACCTCGGCCAACAGCAAGACCTCGGCCTCGGCCACGAAGGCCGCCGCAGTCAAGCCCGTTCGCGAGGACGACGTCTACATCTCCTGCGGCGAATAACCGCGGGTAAAAACCTCAGCCGTTAACGAAATCGCCGCATTTGGGCGCCTCGCCAGCGCCCCAGGGCATGATGGCGACGGTCGAGGTCGAGCTCTTGGGCGAACCTTCGATAAGCTTGTCGGTATAGACCATATAGACCAGCACATTGCGTTTGGGGTCGCAGCCGCGCACGATCTGCATATGCTTGAACAGCAGCGAGCGAGCCCCGCGGAACACCACGTCGCCCTGCGCGAATTTTTCCTTGAACTGGATCGGGCCATACTGCCGGCAGGCGAGCGAGACATCCGAGGTCTGCTCGGCGATGCCGAAGGCGCCGGCGATACCGCCCCTTTCCGGCACGCTATAATAGCAGACGACGCCCGCCACCACCGGGTCGTCGATAGCGTAGGTCCCGATCTTGTCGTTGGGCGTCAGAAGCTTAAAGGTCGTCGACTTGCGGAAGATCAGGTCTGGATCGTCGGCGCCGGCGGCGGCGGCGAGCGGCCAGAACGCCGTGGCGCCAAGCGCGAGACACGCCATGGCGCCGGACAGGATTTTCGGGAACTGGACGTTCATTGCTGGCTGCTCCTCTTGACCCCGCTTTATATGTTCTTTGTCTGCCTCCGTTCAAGCTGGGCTTCCCCACATTTTGAGGACTGCACTACCTTGGGGTTTGTCGCTTTGGCCGGGCTGGTGTATAGACCGGCCCTTCTCGATCTTGTCGCGGCTCCGCGCCGCCTTTGGAGTGTTGCGTGTGATGGAACGTTGGTCGCCCGAAAGCTGGAGATCCAAGCCGGTCGTGCAGGTTCCCGTTTATGCGGACCCGGCGGCGCTGGCCGACGTGGAGGCGCAGATCGCCGGTTTTCCGCCGCTGGTTTTCGCCGGCGAGGCGCGCAAGCTCAAGAAGACTCTGGCCCAGGTCAGCGCCGGCGAGGCTTTTCTTCTGCAGGGCGGCGATTGCGCCGAAAGCTTCGCTGAACATTCCGCCGACAATATCCGCGATTTCTTCCGCGTCTTCCTTCAGATGGCTGTCGTGATGACCTATGGCGCGGCCATGCCGGTGGTCAAGGTTGGCCGCATCGCCGGCCAGTTCGCCAAGCCGCGCTCGGGCGGGACGGAGACCATCGACGGCGTCGCACTGCCCTCCTATCGCGGCGACATCATCAATGACATCGCTTTCACGCCGGAGGCGCGCGAGCCCGATCCGCGCCGCCAGTTGATGAGCTATCGCCAGTCGGCGGCGACCCTCAACCTGTTGCGCGCTTTCGCGACGGGTGGTTACGCCAATCTGGAAAACGCCCATCGCTGGATGCTCGGCTTCGTCAAGGACAGCCCGCAATCGGCGCGCTACCAGCAACTGGCCGACCACATCACCGACACCCTCGGTTTCATGCGCGCGATTGGGCTGGACCCGGAACATCACCATGAGTTGCGCCAGACCGAGATCTACACCTCACATGAGGCGCTGCTGCTCGGCTATGAGCAGGCTCTGACCCGCGTCGATTCGACCAGCGGCGAACCTTACGCCACCTCCGGCCACATGCTGTGGGTCGGCGACCGCACGCGCCAGCCCGATCACGCCCACATCGAATTCTTGCGCGGTGTCAAAAACCCGATTGGGCTGAAATGCGGGCCGTCGCTTTCGCCAGACGGCTTGCTGGAGCTGATCGACATTTTGAACCCGGCCAATGAGCCGGGACGCCTGACCCTGATCGCGCGCTTCGGCTCCGAAAAGGTCGGCGATCACCTGCCGGGCCTGATCCGCGCGGTGCAGCGCGAGGGCCTCCACGTCGTGTGGTCCTGCGATCCAATGCATGGCAATACGGTCAAGGCTGGCGCCTACAAGACGCGGCCCTTCGACAAGGTGATGCAGGAAATCCGCTCCTTCTTCGACGTGCATCACGCCGAAGGCACCTATGCCGGCGGCATTCATCTCGAAATGACCGGCGCCAATGTCACCGAATGCACCGGCGGCGCCCGCGCCTTGTCGGAAGCTGATTTGCGTTCGCGCTACATGACCTATTGCGACCCCCGCCTCAATGCGGAACAGGCGATCGAAGTCGCCTTCCTGGTCGCGGAAAAACTGAAAAAAGATCGCGTCGCCTCGCTCGCCGCAGCCGCCGCAGCCGAATAATCTCGCATAAAAAAGCGCCCGATCCGCTGTCGCCGGATCGGGGCGCGAAAATGCCCCGAAAGAACCTTATTGACGGTTCAAATCCTGGCCTCGGCCGGAGTCGCGGTCGTCCAGAGCGGGGAAAAATGACTTTCAGCCAGATCCAGAGTGACTTCTTCCGCCGCCACATAGGCGGAGCGGGACGCATTCTGGCATTCGGGCTGGCCCTGTCCCTGCCGGCCGCTGCTTTGGCGCAAGAATCGCCGGATTGCGCGCGTCTGCGTGCGGCGCTCGCCGCGCCGGCGACACAAGACCCGGGCGCCGCCGCCGCCGCCGGCCAACTGCGCGGCGAGTTGGACCGGGCGACCGCCTACGCCCGCTCCATCGGCTGCGACAACCAGCAATTCCTGATTTTCGGACAGGCGCCGCCGCCGCAATGCGGCGCGCTCAGGTCGCGCATCGCAGGGATGCGGGCGCAATTCGAATCCTTGAGGGCGCGCGCTTACGGCGACGGCGGACAGCGACAGGCGCTGGCAGCGCGCTATAACGCAACCTGCGTCCAGCGCGCCGCCCCGCAAAGGGGCTTTTGGGAAACCATGTTTGGCATTCAGGAACACGCCCCTGCGCCCCCGCCGCCGCTGCCCGTCGAGGAGGATGGGCCGCTGGACGACGGAGGGGATTCCCATGCCCATGGCGGCTCTCAGGCCGTTTGCGTCCGCACCTGCGACGGCGGATTTTTCCCGCTCAGCTTTTCCGTGCGCAGCGCGAGCGACGATGATTTGGAGCAGCTTTGCAAGGCGTTGTGTCCCAACGCCGAGGTCAGGCTTTACTCGCGCAACCCGGCGAGCGACATTTCGACGGCATTGGGGGCGGACGGGACCGCTTATAGCGATCTGCCCAATGCGCTGAAATACACCAAGGCGCTCGTTCCCGAATGCGGCTGCAAGCCGCCGCACCAAAGCTGGGTCGAGGCGCTCGCCCCGGCCGAGCAGATTTTGGGCGAGATGGGCGGCGCCAAGGCGAGCGACGCGACGATCACCGAACAGCAGTCTCAGGCGATGTCGCTTCCCTCCGCATCGAAGCCGGGCAAGGGTGCGCGGAAAGACGCGAAAGCGCCGGACGTGATCGCCCCGCCGCCGATCGCCTCGCCGCTGATCCAGACACCGGCAAAAACAGTCCAGACCACGGCCCCGGACGGCTCGCGGAGGCAGATCCGGGTGGTCGGTCCGAATCTCTGAAGCGCTTGGCAAGATTGCGTCTTCAATCCTCCATCTCGAACGCCCCGCGATCCACGCCGCCGCCGATCAGGATCGCACGCTTTCCTGCATGGTTGGCCGCCCCGACGACGCCCTCTTTCTCCATGCGCTCCACCAGCGACGCAGCCTTGTTGTAGCCCACCGATAACCGGCGCTGAACGTAGGACGTCGAGCACTTTTTATCGCGCAGCACGATCGCCACCGCGCGGTCGTACAGGTCGCTCGATTCGTCGCCGTCCGCTGCATAGGCCGCCGCGTCATCGTCGCCCTCCGGCTCGTCCTCGACCGTCACCGCGTCGAGATATTCCGGCTGGCCCTGCATCTTCAGATGCGCCACCACCTTCTCGACCTCGGCGTCCGACACAAACGGCCCGTGCACGCGCGAAATCCGTCCGCCGCCGGCCATGTAGAGCATGTCGCCCTGGCCCAGCAGCTGCTCGGCGCCCATCTCGCCCAATATGGTGCGGCTGTCGATCTTCGACGTCACCTGGAAGGAAATGCGGGTTGGGAAATTGGCCTTTATGGTGCCGGTGATGACATCGACCGACGGCCGCTGCGTCGCCATGATGATGTGGATGCCGGCCGCGCGCGCCATTTGCGCCAGACGCTGGATCGCGCCCTCGATCTCCTTGCCGGCCACCATCATCAGGTCGGCCATTTCGTCGACGATGACCACGATATAGGGCAGCGAGGTCAGGTCCATCAGCTCCTGCTCGTAGACCGCCTCGCCAGTCTCGCGATCAAAGCCGGTCTGCACGGTGCGGGTGATGACCTCGCCCTTGGCGCTGGCCTCCACGACGCGGGCGTTAAATCCGTCGATGTTGCGGACGCCGAGTTTCGACATCTTTTTATAGCGGTCCTCCATCTCGCGCACCGCCCACTTGAGCGCCACCACCGCCTTTTTCGGATCGGTGACGACGGGGGTCAGCAAATGGGGAATGCCGTCATAGACCGAGAGTTCGAGCATTTTTGGATCGACCATGATGAGGCGGCACTCCTGCGGCTTGAGCCGGTAGAGCAGCGACAGGATCATGGTGTTGATGGCCACCGACTTGCCCGAGCCGGTGGTGCCGGCGACAAGCAGATGCGGCATTTTGGCGAGATCGACGATGACCGGCTCGCCGCCGATGGTCTTGCCGAGCGCGATGGCGAGCTTGTGCTTGGAGTCGGTAAAATCGGGCGAGGCGACGAGTTCGCGCAGATAGACGGTCTCGCGGCGCGGATTGGGCAGTTCGATGCCGATGGCGTTGCGCCCCGGCACCACGGCGACGCGGGCGGAGATCGCCGACATGGAGCGGGCGATGTCGTCGGCGAGGCCGATCACGCGCGACGATTTGATGCCCGGCGCCGGCTCGAATTCGTAAAGCGTCACCACTGGGCCGGGGTGAACACTGATAACATCGCCCTTTACGCTAAAGTCTTCCAAAACGCCCTCAAGCAAGCGTGCGTTCTGCTCCAATGAGTCTTCGCCATAGCTGCGGCTAGGTTTGCTCCCTTGGGTCAGGAAGCTGAGAAGTGGAGAAGTATAATCGCCTGCAATATGACGTGAGTTATGTCGATAAGAATCAACCGACGTGTCGATAGGGCGTCGACGGGATAATCCATCGGTACGAGTCTCTTGTTTTGGCGAGTTCTTGGTGTTGATGAATTTATTGCTCTCGCCACGATGCGATGGGATATCATTCATCCGGTCACCAAGATCACTATAAGCAAAAACGCCTTCTGATTTCACCTTATTCTCGTTTTTTGGTCGTGAAAGTGACAATGAACTGAAAAACAGAAATATTGCATTATAAATGCTGAACAAAAAATGGCCGAATGAGCGCTTAAATATGTTCTTGACGCTCGTGCGTTCAGTGGCCTGTTTGGAAAAATCGTGCTTCATCTTCCATTCGGTGGGCTCGGTGCCGAAATCATCACTGTCAGCGACAACCGGTGTGCTAAACCCGGAGGAGACTGCAAGTGACAAAATAGCTATAACCAAAAAAATTAAACTGAAAAGCAAAAGCCCGAAAGCAGAAAAATAGTGTTTTGGTATTGTGACAATCGCATCGCCAATGACACCGCCTAGGCCGGTTGGCAACGGCCATCGATCGGTAGTTGGCAAAAGAGATGCTACCGCTGCAGCACTGGCAACGCCAAGTAACCAATATTTAGTTTGCCACAAGCTTCGATGGTTGGGTTTGTGCGTCAGAACGCGCCATCCCAAAAGAGCTAACGGGACCAGAATTGCGATCGAACTGACGCCGATCAATTGCATCAAAAGATCGGCAACGATCGCGCCTTTGGGCCCAAAGGCGTTGCGAACGGGCGCATCTGTTGCATGATTGAGGCTCGGATCGCTGACAGACCAAGTCGCCAGTGCGATGCCCAAGGCTGCGGTCGCTAAAATGACCAGCAAACCGGAAGCTTCCCGAAACCTGCGCTGCATAAAAATGCTGGCCGACTCAGGCAGCACCTCACCAAAGGGAAATATTGACCTGCGCATTCAAGCTTTTTACCTTGTCCTAGGCGGCTCGCTCCAAAACACTAGGTGATTTCGGTTAACTTTGATTTAACCATCTCAAACGCCTCACAGGGTTAGAGGACTTAAAAAAAAAGGCGGCCCAATCGAACCGCCTTTCTATCGTTTCGCACTTGCGAAATGTTTCTCTCCCTGATCGGTCAGGCGGCCTCTTCGACATCGCCTTCTTCGACGATTGCGGATTCCTCTGCTTTTGTGATTCGGCGGGGGCTTTTCTGCAACTGCGCGTCGATCACCTTGAGCGAATCGGAATCGCACAGCTTTTGAACAGCCGAGATCTCGCGAGCCATTCTATCCAGCGCAGCCTCATAGAGCTGACGTTCCGAATAAGACTGCTCAGGTTGTACGTCCGAGCGATAGAGATCGCGCACGACCTCAGCAATCGCAACTAGGTCCCCGGAATTAATCTTTGCTTCATATTCCTGAGCTCGACGGGACCACATGGTACGCTTTATCCGGGCGCGACCAGTCAATGTTTCCAACGCCTTCTTGACGACATCCGCATCGGCCAATTTCCGCATCCCTACGGAGGCGACCTTGGGAGTCGGAACTTTGAGCGTCATTTTATCCTTGATGAAGGATATAACGTAGAGCTCCAGCTTGAAGCCCGCGACCTCCTGCTCTTCGATTGCCGTGATCTGTCCCACGCCATGGGCTGGGTAAACGATGAACTCACTTGTCTTGAACGCAACCTTGGAACCCGGACTTTTGGTCGCTGGTTTCGCGGATGAAACGGCGACTTTATTCGGGTCGGTGGAAAGGGGGGTGGACAATGCGGCGTCTGCCGACAGAGAAGGTTTTTTCTGCGTCACCTTGGTCCAATCACTAATGGTTCGAGGTCCATTACCACAGCGATACCGGTCGTTCATGACCGTCACGCTGCACTCAGGCCAACTCAGATCGTCGATCCGAAATGGCAAGCGCCTTCACGGGGGCGCTAAAATCCGGGTTATTTTTGTTGTGAGCTTTTCTTCTACACACCACCTTACTGAGATCGCCCTTTGGTGGGCAACCGAAAACAAACACTGCCTATTCGGCCGCGACCGGCGCTATCTCGTGCCATTTCATGCAATCGAAGTAGGAAAGTTCCAAACGTTCTCGACGCCAAAACCTTCCCGCGCGAAAATCCGAGCGTGATTGTTCTAAATCTTAAGGCAAAAACAGACTCATCGCCTGCGCGGGAGCCGTTCAGAAAACCATGATGTCGGTTAATGCAACTGCATCTGAGAAAGCAATACCACAAATTGACGTGCGAATCAAAGAATTATTGAATCGTCGGAAAAGCGGGCGATCAATGGTTAATCGCGCGCACGAATGCGGCTCGAGCGCACGGAATTAGATTGCAAGAGGTCAGTGCTCGCCGTTAAGGAAAATTTCGACGAGCCAAGTCTGATTAATCACCTTGGCCGGGTTCTTTGCTGAAAAAAGCCTCGAGTTTACCGGAGCGGCCGTCGAACTCTTTGGCCTCAGGCAGCGCGTCCCTCTTGATCGTGACATTAGGCCAAAGCTGCGCATATTCGGCATTCAGGCTCAGCCAATTTTCCAGATCCGGTTCGGTGTCGGGTTTGATGGCCTCGGCCGGACATTCGGGTTCGCAAACGCCACAATCGATACATTCGTCCGGATGTATCACAAGCATGTTTTCGCCCTCGTAGAAACAGTCAACGGGGCAAACCTCGACGCAATCCATGTATTTGCATTTGATGCAATTTTCGATAACGACGTAGGTCATTAGTTTCTCCGCGCGCAGGCTGAGTCTGCGCGATCATTGACGATTTTGATGTTTGCTAGCGCTTTTATCGCCGGTATGCAAGCCGCCCGTTCCTTGGTCGACATCCCGGCGCGACAGGGGCCAATATATTCGGCCGCCATCGATCATTGAGGTGATTCGTTAAAAAGCTCCGCCAGTTTTTCAGTCATTGCCCCACCAAGTTCCTCGGCGTCGATGATCGTCAATGCTCGCCGGTAATAACGCGTGACGTCGTGGCCGATACCGATCGCTATCAGCTCGACAGAGGATCGCAGTTCCACGTCTTCGATTTTTTGACGCAAATGGCGTTCGAGGTAATGCCCGGGATTGACGGAAAGCGTTGAATCGTCGACGGGCGCGCCATCTGAGATCATCATCAGGATTTTTCGTTGCTCCGGTCGCGACAGCAAGCGGTGAAACGCCCAGTCGAGCGCTTCGCCGTCGATATTTTCCTTTAGAAGCCCCTCGCGCATCATCAAGCCGAGATTTTTTCGGGCGCGGCGCCATGGTGCATCAGCCGATTTGTAGATGATATGGCGCAAGTCATTCAGCCGGCCTGGATTGAGGGGCTTGCCCGCTTGCAACCAGGCTTCGCGAGACTGACCGCCTTTCCATGCGCGCGTAGTGAAACCGAGGATTTCAACCTTGACGCCGCATCGCTCCAAAGTGCGCGCCAGAATATCGGCACATGTTGCCGCCACAGTGATTGGCCGGCCGCGCATGGAGCCGGAATTATCGATCAACAGGGTTACGACGGTATCGCGGAAATTCGCGTCTTTTTCCTGCTTGAACGAGAGCGGCACCTGCGGATCGACAATGACGCGGGTAAGGCGCGCCGGGTCAAGCATTCCCTCCTCCAGATCGAATTCCCAGGCGCGATTTTGTTGGGCCATGAGTCGCCTTTGCAGGCGGTTGGCGAGGCGCGCGACGACGGAGGAAAGATTTTGCAACTGTTTGTCGAGATAGGAGCGAAGACGTTCAAGCTCCTCGGGTTCGCACAGGTCCTCTGCGCGGATGATTTCGTCAAACTGTGGCGCGAAGGCACGATAGTCATCGCCCGCTATAGGCGCGCCCGAAAGAGGTGGACGTGGGGATGGAGCGGGTTCGTCGCCATCTCCGGGCTCCATGTCTTCGGCGGCTTCGCCAGGTGGTCCGTCCTCCATCTCCATTTCGCCATCGAGGATTTGATCGTCGGAGTCCTCAACGCGCTCGCTCTCTGCCGAATCTGCCGATTCCTCCTTTGAGCCGCCATCTTGTTCATCCGATTGATCGGACTTGGCCTGATCGTCGCCCGAGGACTCTTCTTCTTCGTCGTTGTCGGCATCGCCTTGTTCGGCCATATCGAGGTCGGCCAAAATTTTTCGCGTGAGCTTGGAAAATTGACGTTGATTTTCGATCGCTTCGGAAAGACGTGCAAGATCGTCGCCGACTCGCGCTTCAAGACTTTCTCGCCAAAGATCTACCGCATGGGCTGCGGCAACCGGAGGGGGGGCGCCCGTCAACCTTTCGCGCACGAGCAGAGCCAACACATCTTCCAGCGGCGCATCGGAGCGTTGGCGGATCTCTGCGTAATTCCCTCGCTCGTATCTGTCCTCCAGAGCCGCTGTCAGATTCTGGGCGACTCCCTGCATCCTCCGGGCGCCGATCGCTTCGACGCGGGCCCATTCCATGGCGTCGAACATGGCGCGCGCGGTTAGCGTTTGCGGCGCCCGGCGCGCGTGCGCTCGAGAGTCGTGGCACGCGAAACGCAAGGCGATCGAATCTGCCTGTCCTCGCAAAATGGCGACGTCATTCACGCTTAGTCTGCGCGGCGGCTCAGGCAAGCGGGCTTTGCTGTGATCCGATGCGCCCAAAATGCCCGGTTTTTCGGGTGTGAAGGATACTTCCAATTCGGGCGCGTGGGCCATCGCGCGGAGACAGCCCGTGATCGCGCGTTTTAGAGGTTCATGGGGCGCTTCGCGTGGAGAAGCCGCTCTCTGATTCGAAAAGCTCACCCTGCAAACCCCAATTTTTCGCCACCCTCGCCAAGCTTTGCGTCATCAACTCAAGGCGATGTTCAAGGCGCTTTCAGGAAGCTCCTTGCCAAAGGACCTTTGGTAGAATTCAGCCACCAGAGGGCGTTCGAGTTCGTCGCATTTGTTCAGGAACGTCAGGCGGAAGGCAAAACCAACATCTCCGAATATTTCTGCATTCTCCGCCCATGTGATCACGGTGCGCGGACTCATGACGGTTGAAAGATCGCCGCCCATAAAGGCGTTGCGCGTCAAATCGGCGACTCGCACCATTTTCCCGATCGTATCCAGTCCTTCGGGGGACTTTCGAAACTGCTTCACCTTCGCGGCGACAATGTCGACTTCCTTGTCGTGAGGAAGGTAATTCAAGCTCGTCACGATCGACCAGCGGTCCATTTGACCTTGATTGATTTGTTGCGTGCCATGATACAGGCCGGAAGTGTCGCCCAAACCGATCGTATTTGCCGTGGAAAACAGGCGAAAGGCGGGATGAGGGCTGATCACCCGATTCTGATCGAGCAAAGTCAGTCGTCCGGAAACTTCGAGAACGCGTTGAATGACAAACATCACATCAGGCCGCCCTGCGTCATATTCGTCAAAGCACAGCGCTACGTTGTTCTGCAACGCCCATGGCAGAATGCCGTCGCGGAATTCCGTGATTTGCTTGCCATCTTTCAGGACAATGGCGTCTTTGCCCACAAGGTCTATACGAGAGACGTGGCTATCGAGATTGACGCGAACACAGGGCCAGTTCAGCCGGGCTGCAACCTGTTCCACATGGGTCGATTTCCCCGTGCCATGGTAGCCGGTGATCATGACGCGTCGATTGAAGGCAAAGCCGGCCAAGATCGCCAGGGTCGTCGTCCGATCGAACAGATAATCAGCATCGAGATCGGGAACGTGTTCGTCCCTTTTGGAAAAGGCGGGAATTTGCATATCCGAATCAATGCCAAAGACGTCACGCACCGAAAGCTTGGTGTCGGGCAAACCGCTTACGGGCGTCTTCAAAGGAGAAACGTGCATCTAACCTCCGTCTCCGCGTCGTCTTTCCATATCGACGACGACGCTTGATGGTCACCGGAGGGCCTGACGTTGGCGGATGATTCAAATTTAGGTATGCGTGGCGGCCACGCCAGAGCGTTTTTCTAACTTTTTTTCGGCAAGGCTCACAAGGGAATCACGTTCCGATTTTGGGCGAGGCGCTTCGTACGGACCAATTTTGTCTTTTCACACCGCGCGAAACGTCCTCAATGTATTGTATGCGTTTATGATTTCCCGGAGCCTTTCCTCATTGGAACGATCGCCGCTATTGGCGTCAGGATGCAGCCGTTTGACCAAATCCTTATAGCGCGCCTTGATCTCCGGCGCAGCGGCTTCGTCGTCGAGACCCAGAACATGAAGCGCCTTGCGGGCCACGACGCCGTGCTTCGGCGCCTTTGGCGCATGCTGCGCAGGTCGATTGGCGGACCTCGCATAAAAAGAATCGTGCATGCCAGGGGGGTATTCATCCTGACGATTGGCGCCCATTTTCCAGGTCGGACGGTGTCCGGTCAACGCATCCTTCTGATAGCGAAGCACAGCTTCATCGGTCATGCCATTAAAATAATTGTAGGTTGCGTTATATTCCCGCACGTGGTCCAGGCAGAAACAAAAATACTGGCCTTCCCGCAACCGGCCCATGGGCGCGCGAAATTCTCCCAGAGTGAGGCATCCAGGGTGCTGACATCGCGGACCGGAATGGCTCGCCTGCGTCGGTCTTGCGTCGCGGCGGGTTCTGATACGGTCAAAAATGGGAGAATTCAGATCCATGACTGACACAATATGGTCGAGTGGCCTGTCTGAGCAAGAACGTAAAGGCGATTAAATATGCTTGACTTTTCGGGGAATTACCCCCGCGCTTGGGGCAGGAGAATTCGATATGACGCAATCAGATAAACGGACCCTTCGTCAACGAATGGAACAAAAGCTCTCTGCCGCATTTGCGCCGCTGGTCTTGAACGTGATCGACGAATCACACAAACACGCTGGGCATGCCGGCCATGCGGGTGGCGCGCATCACGGTGGGGAAACGCATTTTCGTATCGAAATGGTTTCCGCAACCTTTGCCGGAAAAAGCCGCATCGAGCGCCATCGCTCGGTCAATGCAACTCTTGCCGAAGAATTTGCCGATGGCGTTCATGCGCTTTCCCTGAACGTGAGCGCCCCAGGAGAAGGTTGAGCCAGAATGTCGCCATAAAATGGCCACAGCATGATACTGAATGTTGATCGCTACCGCCCGGCCGACGCTTGAAAGGCAGTGGGTCGTATCGACGGCTGCAAGCAAATTATTCTTGGCGCGAGGCCGGATTCGAACAGGACTCTATGAGGGTCGGCAGGATTGACGCAAAGATGATGAACTCCCTAAACGGACTGAAAAACAACCGTGCGTGGAGCCGGATCGTATCGACAGTTCTGTGTTTTCAGTTTTGCGCGTTTGGTCTGGCTGAACCGGCCTTCGCCGCGAAAAAAAGCGGCGCTCCTGTCTCACTGACCCACCATACGCTTACGCCTTATTTGGTCATGGATGTCGCGAGCGGGCGGATTATCGAGGAAAGAATAGCCAGCCATATCTGGTATCCCGCTTCGGTCACAAAGTTGATGACGGTGTTTGTGGCGCTTGAGGCGGTGCGACAGGGACGGCTCACGATGGACACGCCTCTGGTGGTGACGGCGCGCGCTGCGCGGATGAAACCGTCCAAAATGGGGTTTCCGCCAGGCGCTCAGGTTACGCTCGACAACGCCTTGAAAATGCTGATGGTGAAATCCGCCAATGACATCGCCGTCACCATTGCGGAAGGCGTTTCCGGCTCGGTCGAAGCTTTTGCCGACGAAATGAACCGAACGGCGGCCACGCTCGGAATGAGAGAATCGCATTTCGTCAATCCTAATGGATTGCCCGACCCCAACCACATAAGTTCTGCAAGGGATATGGCGATCCTCGGTCGTGCGCTCCTGTTGCAATTCCCGGAACACGCCGACTTATTCAATATCGGCGCCTTCCAGCTGGGCGACAAAATCGTTCCTACGCATAATGGCATGATCGGCCGTTATCCGGGTGCTGACGGCATGAAGACGGGCTTTACTTGTCCCGCTGGCTTCAATCTCGTCGCCAGCGCGACGCGCGAGGGGCGCAAGGTTATTGTCGTGGTCATGGGCGACTCTTCGGCGCGGCAGCGCACGGCCCACGCGGCGGATTTGTTCGATCGCGCTTTCGCGTCATCGCAACTTGGAGATTTTGCCGCCAACCTGCCCTCAGCCGCCGGCGGCCCTCCGGACATGAAGAGCGAAGTCTGCGTCAGGCGCAGCAAGGCAGCGCAAATAGAAGCCGAGACTGAAGATTTGAGAGTCCCCATCAACACGCCTGAGGGGCCGGCTTCCGCGCCGCAACCCGGAAATGGGGCGCTCATCGCCGCCCTGCCCCGACCGGTCTACGAGCCAGTTTCGGTCTTTATCGGGCCCGCCGCCGGTTATCAGGGACCGGTCGCGGGGCCTCGTCCGGCAAACACGCCCATAGGCGTCATAGCTTATGCAGCGCCTGAAAAAGCTGCGATCTCCGCCCCCTTGCGGCCGGACCCCAAAGCGCTTTCGATGCGACGCGGCGCCAAGCCCAAGCCTAACCTTAAAAGCGCAACCAGCAACGAAACGAAACAGGCGGCCCGGAAGAGCGTCAAGCCGGCGTCGGCCAAGGCGCAAAAAAAGGCGACGGAAACGAAAACGCATCCCGGCAAGGCTGCGATCAATTGATGTCTCCCAACGATCATTTCCGCGCGCCTGCGCCCGTCCCGGTCACCATCGTTACTGGCTTCCTCGGCGCCGGCAAGACGACCCTGTTAAACCGGCTTCTTCGTGATCCCGCCTTGGCGAATGCGGTCGTGCTCATAAACGAATTCGGTGAAATCGGGCTCGACCATCTTTTGATCGAAAAGATCGACAACGAAATGGTCTTGATGTCGTCCGGCTGTCTTTGCTGCACGATACGAGGCGATCTGGTCGACTCGCTCGAAAATTTACTTCGCCGCCGCGATAACAGCCGAATTCGGGATTTTGACCGCATCATCATTGAAACGACAGGTCTCGCGGATCCCGCACCTGTTCTGCAAACCATCATGAGCCATCCCTACCTGTTGATGCGCTTTCGTCTCGACGGCGTGGTCACCGTCATTGACGCGTTGAACGGGCTAGGGACGCTGAGGGTCTATCCGGAAGCTGTGAAACAGGCGGCGGTCGCTGATCGACTGGTGATTTCCAAGATGGATTTGGTCCAAAACAACGATCAACGCCAGGCATTGATCGATCTCCGCGCGCGCCTGAAAAGCCTCAATCCCACGGCCAGGCTATTAGAGCATATTGAAAGTCTCGATGTTGCGCATCTTCTTGATGCGGGCCTGTATAATCCGCTGACGAAATCGTCGGACGTTGCAAGGTGGCTCAACGCGGAACAATTAATCGCGCCTGCGACCGCTGCCGCGGAGGATGCCGGTGATTCTGGCGCGCACGCGCATGATAGGGCTGACGACCATTCTCACGTTCATTCCGCAAGCGACGTCAATCGGCACGGAGAGTCGATTCGCGCCTTTTGTCTCGTGAGCGAAGCGCCCCTGCCCCTATCCGCCTACGATCTCTTTCTTGAAATGTTGCGCATCGCGCACGGACCGAACCTGTTGCGGGTCAAGGGAATCATCGCCTTGGCCGACGATTCGACGCGCCCGCTAGTCATTCACGGCGTTCAACATGTATTTCATCCGCCGGTTCGTCTTGACGCATGGCCAGACGCCGATCATCGGACTCGCATCGTTTTCGTCGTCAAAGACTTGAATCCGCTTTTGGTAGAGGGACTTTATGCGGCCTTCGCCGGCCAAGTCCGTATCGACAGCGCCGATGCGCAAGCTTTGACAGCTAATCCTTTGAAGTCGAGCCTTGGTGGGCTCTTGTCCTGAGCTTCGAAAATAAAGTTTATTGCAATATGGAAAGGCGGGACTTTCGTCCCGCCTCATAGGTCTGGCTGGTCCTGAAATCATCCCGCCGTATTGGCGTCAATCACATCTTCGATGGTGCGCAGGCCGGTCTGGGTGGCGTTGACGAGAACGGCCATGTTGCCCGGCGCATGCTGGTTTTTCCACATTTTGGTATGGGCCAGAGGAATTTTGGCCCAGGGGAAAACTTCCGACATGCAAGGATCGACGCGCCGGTCCAAGACGAAATTATTCGCCGCCGCCGCCTGTTTCAAATGGGCGAAATGGGAGCCCTGAATGCGCTTCTGACGCATCCAGACATAACGCGCGTCAAAGGTGAGGTTGAAGCCGGAGGTTCCGGCGCAAAACACGATCATGCCGCCGCGTTTGCAGACCAGAGTGGAGACGGGGAAGGTGGCTTCACCAGGATGTTCAAAAACGATATCGACATCCTTCTTGCCGGTGATGTCCCATATCGCCTTGCCGAACTTGCGCGCTTCCTTGGTCCAATCCGTATATTCCTGCGAATTGACCTTGGGCAGTTGTCCCCAGCATTTGAAGTCCTTGCGATTGATAACGCCCTTCGCGCCAAGCGAAAGCACGTAATCGCGCTTGGATTCGTCGGAAATGACGCCGATCGCATTGGCGCCCGCCGCCGCGATGAGCTGGACGCCGAAAACGCCGAGGCCGCCCGAGGCGCCCCAGACCAGGACATTGTCGCCCGGCTTCAGGCGGTGCGGCTCGTGGCCGAACAGCATGCGATAGGCGGTGGCCAGCGTCAGCGTGTAGCAGGCGCTTTCTTCCCAGGTCAGATGTTTAGGACGCACCATCAGCTGGCGGTCCTGGACGCGACAAAACTGGGCGAAGGAGCCATCGGGAGTCTCGTAGCCCCAGATGCGCTGCGAGGACGAGAACATCGGATCGCCGCCGTTGCATTCCTCGTCGTCGCCATCGTCCTGGTTGCAGTGGACAACGACTTCATCGCCGACCTTCCAGCGTTTCACCTTTGAGCCAACCGCCCAGACGATTCCCGACGCGTCGGAGCCGGCGATATGGAAGGGCTGCTTGTGCACGTCGAAGGGCGAGATCGGCTCGCCGAGGCCTGCCCAGACACCATTATAATTGACGCCAGCCGCCATCACCAGAACCAGCACGTCGTGACTGTCCAGTTCCCACGTCGGCACGATTTCGAGTTGCATGGCCGATTCGGGCGGACCATGTCGGTCCTTGCGGATCACCCAGGCGTGCATGTTCTTGGGAACGTGACCGAGGGGCGGAATTTCGCCGATGTCGTAGAGATCCTTGAGGACCGGCTCCTGATCGGCATTCGCGCCGCTCGCCGCTGGCGATAGACTGTTCAACGCTGACTCCTGTGGCTACGGACCAATTTCGTCGAGATTGGCCAAATGCCAAAACCGGACACAAAAAACGAAATTCTCTATACTCTTCTATCCCGTCCAAAGCACGGAATCGAAAACGCGCCGTCCCTGCCGGAACGGGGTGTTCACTTCACTTCTCAGCGCGCCAATATACATATAATTCCGATTTGGCGAGCGTCTGCGCATTTTTTTTGCTTCGTGCTAAAGTTGGCGCCTGTTTTGTTCTTTTCGCGCGCCTGCCCGGGCAATGGCGAAAAAAGAATTATATATCAATATATTGGTCGCGACCGAAAGGGCGACCAGCAGGGGGCTTTCAAGACAATGGCGGATTGTGCTCTGCGACAAAGTAAGGCAAAGCAATGCGTGAGCCCAGACGCGGATCGCAAGGCCTGAAGTCCCGCGCAATGGTCGAAAGCGAGGCATTGATGACGAAAGCAGCCCTTGGACGCGACAAGCCTTGGATCTTCCGCACTTACGCGGGCCATTCCAATGCCGCCGATTCCAACAAGCTCTACCGGGGCAATCTCGCCAAGGGCCAGACGGGGCTTTCAATTGCTTTCGATCTGCCGACCCAGACCGGCTACGATTCAGATCACTTGCTGGCGCGTGGCGAAGTCGGCAAGGTTGGTGTGCCGATCTCGCATCTCGGCGACATGAACACTCTGTTCGACGGCATTCCGATCGCTCAGATGAACACGTCCATGACGATCAACGCCACTGCGCCCTGGCTTCTTGCTCTTTACATCGCCGCCGCCGACGCGCAAGGGGCGCCCCGCACCGCTTTGCAGGGCACGACCCAAAACGACATCATTAAGGAATATCTTTCGCGGGGAACTTATGTATTCCCTCCCGGCCCTTCGCTGCGACTGACCAAGGACGTAATTATTTTCACCACGCGCGAGGTTCCGAAGTGGAACCCGATGAACGTCTGCTCCTATCATCTGCAAGAGGCGGGAGCGACGCCGGTTCAGGAGCTGTCCTACGCTCTGGCCACAGCGGTGGCGATCCTCGATACCGTCAAGAAATCCGGCGAAGTTTCGGAAGCCGATTTCGGTGAAGTTGTCGGTCGTATTTCCTTCTTCCTCAATGCGGGCATGCGTTTCGTCACGGAATTGGCCAAGGTGCGCGCCTTTACCGAGCTTTGGGACGAATTGACTCGCGACCGTTATGGCGTCCAGGACGAGAAATTCCGTCGTTTCCGTTATGGCGTGCAGGTCAATTCTCTCGGCCTGACCGAGCAGCAGCCTGAAAACAACGTCTATCGCATCTTGATCGAGACTCTGGCTGTTGTCCTTTCCAAAAAGGCCCGCGCCCGCGCCGTGCAATTGCCCGCGTGGAACGAGGCACTCGGCTTGCCGCGTCCCTTCGACCAGCAATGGTCGCTTCGCTTGCAGCAAATTCTCGCCTACGAGACGGATTTGCTCGAATATGGCGACTTGTTCGACGGCAGCGTCGAACTGACCAAAAAAGTCGAAGAACTCAAAAAAGAAGCTTTGGCCGAGTTGGCGGCCATCGATGCGATGGGCGGCGCCGTCGCGGCGGTCGAAACCGGCTATCTCAAGTCGAAACTGGTAGAATCGAATACGCGCCGTCTCGAAGCCATTGAAGCCGGCGAACAGGTCGTCGTCGGGGTTAACAAATTCGTCGAGAGCGAGCCATCTCCGCTGACGACCGGCGAGGGTTCCATTCTGGTTGTCTCGCAGCATGTCGAGGCCGAGCAGGTCGAGCGCCTGCAAGCCTGGCGCGCGCAACGCGACGCCAAGGCGGTCGCAAAAGCGTTGGCGGATCTTCGCTCGGCGGCGCAGGAAGACCGCAATATCATGGAGCCGTCGATTGCCGCCGCCAAGGTCGGTGTGACGACTGGCGAATGGGGTCAGGCCTTGCGTGAGATTTTCGGCGAGTTCCGGGCCCCGACCGGTGTGGGCCGCAGCGCCCGGCAAGTGGCCGGCTCGCTTGATCCGGTCCGATCGGAAGTCGAGCGGGTGTCGAAAAAACTGGGACGGCGCATCAAGTTCCTGGTCGGAAAGCCAGGGCTTGACGGCCATTCCAACGGCGCCGAACAGATCGCGGTGCGAGCCCGCGACGCGGGCATGGAAGTGGTTTACGAGGGCATCCGCCTGACTCCCGCCGAAATCGTCAACGCCGCGCTCGAAGAAGGCGTTCACGTGGTTGGCCTTTCGATTTTGTCCGGTTCGCACGTGCCGCTGGTGCGCGAGGTTCTGGAAAGAATGAAGGCGCAGGGCCTTTCAGATGTGCCCTTGATCGTCGGCGGCATCATCCCGCCGGAGGATGAGAAACTGCTGATTTCAGAAGGCGTGGCGGCGGTCTATACGCCCAAGGACTACGAACTCAACGGCATCATGGCGGATATCGTACGGGTCGTCGAAGATCGCGCCGAGCAAGCCTGACAAGCTTGAATTGCAGGCTTTGGCTTTTGTTTTGGCAAAAGCAGCCGAAAGTTTTTCTTTGAGTCGATGGGAGTTTCTTGATGTCCGCGGACGCCTGCACCCAGGGGTTGGATACCGGATTTGTCGAATTGGGCGCCGCCAAGGTTGCGGTCCTCGGCGTCGTTCAGGGCATTTCGGAACTCCTGCCCATTTCTTCGACGGCCCACATGCGCATCGTTCCTGCCCTCCTCGGCTGGCGCGACCCCGGTTCGGCTTTTTCGGCGGCCATGCAATTGGCTGCCCTGGTCGCCGTCGTCAGCTATTTCTGGGGAGATGTGAAGGGGCTGCTTTTGGGTTCTGTGGCTGCCGTGAAACGGCGTGATTTTCGCGATTGGAATTTTCGTTTCACCAGCTGGATAATGTTAGCGACGCTGCCCTTGGTGATTTTTGGGACCTTGCTGTCGAAATGGCTCAATGCTTGCGGCACCCCATTGCGGAGCCTGCCGGTCATCGGCGTGGCCTGTATCGTCATGGCCGTTTTGCTCGGGCTGGCTGAAAAATTTTGCACGCATCGCCGTTCGCTCGACAACGTGACGCTCAAGGACGCCATGCTGGTTGGAATCGCTCAGGTGGGCGCCCTGATTCCCGGCGTGTCCCGCTCGGGCTCGACTCTCACGGCGGCCATGTTCCTCGATCTCAAACGCGAGGAAGCCGCGCGCTTTTCGTTTCTGCTCGGTCTTCCCGCGATTTTCCTCGCCGGCGTCAAAGAACTCTACGAATTGCAAAAGGCGAATTTATCCGCTGACGGCTGGATGATCCTTGCCATCGGGCTTGTCGTTGCGTCCATTTCGGCCTTTGTGGCGATCTGGAGCCTCATGCGCATCCTTGAGAAATCGTCAGCTTGGTGGTTTGTCGCCTATCGCTTCTTTATCGGTGTGGTCCTGCTCGCGGGCGTCAGCTTGGGCTGGTTGAGCTAAGGAAGAGCGGCTTGATGCCGAAACCAGAATTTTACGTTAGGAGCCATGAGCTTGCGGGCGGCCGCCCCAACAAAAAGAACATTAGCCGGAAGCCTCGTGCTTAGCCTGCGGGCGCTCCTGCGGTCGAGTGAGTTGGCGTTGGTCACCGCCGCGTCCCTGGTCGGCCTGGTCGCAGCGCTCTGTGTCACCGCCATGACACAGACAGCGATCGCCATGCATATATTGATTTTCCAACTTACCTTTGATGTGCGCCTGAGCGCGGTTGACCGTATCTCCCCTTGGGCCGCCTTCGGCGCGCTGTCGCTCGGAGGTCTCAGCCTCGGCCTGATGGAGAGCTGGCGGCTCAAGCACAAAATTCCTCGTCCAGTGGATCCCATCGAAGCCAACGCCCTGCGCGGCGGCCGGATGTCGCTGCGCGACAGCTTCGTCGTCGGAATGCAGACCTTGATCTCCAATTCCGTTGGCGCCTCTGTCGGCCTCGAGGCCGGCTATGCTCAAGTCGGCTCGAGCCTCGGCTCGTTTCTCGGCCAGAAATTACGCTTGCGCCGCAGCGATCTGCGGCTTCTGGTCGGGGCCGGCGCGGCGGGAGCGATTGGCGGCTCTTTCGGCGCGCCGCTGACGGGCGCTTTCTATGCATTTGAAATCATCCTCGGCGCCTATTCCATCGCCGGCGCCGGTCCGATCTTCGCCGCCTCGATCGTCGGCGTTCTCACCACCCATTTCATTCTGGGCGCGCCCTATCAAATATCGACCCCGCTGATCCATTCGCTGACCCTTCCGGACTATCCCCTGCTGTTCGGTTTGGCCGCTTGCTCCGCAGCCTTTGGCATTTCCGCCATGCGCGCCGCGGGGGTTTCCGAAAAGGCGCTCGAAGCAACCCATGTTCCCGTTTGGGTGCGACCGGTCATCGGCGGACTCCTGGTGGCCGCTCTCGCCACCGTAACACCTCAGGTTCTTGGCGCCGGGCGGGGCGCTCTCGCGCTTAACATTGCGACAGCCTTCCCCCTCTCTGTGCTGGTGGCCGTACTCGTTCTCAAAACGATGGCCTGCCTGATCTCGCTCGCCGCCGGCTTTCGCGGCGGCCTATTTTTCGCCTCGCTGCTCATGGGCGCC
>Ga0208588_1000102_pt1 | contig 25639 bp, 21 predicted proteins | sample NGESurshal092012_8_FD_184483 | JGI IMG/M metagenome (GOLD analysis project Ga0208588, IMG submission 184483) | Arctic peat soil microbial communities from Barrow, Alaska - NGEE Surface sample 415-3 shallow-092012 (SPAdes) | ecosystem: Environmental > Terrestrial > Soil > Wetlands > Peat ...
CGGCGCAGTCGATCCGGCGCAGTCGATCCGGCGCGAGGCGACCCCGACGTCGGTCCCCGGCAAAGCCCCGCTCACGCTCTAGGCTTGCGGCCATGCAGCAGTACCTCGATCTGATGGATCGCATCCTGCGGACCGGGACGGTCAAGTCCGACCGCACGGGCACCGGGACCCTGAGCATCTTCGGCCACCAGATGCGGTTCGACCTGTCCGAGGGGTTTCCGCTGGTCACCACCAAGAAGGTGCACGTCCGGTCGGTGATCGTCGAGTTGCTGTGGTTCCTGCAGGGCTCCACGAACGTTCGCTGGTTGCAGGAACGCGGGGTCAGCATCTGGGACGAGTGGGCTGACGCGGAAGGCGAACTCGGTCCGGTCTACGGGCATCAGTGGCGATCATGGCCGGCACCGGACGGCCGGCACATCGACCAGATCGCGGCGGTGGTGCGTTCGCTGCGGGAGTCCCCCGACTCGCGGCGGCACATCGTCTCGGCATGGAACGTGGCCGAGGTCGCCGACATGGCACTTCCGCCGTGCCACACCATGTTCCAGTTCTATGTCGCCGACGGCCGGCTGTCCTGTCAGCTGTACCAGCGCTCGGCCGATGTCTTCCTGGGGGTGCCGTTCAACATCGCCTCGTACGCGCTGCTCACCCAGATGATGGCGCAGGTCGTCGGTCTGGTTCCCGGCGACTTCGTGCACACCCTGGGTGACGCTCACCTGTACGCCAACCACCTCGATCAGGCGCGGTTGCAGCTGACCCGGACCCCGCACACGCTGCCGTCGCTGGCCATCACCCCCGGCGTCACCGACATCGACGCCTTCAGCTACGAGGACTTCACGGTGCTGGGTTACGACCCGTACCCGGCGATCAAGGCACCGATCGCGGTATGACGATCCGCCGATGAGCGTCACCCTGGTGGCGGCCGTCGCTCGCGACGGGGTGATCGGGGCCGACGGAGGTTTGCCCTGGCACCTGCCCGACGACCTGCGCCGGTTCAAGGCGCTCACCATGGGCCACACCATGATCATGGGCCGGCGCACCTTCGAGTCGATCGGGCGGGCGCTGCCCGGCCGGGTGAGCATCGTGGTGACCCGGGATGCCGGGTGGACTGCCCCGGGTGTCACGGTGGCGCACTCGGTCGACGAGGCGCTCGCGCTGGCCGGGCCAGGCACCGAGGTGATGGTCGTCGGCGGTGGTGAGATCTACCGGCAGACGATGGATCGGGCCGATCGGCTGGAGATCACCCACGTCGACGCGGACGTGGAGGGTGACACCCGCTTTCCCGAGATCGATCCGGCGGTGTGGCAACTCGGTGCCCGGCAGGATTCGTCCGGCTGCTGGTTCGCCACTTACACCCGCCGGCAGCCGGTGTCCGACCTGGTGGCGCTGCTGGCCGGAATGGACCCCGAACTGCACCAGGGCGAGTACGTGTTCTGCTCGACGCCGCTGGACGCCGAGCTACCGGCCGGGCTCGATCCGGTCGCCACGGTGCGGGAGGCCGAGGGGCGCACCCTGGTACTGACCCGCGAGGCGGCCGAGAACGCCGGGCTGGCAGGGGCCTTCCGCAGCGCGTGGATCACCCTGCGAGTGCGGTCGGCCCTCACCGCGGTGGGCCTGACCGCAGCGGTCGCCACGGCGCTGACCCGGGACGGCATTGCGTGCAACGTCGTTGCCGGCCTCCACCACGATCATCTGTTCGTGCCGGTCGATCAGGCCGACCGGGCGCTGGCCGCGCTGGCGGCGTTGGCGCACGTGCGGCAGCCGGACACCCGTTGACGAGCTGACCGGTCACCCGAGCTGACCGCTCAGTCCAGAGGGAGAACTAGCAGCCTCAGCCGGCCGTTGCGTTTGCGTCCTCATCAACCCGCTCGACCAGTGTGACGGCGGTACCTCGGCGCAGGGAATTCGGGATCTCCGCGATCCGGTCGACCAGGGCCACCAGGTTGTCGAGCTCTGCTCTCGGTCGGTCGCCGTCGACACTGACCTGGTACCGGATGCCGGAGGACACGGCCGGGTCGCCGTCGAACTCGCCGTCCACCTCGACCCGCACCCGGGACAGCGTGATGCCCAGCCGCGAGGCCTCGCGGAACAGGTCGTTGGAGATGCACCCGGCGACCGCCAGGTGCAGCAGCTGGCCGCCGCTGAAGCCGAGACCACCGCCACCAACTTCGATCGGACGATCGATGGTCAGGGTGAACGGGCCGGCACTACCCAGTGCGGTGACCGCAGTACCCACGGACCGGGTCTCGACGCGGAACATCGCCGAATTGTCCCACCATTCGCCGAACGCGTGCAGCGGCTCGGGTCAGCCGACGGGCGCGCCCGGCCGGGTGGAACCGTAGGGCAGCACGATCCGCAGCGTCGGGTTCAGATCCAGACCACCCGACCGCGGGCGGTTCGAATCGCCGAGACCGGGTTTGGTGGAGTTCGTGATGACCGAGCTCTTGTTCGGGGCGGTCCCGGCGGCCACCGGCACGTCGGACCGCATGGTGCGACTCACCGTGTCCAACAGGTCGGACAGTTCCAGATCGAGGGCGTCACAGATCGAGGCCAGCAGCTCGCTGGAGGCCTCTTTCCGGCCGCGCTCCACCTCGGAGAGGTATCCCAGTGAGACGTTCGCTGCGGTCGAGACGTCACGTAAAGTGCGGTTCTGCTGAGTTCGCGCGTTGCGCAATGTCTCGCCAAGTGCGTCACGCAGTAGCACGTCGCACCTCCTCTCCGGTCATCGCATCCATTCGTCGAACCGGCCGCATTGCTCTGCTCACACAATTGTGCGCTCACACAATTGTGCGCTGCCATCTGGGTGTGTGCCCGGGCGGCTCGCCCGTTCACCCACTCAGTGGCATCCTGCCAGGTCGTTCATCGGTCCCAACGTGTGCGGCACCCCCGATGTTCCATGCCGCCGATCACCGTGCGGTTACGAAGCCGTTGCGGACACATTCGCGACTTGCCCGGGTGCCCAGTGGCCCCGGTGGTGTCGGCCGGCGATCAACCGGTGCCGGCGGGCGGCGGACCGTCGACCCGGCCGGCCTTGGCCCTGGAATACACGGCGGCGGCTCGCACCACGTAGTCGATCCCGGTCACGACCGTCAATATCACCGCCAGTCCCATCACCGCAGCCTGCAGCCAGTCGAACGTGGGCGCCAGCGGCATCAGATACAGCCCGATGGCGATGATCTGCACAAACGTCTTCGCCTTGCCACCGGGGCTGGCGGAGATGACGCCGTACCTGATCACCGCGAACCGGAGCAGGGTCACGCCGATCTCCCGCACCAGGATGACGATGGTGATCCACCACGCCAGGTCGCCCAGCATCGAAAGCCCGACCAGTGCGGAGCCGGTGAGGGCCTTGTCGGCGATCGGATCGGCGATCTTGCCGAAGTCCGTGACCTGGCCGCGTTTGCGGGCGATGTGGCCGTCGTACCGATCGGTGATGGCGGCGATCGCGAAGATGACGAACGCGATCCACCGCCAGGTGGTGTCGTGTCCGCCCTCCGCGAACAGGGCCAGCAGGAAGACCGGTACCAGGATCAGCCGCAGCACGGTCAGCGCGTTCGGCAGGTTGTACAGCGAGACGGGCGGGCGTTCGGTCACGACGGCACCGCCGCGCGCGGACGGGTGTGAGTGGTCGGTCCGGGAGCCGATCCGATGACCGCCGAACCGATCACCTTCGAACCGATCACCTCTGAACCGATCACCTCGACGGCGCGGGCGTACAGGTCGATGCCGTCGGTATCGACCACCCGGCAGCGGACCAGGTCACCCGGACACATGCCGTCGACCCCGAGCAGGTCGGTGGCCTGGACGGTGGTGCTGCCGTCGACCTCCGGCGCCTGATGCGCGGCCCGCCCGACAACGGAGTCACCGTCAGCCGACGAGTCCGGTTCCGGTTCGTCGACCAGCACGATCACCTCCGTGCCGACCCGGTCCTCGGCCCGCTGCGAGGTCAGCTCCTCGACCAGCGCACTCACCCGCTCGACGCGCTCGGCGATCACCTCGTCGTCCAGCTTGCCGGCCAGGTCAGCGGCCGCCGTGCCGTCCTCGTCCGAGTAGCCGAAGACGCCGACCGCGTCCATCCTGGCGTCGATCAGGAACGCTTCCAGTTCGGCGAGGTCGTCTTGGGTCTCGCCGGGAAATCCGACGATGACGTTGGAGCGGATCCCGGCCTCCGGGGCGACGGCCCGGATCTGGTCGATCAGCGAGAGAAAGCCTCCCCTCGAGCCGAAGCGGCGCATCCTGCGCAGCACCGGCTCGGAGGCGTGCTGGAAGGACATGTCGTAGTAGTCGGCGACGCCGGGGATGCTCGCGATCGCCTCGATCAGCCAGGGCCGGGTCTCCGCCGGCTGCAGGTAGGACAGCCGTACCCGGGTGATGCCGGGGACGTCGGCCAGTGCAAGCAGCAGTTCCTCCAGGGAGCGCTCGCCCGGCAGATCCTTGCCGTACGACGTGGAGTTCTCGCTGACCAGCACGAGTTCCCGGACGCCGTGGGAAGCCAGCCAGCCGGCTTCGGTGACAATGTCGTGCACCGGGCGGGAGACGAACGCACCGCGGAAGGACGGGATCGCGCAGAACGTGCAGCGCCGATCGCAGCCGGACGCGATCTTCAGCGGGGCGACGGGTCCGGCCTGCAGCAGCTTGCGGACCAGTACCGGGCCGGACGCCGGGGTCGGTCCGGCGGCTGCCGGTCCGTGGCCCGGCAGCGACACTGCGCCGGCCGCCGCGGGTCGGGCGGTCGGGCTCAGCGGCAACAGCATCCGCCGATCGACGGGCGTGTGCGCCGGCGGTCGGTGACCGTCCATCACCTCGCCGAGGGCCGCGGCCAGATCCGGGTAGGCGTCGAAGCCGAGCACGGCATCGGCCTCGGGCAGCGCCTGGGCCAGTTCCGCGCCGTACCGTTCGGCCAGGCACCCGACGGCGACCACCTTCGCCCCGGTGTCGGCCGCCGCCAGCAGGGTGTCGATGGAGTCCTTCTTGGCGCTCGCCACGAACGCGCAGGTGTTCACCACGATCACGTCGGCCTGCTGCTGGTCGGCCACCAGGTCGAAGCCGCCGAGGCTGAGCCGGCCGGCGATCTCCGAGGAATCGACGTCGTTGCGGGCACAACCCAGCGTGGTCACGGTGACCCGAACGGGTCCGTCACCGTTCGCCCTACCCGACACCGTCGACACCGCCCCAACCCTAGTCGGCGCGAGCACTGCAGCGGGACACGATACCGAGCCTGGCCCGGCAGGACAGGCCCCATGAAATCGCTAGGCTGATCCGCCGTGACCCCCGACGCCTCTGACACGCTCATCGTGCACCGCGCCAGGGTGAACGACGTCCGGCGGATCAAGGACCTGGTTGACGAGTACGCCGGGGTCATCCTGTTGGAGAAGACGCTGGCGAACCTTTTCGAGGACGTCACCGAATTCTGGGTCGCCAAGGTCAACGGGACCCTCGTCGGATGCGGTGCGCTGCATGTGCTCTGGGAGGACCTCGGGGAGATCCGGACGGTCGCCACCGATCCTGCGGCCCGCGGACGCGGGGTCGGCAAGGCGGTCTGCGAGGAGATCATCCGCGAGGCGCGACATCTCGGACTGCACCGGCTGTTCGTGCTGACCTTCGAGGTGGCGTTCTTCCGCTCGCTCGGTTTCCAGCCGATCCACGAACTCGATCTCACCCCGGAGGCCTACGCCGAACTCCGCAGCTCCTACGACCGTGGGGTGGCGGAATTCCTTGACGTGCCGTACGTCAAGCCGAACACGCTGGGTAACACCAGGATGCTCAAAACGCTCTGAGGGGTCGCAGTGCTGACGGCGGGGGTCGAAGTGCGGACAGCGGGGATCGCAGTGCTGAGCACAGGATCAGGCGTGCGGGGTACGGCGGTCCTGGATCTTGGCCAGCGCCTCGGCCAGCAGCGCCTCGCCGTCGGCGTCGCTGCGCCGTTCCTTCACATACGCCAGGTGTGACTTGTACGGCTCTACCCGGGGCACCGGCGGCGGGGTCTGCTCGTTCTGACCGGCAGGCAGCCCGCACCTGGGGCAGTCCCAGGTGTCCGGGATCTCGGCGTCCATCGCGAACGCCAACCGTGTGGTGTGCCCGTTGGCACAGAAGAACTCAAGGCGCCGCCGGGGTGCGGATTCGCCGCGATCGGACTCCCCCATCCGACCAGCGCCCACCCGGGAGCCTCGAATCGGATTGCCACCCGCCATGATCGACCTGCCCGCTCTGTCAGTAGGGAGCCAGTAGTGAGTGAGTGCCTGGACGGGTCAGCAGTCAGTGACCCTGGAAGACCGGGTCAAGCGCCGACCTTCAGCAGCAGCCCGACCCCGATGATCGAGATCGCCCAGACCGCAGCGGTGAACAGGGTGAGCCGGTCCAGGTTCTTCTCGACCACGGACGACCCCGACAAGGAGGACTGCATGGTCCCGCCGAACAGCGAAGAGAGGCCACCGCCCTTGCCCCGGTGAAGCAGGATCAGTGCCATCAGCCCGAGGCTGGTGACCACCAGGAGAACGTCGAGAAAGATTTTCATCGCTGCCTTGCGTCATCGGGGGCGGTAGCGGTCGTGCCAACCACCAAGTAGTACCCAGTACCGGTCGGTCCAACCCGTCGCGGGCCAGTCTAACCCGACGAACCGGTCAGGCAGGCCGACCACCCGGTGGTCGGCCTGCCTGCAGGTCCCGGTGATTTGCGGTGGTGCTGCTAGGACAGCACCCCGACCGCATTCGCGGCGAGGTTGGCGAACTCGGTACCGTCCAGCGACGCCCCGCCCACCAGGGCGCCGTCGACGTCGGTCTGCGCGGTGATCTCCGCGACGTTGCCGGACTTCACCGACCCGCCGTACAGGATCCGCACGGCATCGGCGACCTCTGCCCCGTACTTGTCGGCCAACGCGGCGCGCAGCGCACCGCACACCTCCTGGGCGTCGGCGGGGGTGGCCACCCGCCCGGTTCCGATCGCCCAGACCGGCTCGTAGGCCAGCACCAGGGTCTTGGCCTGCTCGGGGGTGACGTCGGCCAGATCGGCCAGCAGTTGACCCACCGCGTGCGAGACCTGATTGCCGGCCTCCCTGACCTCCAGGCCCTCACCCACGCACACCAGCGGGATCAACCCGTGCTTGAAGGCGGCGTTGACCTTCTTCGACAGCAGCTCATCGGATTCGGCGTGGTACTCGCGCCGCTCGGAGTGACCGACCAGCACGTAGGTGACACCCAGTTTGGCCAGCTGCGCACCGGAGATCTCGCCGGTGTAGGCGCCGGAGTCGTGCGCCGACAGGTCCTGCGCGCCGTAGACGATGCTGAGCTTGTCGCCTTCGATCAGCGTCTGCACGGACCGCAGCGCGGTGAAAGAGGGAATGACCGCCACCTCGACGTGGTCGTAGTACTTCTCCGGCAGCGTGAAGGCGATCTTCTGGACCAACGCGATGCCCTCGAGGTGGGTGAGGTTCAACTTCCAGTTGCCGGCGATCAGTGGCTTGCGGGCGGTTGTCATCAGGGGTTCATGCCTCCAGTACGGCAAGACCGGGGAGCTCTTTGCCCTCGAGGAACTCCAGGGACGCACCACCGCCGGTCGAGATGTGGGTGAAGCCGGATTCGTCGATGCCAAGGATGCGCACGGCCGCCGCTGAGTCGCCGCCGCCGACGACCGAGAACGACGACGACGCGGCGATCGCCTCGGCCACCGCCCTGGTGCCGTCCGCGAACGGGGCCAGTTCGAACACACCCATCGGCCCGTTCCAGAAGACGGTGGCCGCGCCGGAGGCGATCTGGGAGAAGTTCGCGCTGCTCTCCGGTCCGATGTCCAGGCCCAGCCAGTTGTCCAGGATCCGGTCGGCGGTGACGATCTGGATTGCGGCGTCCGCGGAGAATGCGTCGGCGATGACCACGTCGGTGGGCAGCACGATCTTGTCGGGGTTGTCCGCGAGCAGCTGCTTACACGTCTCGATCTGGTCCTCCTGCAGCAGCGACGCGCCGACGCCGTAGCCCTGCGCGGCCAGGAAGGTGAACGCCATGCCGCCGCCGATCAGCAGCGAATCAATCCGGGGCAGCAGCGAGGTGATGACGCCGAGCTTGTCCGAGACCTTGGATCCGCCGAGCACCACGACGTAGGGCCGGTCCGGGTCGACGGTGAGCTTCTTGAGTACCGCGGTCTCGTTGGACACCAGGTATCCGGCGAAGTGCGGCAGCCGTTGTGCGATCTCGTAGACCGAGGCCTGCTTGCGGTGCACCACTCCGAAGCCGTCGGACACGTAGGCGGCGTCGGGGCCGACGACGCCGACCAGGTCGTCGGCGAGCTGACCGCGCTCGTCGGCATCCTTGGACGTCTCCCGGCCGTCGAAGCGGACGTTCTCCAGCATCGCCAGCTGACCGCCGTTGAGCGCGGCGACCGTCTCCCTGGCCGACGGCCCGACCAGGTCCTCGGCCAGCGGGACGGTGACGCCGAGCAGTTCGCCGAGCCGGCTGGCCGCCGGGGCGAGTGAGTACTTCTGATCCGGTGCGCCCTTCGGTCGCCCGAGGTGAGCGGTGACGACCACCTTGGCGCCGCCCAGCAGCAGGGCCTGCAGTGTGGGCAGTGACGCGCGGATCCGGCCGTCATCGGTGATGACGCTGCCGTCGAGCGGAACGTTGAGATCGGAACGGACCAGCACGGTGCGACCGGAAATACCGGAAGCCAGCAGATCGTCGAGGGTGTGCACGTCGAAACTCCTTGAGCAGGCAACAGACACAGGGCGAATACGGTGCGGACGGCGTGTGGTGGCAGGCGACTGGACAGACAGCCTCAGGTCACCAGGACGCGAGACAGATCGCGGGCGGGGTCCGCAGGGACCGACTTCGTCCCCCGCGAACTCCACCCGCGAGTCAGCGCATCAGAGACTGGCGCCCACGAGGGTCGTCAGGTCGACCAGCCTGTTCGAGTAGCCCCACTCGTTGTCGTACCAGCCGACGATCTTGAAGAAGTTGCCGCCGAGGCCGATGGTGAGCGGCGAATCGAAGGTGCACGACGCCGGCGAGCCGACGATGTCCGTGGACACGATCGGGTCGGTCGAGTAGTACAGCCGATTCTTCAGCGGGCCGGAGTCGGCGGCGGCCTTGAACGCGGCGTTGACCTCGTCCACCGTGGTGCCCTTCTCGAGTTCCACGGTGAGGTCCGTGACCGAGCCGGTCGGCACCGGGACACGCAGCGCGTAACCGTGCAGCTTGCCCTTCAGTTCCGGCAGCACCAGCGCGGTCGCCTTCGCGGCGCCGGTGGTGGTCGGGATGATGTTGATCGCGGCGGCACGTGCGCGGCGCAGGTCCTTGTGCGGGAAGTCAAGGATGACCTGGTCGTTGGTATAGGCGTGGATCGTGGTCATCAGACCCTGCACCAGGCCGAAGCTCTCGTGCAGCACCTTGGCCATCGGGGCCACGCAGTTGGTGGTGCACGACGCATTGGAGATGATCGTCTGCGAACCGTCGTAGGCGTCGTCGTTCACGCCCAGGACGATGGTCAGGTCCTCGCCGGTGGCCGGCGCGGAGATCAGTACCTTCTTGGCTCCGGCGGTCACGTGCGCCCGCGCCGCGTCGGCCTTGGTGAAGAAACCGGTCGACTCGATGACGACGTCCACGCCCAGGTCTCCCCACGGCAGTGCGCCGGGGTCCCGGTTGGACAGCACCTTGAATTCCTTGCCGTCCACGCTGATCGCGCCGTCTCCGGCGTGTACCTCGTAGGGCAGCTTGCCCATCACCGAGTCGTACTTGAGCAGGTGGGCAAGGGTCTTGGTGTCCGTCAGGTCGTTGACGGCGACGATCTCGATGTCCTGGTCGAGAGAGTCGACCGCTCGCCAGAAGTTGCGGCCGATCCGGCCGAATCCATTCACTCCGACGCGCACAGTCACGTGTGTCAGCCCTCCTCTAGGGGTTTCCCGCCGCGGTGTCCCTCTGACACGGGTGGGATCGATCAAGTGACACCGCCCAAAGCGTTCGAGGCGACGACGGCCCTCACTGTATCGGCAGGCCCTACCCGTGGCATGTCGGGTGAGGGTGGCTCTTCGTTTGCGCGGCGATTCGGGTCGAAGGTCCTGCCGGCGTTCCGGGTCCGTCGACACCCTGGGGTAGGGCCGTTGGACTCTGGCGGCGATCGCCAGGGGCTGCTAAAAGGATTCAGCAGTCCGGGATCGCGCTCAGCCGTCGAGCATGTCGGCGGTGACGGCCGATTCCGTGTCGGGGATTCCGAGGTCGGCGGCGCGCTTGTCCGCCATGGTCAACAGCCGGCGGATGCGGCCGGCGACGGCGTCCTTGGTCATCGGTGGGTCGGCCAACTGGCCCAGTTCCTCCAGTGATGCCTGGCCGTGCGCGATGCGCAGCCGGCCGGCCTGGCTCAGGTGCTCGGGAGCCTCGTCACCGAGGATCGCCAGGGCCCGTTCGACCCTGGCGGCGGCGGCCACCGCGGCCCGCGCCGACCGGCGCAGGTTCGCGTCGTCGAAGTTGGCCAGCCGGTTCGCGGTGGCCCTGACCTCGCGGCGCATCCGCCGCTCCTCCCAGGCCAGCATGGAGGAGTGCGCACCCAGCCGGGTGAGTAGGGCGGCGATCGCGTCGCCGTCCCTGACCAGCACCCGGTCCGCTCCCCTGACCTCCCTGGCCTTGGCCCCGATGCCCATCCGCCTGGCGGCGCCGACCAGCGCCAACGCGGCCTCGGGGCCGGGGCAGGTGACCTCCAGCGAGGCGCTGCGACCGGGCTCGGTCAACGATCCGTGGGCGAGGAACGCCCCGCGCCAGGCGGCTTCCGCGTCACCCACCGACCCGGCGACGATCTGCGGCGGCAACCCCCGCACGGGGCGGCCGCGTTGATCGATCAGCCCGGTCTGGCGGGCCAGCGAATCGCCGCCGGCGACCACTCTCACCACGTACCTGGTGCCCTTGCGTAAGCCGGAGGCGGCCAGTACCTGAACGTCAGCGACATGCCCGTACAGCTCGCCGATCTCCTTGCGCAACCGCCGGGCGACGGCGCCGGTGTCCAGCTCGGCTTCCACGATCACCCGTCCGGCCACGATGTGCAGCCCGCCGGCGAACCGCAGCAGCGCCGACACCTCGGCCTTTCGTGCGGATACCTTGCTCACCGCGACCCGGCTGAGCTCGTCCTTCACGGCGGCTGTCATCGCCATCCGGCGCACTCCCTGTCGTTCATCGTTCGTTCCCCCCATTCGCCCCCGCCTACCGCTACTCACCCGGCCCGGCGCCCACCGCCCGCCCCATCACCCGTGCCAGGGAAACCGACAACCTTGTCGGGTCATGCCGCGCCGTCCCGGGGACGGCGACGTCGTCCAGGTCCAGCCGAGCTCCCAGCCTCGATGCGGCCGATGCCAGTCGCTGCGGCAGTGCCACCGAGGCCCGGTCCGCCAGCACGGAATCGACCCGGAGGCCCGGGGCGTGTGCTGAGAGTACGTCCAGGTGCTGCTCCGGGGAGAACCCTTCGGTCTCGCCGGTCTGTGCGGCCAGGTTCAGCACGACCAACCGGTGGGCGTTGCTGGCCTTGATCGCGTCCGCCATCTGTGGCAGCAGCAGATGCGGCAGCACGCTGGTGAACCACGAGCCGGGACCGAAGGTGAGCAGGTCAGCGGCGGCGATGGCGTCCAGCGCCTGGGGGCAGGCGCGCGCGTCCTGCGGGGCCAGCGTCACCGAACGCACCCGGCCGGGGGTGGTGGCCACCGCGACCTGCCCCCGGATCCGGCGTACCGCGGTGGGGTCCTCGTCGAGCCCTTCCACCTCGGCCACGATGTCCAACGGTTCGCAGGCCATCGGCAGCACCCGGCCACGCGCGCCGAGGATCTTCCCGGCGGCATCCAGCGCGGCGACCGGATCGCCCAGCACCTGGGTCAGCCCGACCAGCACGATGTTGCCCACCGGGTGGCCGGCCAGCGCGCCCTCGCCGCGAAACCGGTGCTGAAAGGTCTCGCTCCACAGCTGCCCGGTGTCGTCGGGCCGGCTCAGCGCGGTCAGCGCCATCCGCAGGTCCCCCGGCGGCACGATGCCAGGCACTTCCAAGCGAAGCCGCCCTGAGGATCCGCCGTCGTCGGCGACGGTGACGATGGCGGTGATGTCCACATCCAGCCGGGCCAGCGCACTGAGCATGACGTGCAGGCCGTGGCCCCCGCCGAGGGTGACCACCGTTGGTCGCCGGGTGCTCACCGGCTGTCTACTCCCGGCCCAGGTCGCGGTGAACGACTTGGACCGCCAGGGAATCCCCCTCCAGCCGGCGGCGCAACTCCTCGGCCACCGCGACGCTGCGATGCTTGCCGCCGGTGCAGCCCACCGCCAGCGTCAGGTACCGCTTGCCCTCGCGCTTGTAGCCGCCGCTGATCAGGTCGATGAGCGCGACGTAGCGGTCGAGGAAATCCGCGGCACCCTCCTGGGAGAGCACGTAGTCCGAGACGTCGGCGTCCTTGCCGGTATGGTCGCGCAGCTCCGGGATCCAGTGCGGGTTGGGCAGGAACCTCATGTCGATGACCAGATCGGCATCAAGCGGCAGGCCGTACTTGTAGCCGAACGACACCACCGTCATCGACGCCCGGCGTTCCGGTCCGTCGTGGCCGAACGCCTGCTCGACCTGCCGGCGAAGTTGGTGGATCGTCAGATTCGAGGTGTCGATGACGACGTCGGCTTCCTCCCGCAACGGTCCGAGCAGTTCCCGTTCCGCCGCGACGCCGTCGGCGAGCCGGCCGCCGCCCTGCAGCGGGTGCTGGCGGCGGTTGGCCTCGTACCGCCGGATCAGCACGGCGTCGCTGGCCTCGAGGAACAGCACCCTCGGCCGGTAGCCGCGGGCGTCCAGGTCCTTGATCTCCGCGGCCAGGTCCTCGGTGAAGGCGCGCGATCTGACGTCAAGCACCACCGCGATCCTGGTGACATCGCCGCTGGTGCGGGAGCCGAGATCGACCATGGTCGCGATGAGTTCGGGTGGCAGGTTGTCCACCACGAACCAGCCCAGGTCCTCCAGGCATTTTGCGGCGGTGGACCGGCCGGCACCGGACAGCCCCGAGACAATCGCGACCTTGATGCCGCCCTCGGCCCGTCCGGGCCCCGCCGGGTGGGTGGCCTGCCCTTCGGTCTCCGGCCCCCCCTCGCCCGGCGGAGTGTCCGACCGCTCAGTGTCCGACCGCTCAGTGTCCGGCCGCTCAGTGTCCGGCCGCGCAGTGTCCGGCGCAGTGTCCGGCGCAGTGTCCGGCGCAGTGTCCGGCGCAGTGTCCGCGCCGGTCGCTTCGCTCATCACAACCCCCTAGCGGTGCGTCGATCCTCCGGGCGGCACGCGGGTCAGCACGTCATGACCGTTCACGACTGGGCCCCCGTGCCTGTTGACGGTAGCGGTACCTGCGGCGTCGGCGCGCTGCGTGGTGCGCTTGGTGCCCCGGGAGCGGCCGTCAGCGCGGTCGCCACCGCCTCCGCGGTCCGCCTGCCCACCCCCGGCACCTGCATGATGTCCTCGACCGCTGCCCGGCGCAGCGCGGCGACCGATCCGAAGTGCCGGACCAGCGCCTTGCGCCGGCTCTCGCCAAGGCCGGGCACGTTGTCCAGCGCCGACACCGTCATCGACCTGGAGCGCTTGGCGCGGTGGTAGGTGATGGCGAACCGGTGCGCCTCGTCCCGCAGCCGTTGCAGCAGATACAGCGCCTCACTGGTGCGCGGGAAGATGATCGGGTCCTGCTGCTCGGGCACCCAGACCTCCTCCAGCCGCTTGGCCAGGCCGCACACCGTGACGTCGACGATGCCCAACTCGGCGAGCTCGGCGGCCGCGGCGTTCACCTGGGGCGCGCCGCCGTCGACCACCAGCAGTTGTGGCGGGTAGGCGAAGCGTCGTGGCCGGCCGGTCTCCGGGTTGATGCCGGGCGGCGGGGCGAGCACCACCCGACGGGCGAGCGAGCCGCTGTCCGCCGCGCCTGCCCCCTCGGTGTCCCGCGGTTCCGGGGCGGCCGGCTCACCGGGCGTGGCGCCGGTAACGGGCTCGACAGAGTGGTCGGTGTTCTCGGAGCGCTGCGCGCCGTGGGTGAACCGCCGGCGGACCACCTCGGCGATGGACGCGACGTCGTCGCCTGGCCGGTCCCGGATCGCGAACCGCCGGTAGTCGCTGCGCTTGGGCAGGCCGTCCTCGAAGACGACCAGCGACGCGACCACGTCGGTGCCCTGCACGTGCGAGATGTCGATGCATTCGATGCGCAGCGGCGGGGTGTCCATGCCCAGGGTGTCGGCAAGTTCGGTGAGCGCCGCGGACCTGGCCGTCAGATCGCTGGCCCGCTTCAGCCGGTGCTGGGCCAGTGCCTCGGCGGCGTTGCGGGTGACTGTCTCGGCCAGCGCACGCTTGTCGCCGCGTTGCGGAACACGTACGGAGACCCTCGATCCGCGCAGCCCGCCGAGCCACTCGGTGAGTTCCTCCACGGTGGCCGCCTCCTGGCTGGGCAGTACGGGGACCAGGATCTCCCTCGGCACCGCGGCGGCGCCGTCGTCGTCCGCGCGGCTGCCGTAGAACTGCAGCAGAAAGTTCTCCACCAGCGAACCGAGGCCCGCCGACCCGGCGCTGTCCGCGTCAACATCCACGATCCAGCCGCGCTGGCCGCGCACCCGACCGCCGCGCACGTGGAACACCTGGACGGAAGCCAGCAGATCATCGGCGGCGATACCGACCACGTCGGCGTCGGTGCCGTCGCCGAGGACCACCGCCTGCTTCTCCACGGCCCGCCGCACCGCGCCGAGGTCGTCGCGCAGCCGGGCTGCCCGCTCGAAGTCGAGTTCGGCGGCGGCCTCGGCCATCTCCTTCTCCAGCCGCCGGATCATCGGATCGGCCTTGCCGGCCATGAAGTCGCAGAAGTCGTCGACGATCGCCCGGTGCTCCTGCGCGGTGACCCGGCCGACGCACGGCGCCGAACACTTGCCGATGTAGCCCAGCAGGCACGGCCGGCCGATCTGCTGCGAACGCCGGAACACCCCCGCCGAACAGGTCCGGGCGGGAAACACCCGGAGCAGCAGGTCGAGCATCTCCCGGATGGCCCAGGCGTGGGCGTACGGCCCGAAGTACCGGACACCCTTGCGGTGTGGACCGCGCATCACCTGTAGCCGCGGGTATTCCTCGCCGACGGTGACGGCCAGCTCCGGGTAGGACTTGTCGTCCCGGTAGCGCACGTTGAACCTGGGGTCGAACTCCTTGATCCAGTTGTATTCCAGCTGCAGCGCCTCGACCTCGGTGGACACCACGGTCCACTCCACGCCGCCGGCGCTGGTGACCATCTGCGCGGTCCGCGGGTGCAGCGAGGCCAGGTCGCCGAAGTACGAATTCAGCCGGGACCGCAGGCTCTTGGCCTTGCCGACGTAGATGACCCGACCGCCGGGATCCCGAAAGCGGTAGACCCCCGGCGAGTCCGGAACGGTGCCCGCCGCCGGGCGGTAGGTGGTGGGGTCTGGCACACCGGCGAGGGTAATCCAGTGGCCCGACACGGCCGCCGGACCAGCGGTGATCAGCAGGGTGCGGCCGGTCGGCCGGACCCGGTGATTCCCCGTCGGGGCGTTTCCCACCGAGGCATTCGCCGCCCGCGGACCGGCCGATCCGGCCCCGCCGGAGCCTGCTCGCCCGGCTAAGGTGATGCGGCCAGCCGGGCGCATGACCGGCCGGTGCACGATCGACTGGTCGGCACGCAAGGAGCGCAGATGGAGATCTGGCCTGGTAAGCCCTACCCCTTGGGGGCCACCTTCGACGGGACGGGCACGAACTTCGGGCTGTTCAGCGAGATCGCCGAGGGCGTCGAGTTGTGCCTGATCGGCGAGCGCGGCGGCGAGACCCGCATCCCGATGCCAGAAGTCGACGGCTACGTCTGGCACTGCTACCTGCCGACGGTGCAACCGGGACAGCGGTACGGCTACCGGGTGCACGGCCCGAACGATCCTTACCAGGGCTCCCGGTCCAATCCCAACAAACTGCTGCTGGACCCGTACGCGAAAGCGGTGTCCGGGTCCATCGACTGGGATCCGGCGCTGTTCTCCTACGACATGGGATATCCCGACTCCACCAATGACGCCGATTCCGCGCCGCACATGATGCACGGCGTCGTCATCAATCCGTTCTTCGATTGGACCGGCGACCGGTCGCTGCGCATTCCGTACAACGACAGCGTCATCTACGAGGCGCATGTCAAGGGCCTGACCGCGATGCACCCGGAGGTGCCGCAGAGCCAGAAGGGCACCTACGCCGGCGTCGCGCACCCGGCGGTGATCGACCACCTGACCCGGCTGGGCGTCACCGCGCTGGAATTGATGCCGGTACACCAGTTCGTGCAGGACAGCACGCTGCTGGACAAGGGACTGTCGAATTACTGGGGTTACAACACGATCGGCTTCTTCGCCCCGCAGAACACCTATTCCGCCTTCGGCGAGCGCGGGCAGCAGGTGCAGGAATTCAAGGCGATGGTGAAATCGCTGCATTCCGCCGGTATCGAGGTCATCCTCGACGTGGTCTACAACCACACCGCGGAGGGCAATCACCTCGGCCCGACCCTGTCCTTCCGTGGCATCGACAATGCCGCCTATTACCGGCTGGTCGACGACGACAAGCGCTACTACATGGACTACACCGGCACCGGGAACTCCTTCAACGTCCGGCATCCCCATTCGTTGCAACTCATCATGGATTCGCTGCGCTACTGGGTAATCGAAATGCACGTCGACGGTTTCCGTTTCGACCTGGCGGCCACCCTGGCCCGGGAGTTCTACGACGTGGACCGGCTGTCGACGTTCTTCGAACTCGTGCAGCAGGACCCGGTGGTCTCCCAGGTGAAGTTGATCGCCGAGCCGTGGGACATCGGTCCCGGCGGTTACCAGGTGGGCAATTTCCCGCCGCAGTGGACCGAGTGGAACGGCAAGTACCGGGACACGGTCCGTGATTTCTGGCGCGGCGAACCGGCCACCCTCGGCGAGTACGCCTCCCGGCTGACCGGGTCGGCCGACCTGTACGAGACGTCCGGACGCCGCCCGGTGGCGTCGATCAACTTCGTGATCGCGCATGACGGCTTCACCCTGAACGATCTGGTCTCCTACAACCACAAGCACAACCAGGCCAACGGTGAGGACAACAATGACGGGGAGTCGCACAACCGCTCGTGGAACTGCGGGGCGGAAGGACCGACCGACGACCCGAACGTGAATGCCCTTCGGGCCAGGCAGAAGCGCAATTTCCTGGCGACATTGCTGCTGTCCCAGGGTGTTCCGATGATCGCCCACGGCGATGAGCTGGGCCGTACCCAGCTCGGCAACAACAACACCTACTGCCAGGATTCCGAACTCACCTGGATCCACTGGCAGGAGGCTGACGAGGCACTGATCGAATTCACCGCCTCCGTCGCTCGGTTGCGCCGGCAGCATCCCACCTTCCGGCGGCGCCGGTTCTTCGACGGCCGGCCGGTCAGTCGCGGTGCCGGTGAGCCGTTGCCTGACATCGTCTGGATGACGCCGGGCGGGCAACTGATGAAGCCCGACGACTGGGACGCCGGCTTCGGCCGCTCGATCGGGATGTTCCTCAACGGCAACGGCATCCGGAGCATGGACACCCGCGGCGCCCGGGTGGTCGACGACTCGTTCCTGTTGCTGTTCAACGCGCACGACGAGGCGCTGGACTGGGTGCTGCCGCCGGAGGAGTTCGCCCCGGCCTGGCGGTTGGTGATCGACACCGCAGGCGTCCCCGCGCATGTCGATTCCATCCACGGTGGCACTTCGGTGCGGGTGGCCGACAAGGGCATGGTCGTGCTGCAGGCTTTGGCCTCGGTCGGCGAGGAACCGAGCCCGCGCGGCGCGGCCGCGTCGGTGCCGACCATCGCCCCGGTTCCGGTGTCGATGCGGCCGGATGCCGATGCGGGTCACGCTCCCGAAAAGCTGCCCGACGTGGCCGACCCGGCGAAGGGCGCCGCCTCAGTTGAGGCAGAAACGAATGAGCCGGACGCCTCCGTGACACCCGACACTGCCGGGCCCACGGAGGCGTCACCCGAGGCCGATCAGGGTACTGAGCCACCGGCGCCGGCCAAGCCGGCTCGGGCGCCGCGAACCCGTCGTCACAAGAAGAACTAGCCCGGAGCAGCAGGCAGCAGAGCCGGCAGGGAAGGCAGTCGTGAAAGTCCCGCATTCGACGTATCGGCTGCAGGTGACGGAGGACTGGCGGTTGCCCGACGCCGCGGCGGTGATACCGCACCTGTCCCGGCTCGGCGTCGACTGGGTGTACCTGTCGCCACTACTGCAGTCCGAACCCGGTTCCTCGCACGGGTATGACGTCACCGATCATTCGGTGACCGACGGATCACGTGGCGGGAGAACGGGTCTCGCCGCGGTCGCCGAGGCGGCGCGAGCCGCTGGGATGGGCGTGATCGTCGACATCGTGCCCAACCACGTCGGTGTCGCCGCACCGAAGCTCTCGGTGTGGTGGTGGGACGTGCTGCGCCGCGGAAGGGGGTCGGTGCACGCGCAGGCGTTCGACATCGACTGGGAACGGGGCGGCGGCAAGATCCGGCTACCCGTGCTGGGCGATGCCGCCGACGGGCACGACGAACTCGATGCGCTGACCGTCGTGGACGGTGAATTGCGGTACTACGACAACGCTTTCCCGATTGCCGACGGCACGGGCGATGGCACGCCGCGCGAGGTGCACGCGAGGCAGCACTTCGAGTTGATGAATTACCGCAGGGCCGACGCCGAGCTGAACTACCGGCGGTTCTTCGCGATCACCTCCCTGGCCGGAATCCAGGTGGAATTGCCGGAGATCTTCGCGCGGTCGCACGAGGAAATCCGTCACTGGATCGACCAGGGCTGGGTCGACGGGTTGCGGATCGACCATCCGGACGGGCTGGCCGACCCCAAGAAGTACCTGGACGATCTCGCGGCGCTGACCGACCACCGGTACGTGGTGGTGGAGAAGATCGTCGAGGGTGACGAGCGGCTCCCCGAGTCGTGGGCCTGCGCGGGCACCAGCGGGTACGAGGCGCTCGCCGCGGTGGACCGGTTGTTCGTCGACCCGTGGGGCGAGGCGCCGCTGGACGAGCTGGACACCCAACTACGCGGCGGCCTGCGGGTGGATTGGCAGGCGATGACCAGATCCACCAAGCGGGCGGTCGCCGACGGCGCGCTGCGCTCGGAGGTGCTGCGGCTGGCCCGGTTGGCGCCGGAGGTGCCCGACGCGGACGATGCCATCGCCGAGTTGCTGAGTTCGTTCTCGGTGTACCGCACCTACCTGCCCGACGGCGCGAAGTACCTGGACGAGGCGGCCGACCGGGCGCGGTTCTCCCGGCCCGAGTTGACCGCCGCGATCGACGAGATCACCCGCCGGCTGGCCGATGTCGGCTCGGAGATCTCGATCCGTTTCCAGCAGACCTCCGGCATGGTGATGGCCAAGGGGGTCGAGGACTGCGCGTTCTACCGGTGGTCCCGGCTGACCTCCCTCACTGAAGTCGGCGCCGAGCCGGACCATTTCTCGCTCACCCCGGAGGAGTTCCACCGCATCCAGGCGGAGCGGCAGCGCAGCCGGCCGGCGGCGATGACCGCGCTGTCCACCCACGACACCAAGCGCGCGGAGGACGTCCGGGCCCGGATCTCGGTGATCTCGGAGCTTCCGCACGAATGGTCGGCCGCGGTGCGCCGGTGGAATTCACTGGCCCCGCTCAGCGACGAGCCGCTGGCACACCTGGTGTGGCAGGCCGCCGTCGGTGCCTGGCCGATCGAGCGGGACCGGCTGCACGCCTACGCGGAGAAGGCCGCCCGGGAGGCCGCGGTGTCCACCGGGTGGATCGACTCGGACACCCGATTCGAGGAACGCCTGCACGCATTGGTGGACGCGATCTACGACGATGCCGAGCTGCACGCCTCGATCGCCGCCATGGTCGACGCGCTCCGCCGGCCCGGATGGTCGAACTCCCTGTCCGCCAAGCTGATTCAGCTCACCGAACCCGGCGTGCCTGACGTCTACCAGGGCAGCGAGCTGTGGGACCTGTCGTTGGTCGACCCGGACAACCGCAGGCCCGTCGACTACGACCTGCGCGCCGATCTGCTCCACCGACTGGACGACGGCTGGCTCCCGGAGATCGATGAGCAGGGTGCGGCGAAGTTGCTGGTGACCAGCCGGGCGCTGCGGTTGCGCCGGGATCGACCCGGGCTGTTCTTCGGGTACACCGCGCTGACCGGAACCGGGCCCGCCGCAGAGCATCTGGTCGCGTTCGACCGCGGCGGCGCGGTGACGGTCGCCACCCGGCTCCCGGTCGGGCTGACCGCGGGTGGCGGCTGGCGGGACACGGTGCTGGAGCTCCCCGCGCTCGAACTCCCCGGCGGGCGCTGGTCGGAGGTGCTGACCGGCCGGGCGTTCCCCGGCGGCCCGGTCGATGTCGGCGTGCTGCTCGACAACTACCCGGTGGCGCTGCTGGCCGCTGACGTTGTCCCTGAAGTTGTCCCGCAGGGGTGAGCGGACATCTCCAGCCCTCCTGACCCTGGCGCTGAGCCAGATCACTCCGCCGTCCCGACGACTCGAACAGGGAGCGCGACGATGCCGCTGAACTTCCGGGTGTGGGCGCCGCAGGCGTCCGCTGTGAACCTGGTCGCGCTGGGCCGGGACCATCCGATGAAGGCCGGCGACAACCATTGGTGGATCGTCGATCTGGACACCGGTGGTGCTGAAACCGGCGAGCACACCGATGGCCTGCCGGAGATCGACTACGGTTTCCGGCTCGATTCCGGCGACAAGGTGCTGCCCGACCCGAGATCGCGGCGGCAGCCGCGGGGCGTGCATCAACCCTCGCGCACCTTCGACCACAGCAGCTACCGGTGGAACGACGGCGGGTGGACCGGCCGCAGATTGGCCGGAAGCCTCATCTACGAACTGCATGTCGGCACGTTCACCACCGAGGGCACGCTGGACGCCGCGATCGGCAAGCTCGATCACCTCACGTCGATCGGTGTCGACATGGTCGAACTGCTGCCGGTCAACGCATTCAACGGGACCCACAACTGGGGCTACGACGGCGTGCTCTGGTTTGCCGTGCACGAGGCCTACGGCGGCCCGCGGGCCTACCAGCGGTTCGTCGACGCCTGCCACCAGCGTGGCATCGGGGTCATCCAGGACGTCGTCTACAACCACCTCGGTGTCAGCGGCAACTATCTGCCGCTGTTCGGGCCCTATCTGCACGACGACGGACGCAGCAGCACCTGGGGTGCGTCGGTCAATCTCGACGGGCCGCTGTCCGACGAGGTGCGGCGCTACATCCTGGACAACGTCACGATGTGGTTGCGGGATTGCCACGTCGACGGGCTGCGGTTGGACGCGGTGCACGCGCTCAGCGACACCCACGCCATCCACCTGCTCGAGGACATCGCCATCGAAGTGGACGCGCTGGCTCCGCACGTGCGGCGGCCACTGACCCTGATCGCCGAGTCGGATCTGAACGACCCGAAGATGATCGCCCCGCGGGAGGCCGGCGGCTACGGCCTGACCGCGCAGTGGAACGACGACTTCCATCATGCGCTGCACGTCGCGCTGACGGGCGAAACCGATGGCTACTACGCCGATTTCGGGTCGATGTCGGCCATCGCGAAGGTGATCTCGCAGGCCTTCTTCCATGACGGGACCTACTCGAGTTTCCGGGGCCGCGACCACGGCCGGCCGGTGGACACCCTGGTGACCCCGAGCTGGCGGTTCATCGGCTACAGCCAGGACCACGACCAGGTGGGCAATCGCGCGGCGGGTGACCGGCTCACCTCCCAACTGAGCGCGGCCGACCTGGCCGTCGCCGCGGTGCTGGTGCTGACCGGGCCGTTCACCCCGATGTTGTTCATGGGCGAGGAGTGGGCCGCGTCCACGCCGTGGGCCTTCTTCACCTCGCACCCGGAGCCGGAACTGGCCGAGGCGACACGCGAGGGCCGGATCCGGGAATTCGAGCGGATGGGCTGGGACCGGGACGCGATCGCCGACCCGCAGGACGAGAACACCTTCCTCAGTGCGAAACTCAACTGGGACGAGGTGGAAAGCGGTCGGCACGGCGAGATGCTGGACCTCTACCGGCGCCTGGCCCGACTGCGCCGGGACCGCGCCGAACTCACCGATCCCCGCTTCACCCGGACGTCGGTGACGTTCGACGACGACGAACGGTGGCTGGTCGCCGATCGTGGCGGGCTCCGCATCGCGGCCAACCTGTCGGACGAGACCAGGACGATCGGGCTCGGCGGGCCGTCAGGCCCGGTGTTGATGGCGACCCAGCCGGGCGTTGCGGTCGAGGCCGAGACGGTGACGCTGCCCCCGCACACCGCCGCGGTGCTCGCCCCGGACGAGGAGTGAGCGGGAGTCGGTGCGGGAGGGCGAACCGGATCGTCGCAGGACGGCTGGTGGAACGGCGGCCACTGGAATGCCGGCTGCTGGCTTCAGCGGACCAATCTGGTCAGCGCCAGATAGGCCACGGGTGCGTAGCCGAGGACAATCGGCGCCGGCCCGGCGACGTCCAAGGTGGTCCGGGTCCCGCTTCCCCGCGCCTCGACCGCGTGCCCGAGCGTCAGGCCGATCCCGCCGGGGAGCGCGACTCGCCACTCCCAGCAACGCTTCTCGTGGTCCACGTCCAGCACCTCGAAGTCGACGCCGATACCGAGGGGGCCGTGCACCCGGCCCCGGGAACCGGCGCGGACCGGGGAATCCGCGCTGTCGACGCCGCGGATCTGCGGGGACCATCCGGACCATCGCTCGGGATGGATGTACCTGTCCCACACCACGTCCGGCGACGCCGGCCCGACCGCCGCGATCCTGCGGTTCACGCCGACGGCGCCTGGCCGGCACCGACGTGAGGCGCGCGCCGGGACCGGGCGAACTCGCGATGGAGGTGCCGGAGCTCTTCCACGGTCGCGCCGAGCAGTGACGAAGCGAAGATTCGTCCGGGACCCTCCGGCACCGCCACCACGGACGGCACCACCAGCACCGGGATCTGCGCGTCGACCGCGGCCTGCGTCCCGGAGGGCGAGTCCTCCACGGCCAGAACAGCGTCAGCGGTGAGCCCGAGGAGTTCGGTGGCCCGGAGATACGGGTAGGGGTCCGGCTTGCCGCGGACCACCTCGTCGCCGCAGATGATGACGTCGAACCGATGGTTCCCCAGCATGTCCAGCGCCACGTCGACCAGCGACCGGGGCGAGTTCGTCACCAGCGCGGTCTTCAGCCCGGCGGCCCGGATCGCGTCGATGAGTTCCTCCGCACCCGGCTGCCAGAGCAGTTCCGCGGCGAAGATCTCCCCGGTGATGGCCAGCAGCAATTCGACCGTGGACTCGACGGACTCGGCCGCGCCGATGTCCTCGAGCATGATGCCGACCGCGAACGGCACCGACTGCCCGACCGTCCTGGCCCTTGCCGCCGGCGACATCGCCCCACCCAGATCGCCGGCGACCCGATCCATGGCGACCGACCACAGCCGCTCGGAATCGACGAGCGTGCCGTCCATGTCGAACAACACGCCGGCGAGATCGGTTGCCTGATGCGCGATCTCGCCTGCGCCGAGCACCGACGCGGTGGTAGGACCGGTCATCGGGCAGCGAAGTACTTCGCTTCCGGGTGGTGCGCCACCAGGGCCGACGTCGACTGCTCGGGATGCAACTGGAACTCCTCGGACAGCTCGACGCCGATCCGGCCCGGCTCCAGCAGCTGCACCACCTTGGTCTGCTCGGTCAGATCCGGGCAGGCCGGGTAGCCGAACGAGTAGCGCGCGCCCCGGTAGGCCAGGTCGAAGTACTTCTCGATGTCCTGCGGGTCCTCCGCAGCGGCCGAGGTGCCGTCCGGGAACGTCAGCTCCGAGCGGATCCGCTGGTGCCAGAATTCGGCGAGCGCCTCGGTCAGTTGCACCGAGAGCCCGTGCACCTCCAGGTAGTCGCGATAGGCGTTGGCGGCGAACAACTCGTTGGCGAAATCGGCAATCCGCTGCCCCATCGTCACCACGGTGAATCCGATGACGTCGACCTCGCCGGAGGAGCGGGGCCGGTAGAAATCGGCCAGGCAGAGATGACGATCACGACGCTGCCGCGGGAAGCCGAACCGGGTCACCTCAGAGGCATTGATGTCGGGCTCGCTGAGAATGACGACCTCGTCGCCCTCCGACACACACGGGAAGTATCCGTACACCACCGCGGCATTGAGCACCTTCTCGGTGTGCAGTCGGTCGAGCCAGTACCGCAGCCGCGGCCTGCCCTCCTTCTCCACGAGTTCCTCGTAGCTCGGGCCCTTGCCGCCCTTCGCGCCGCGCAGCCCCCATTGCCCCATGAACGTGGCCCGCTCGTCGAGCATCGCCGAGTAGTCCGCCAGCGGAATGCCCTTCACCACCCGCGACCCCCAGAAGGGTGGCGTGGGCACTGGATTGTCCAGCGCAACATCGGACCGCGCCGGAATCGGCGCAGAATCACCAGCATCGGCCGCGGCGCGGCGTTTCTCGGCGATCCGTTCGGATCGCTCCCGGCGGGCCCGGCGCTCCGCTGTCTTGGCGGCGTCGACTGCGTCTCTGGCGGGGTCGAGTCCCTTCTTCTTGGACATCAACCCGTCCATCAGCCGCAGCCCCTCGAACGCGTCCCTGGCATACCGGACGTCGCCGCGGAACACCGAGGACAGGTCGTTCTCCACGTAGGAACGGGTGAGCGCCGCGCCGCCGAGCAGCACCGGGAACTTCGCTGCCAAACCCCGGGCGTTCATCTCCTCGAGGTTCTCGCGCATCACCACGGTCGATTTCACCAGCAGCCCGGACATTCCTATCGCGTCGGCACCGGCGTCCTCGGCGGCCGACAGGATCGTCGAGATCGGTTGCTTGATGCCGAGATTCACCACCGAATAGCCGTTGTTGGACAGGATGATGTCGACCAGGTTCTTGCCGATGTCATGCACGTCGCCCTTGACCGTGGCCAGCACGATGGTGCCCTTGCCCGCCGAATCGGTCTTTTCCATGTGCGGTTCCAGATGCGCCACCGCCTGCTTCATCACCTCGGCCGAGGTGAGCACGAACGGCAGCTGCATGGCGCCGGAGCCGAACAGTTCACCGACCGTCTTCATGCCCTCCAGCAGGGTGTCGTTGATGATCTCCAAAGCGGTTCGCCGCAGCAGTGCTTGATCCAGATCCGCCTCGAGCCCGTTGCGCTCGCCGTCGATGATGCGTCGCTGCAGCCGCTCGTCCAGCGGGAGCTCCAGCAGTTCCGCGGCCCGGGTGGCCCGGCCCGCCGCGGTGGTCGCACCGTCGAAGAGCTCCAGGATCTTCTGCAGCGGGTCGTAGTCACCTTGCCGCCGGTCGTACACCAGGTCAAGCGCCGTGCTGCGCTGCTCGTCGGGGATGCGCGCCATCGGCAGGATCTTGGAGGGGTGCACGATCGCCGAGTCCAGGCCCGCCGCAACGCATTCGGCCAGGAAGACCGAGTTCAGCACCTGCCGCGCGGCCGGGTTCAGCCCGAACGAGACGTTCGAAACCCCCAGTGTCGTATACACATCGGGGTGACGGCGCTTGAGTTCCCTGATGGCCTCGATGGTCTCGATGCCGTCCCGCCGGGTCTCCTCCTGGCCCGTGGCGATCGGGAACGTCAGACAGTCCACCACGATGTCCGACTCGGACAGTCCCCACCGTCCCGTGAGGTCGCCGATCAGCCGCTCGGCGATGGCCAGCTTGTGATCGCGGGTGCGT
>Ga0208588_1000107_pt1 | contig 25094 bp, 23 predicted proteins | sample NGESurshal092012_8_FD_184483 | JGI IMG/M metagenome (GOLD analysis project Ga0208588, IMG submission 184483) | Arctic peat soil microbial communities from Barrow, Alaska - NGEE Surface sample 415-3 shallow-092012 (SPAdes) | ecosystem: Environmental > Terrestrial > Soil > Wetlands > Peat ...
GGCGGTCCCTCGAGCCGGATCCCCACCCGGTCGGCGGATGCGCTGACCGTCCACCGTGCCGACAGCAACGTGCGGACGGCATCGGCGATGAACCAGTCCTCACGCGGACCGAGCACGACGCGCATCGGACCGGTGGCCGGGCGCGACGGTGCGTGGTCCACGTGCGGTACGGCGACGGCCTGGGACCCGGTGGTGAGCCGGTCGCCGACGGCGACCGGCTCGGGGCCGAGGCCCGCGAGCGTGTCGCGTGCGGCGCTGCCGAGCGTCATCGGCACGCGCAGCCCACCGCGCACGGCGACGTAGCTGCGCAGGCCGACCGATGGCGTTCCCACCCGGAGCAGGTCGTCGGCGAGCAGGTGCAGCGGGGAGCGGCGTACGACGGCGGTGCTCCGGCCGGACCGCTCGACGGCGAGGTCGCCCTCGGCTCCGGTGACGGCCACGACGCACGACGACGTCGCGCGCACGACGAGCCCTGCGCCGAGCGACTCGAGCCCGGGGGCTCCCTCGCGGTTGCCGACCAGGCGGTTGGCCAGCCGCAGGGCACCTCGGTCGAAGGCTCCCGAAGTGCCCACGCCGAGCGCTGCCCAACCGACGCGGCCGAGGTCCTGCACGAGCGTGAGCGGCCCGGTCGCGACCACCTCGAGCGCGCTCATGGCCCGACCGATCGGAAACGCACGCGCGTGCCGGGCGCGAGGAGGGCGGGGCTCGGTCGCGCGAGGTCCCAGAGGGCGACATCGGTGCGACCGAGCAGTCGCCAGCCCCCGGGCGACTCGCGCGGGTAGACCGCGGACCAGGTGTCGGCGATGGCCACGGATCCGGGGGGCACCCGCGTGCGCGGGGTGGCGAGGCGCGGCACGACGAGTGCGGGGTCCAGACCCTTGAGGTAGGCGAACCCCGGTGCGAATCCGCAGAAGGCGACGGCGTAGGTCATGGCCGTGTGGCGCGCGACGACCTCGTGGGCCGTGAGTCCCGTGGCCGCGCAGACGTCGTCGAGGTCTGCGCCGTCGTAGACGACCGGGATCTCGACGGTGACGGCGTCGGCCTCGTCGATGACCTTGGGCTCGAGCTCGAGCAGTGAGCGGGTGAGCGCCGCGACGTCGGCCTCGCCCGTGTGCGTGACGAGGACTGTGGTCGCTCCGGGCACGACGTCGATCACGCCGGGCAGCGGGCTGGACCGCAGTGCGAGGGCGATGCCGCCGACGTCGTCGACGTCGAGCAGCAGCGCACGGTCGCCGCAGCGGCGTACGACGGTCATGGCACGTCGACGAAGGCGGCCACGGCCACCCCCGCCGCCTCGAGGGCGTTTCGCAGCAGGGCAGCAGCGCGCGCGGCACCGGGGGTGTCCGAGTGCAGGCACACCGATCGCGCGCGCACGGACACGTCCACGCCGTCGATGCTCGTGAGCAGCCCGGTCGACGCAAGCCGCACGACCCGGGTGACGAAGGCCGTCTCGTCGTCGATCACCGCGCCGTCCTGCGACCGGGGGACCAGGAGTCCCTGGTCGGTGTAGGCGCGGTCGGCGAACGCCTCGCCCACGACCGGGATCCCTTGGGCCGCCGCAAGATCCGCGAGTGCGCAGCCGGGCAGGGTGAGCACGGGGAGTGCTGCGCCGGTACGTGCCGCGTCGGAGAGGACCGCGTCGACGACCGCTCGTGCGACGTCGGCGTCGGTGGCCGCCACGTTGTAGAGCGCGCCGTGCGCCTTGAGGTAGCCGACCCTGCCGCCCGCCGCCGTCGCGTGCGCACGGAGCGCCTCGAGCTGGTCCAGCAGCTGTCCGACGAGCGTGTCGTGGTCGACGTCGAGCCGGGTGCGTCCGAAGCCCGAGCGGTCGACGTAGGACACCTGGGCGCCGATCGCCACGCCACGGTCGACGGCGAGGCAGCACACCCGTGCCATCGACTCGTCGTCGCCGGCGTGCCCGCCGCACGCGACGTTGGCGCTCGTGACCTGACGCAGCAGCAGGTCGTCGAGGCCCGCGGGGGTGAGGTCGGCGTCGCCGTTCACACCCTCGCCGAGGTCGGCGTTGAGGTCGAGCGTCGTCATGTCCGCACCGTCGCGCGCGCCTGCCTCACGCGAGCCCGGCGACCCAGTCAGAGGTCGACGAGACCGTGGCGAAGCCGTCGCCGAGCACGCCGAGCTCGACCCGGTGCACCAGGGCGGCGGGCAGGTCGTCGGAGACGTCGATGGTCCCGGTGGCGTCGTCGAGGACCGTGACGTCGAGGCCGAGGTGCATCGCCTGCCGCGTCGTCGTGTCGACGCACATGTGGGTCATGTAGCCGACGATCACGACGTGGTCGACACCGCGGTCGGACAGCAGGGATTCGAGCTCCGTGCCGGTGAACGAGCCCGGCAGCGTCTTGTCGACGACCGCGACATGCGGGCGCGAGGCCACGGACTCGTGCAGCTGCCACGCGGGCGAGCCCGAGACGAAGATGCCGGCGGTAGGGTCGGTCTCGGTGTGCCGCACGAGGACGACGGGAAGCCCGGCGGCGTTCGCGGCGTCGATCGCCGCGCCGATCCGCTCGAGCGATCCCTCGACAGGGGGGTGGACGATCGGCAGGCCGCCCGTCACATACTCGTTCTGGACGTCGATCACGACGAGCGCACTGGTCATGGGCCCACCCTGTCAGGCGTCGCCGCGCGCCGCACCGTCCAGCCGGGAGACGAGGACGTCGACCGTCGCACGCAGCGCCGCGAGCTCGGCAGCGACGTCGGCGTCGTCCGGTCGGGCGCCGGCTGCCGTGGCGGTCGCGGGCTCGTCGTCGGGGACCACGTTGCCGTGCTCGTCGAGCTCGAGCGAGCCGCCGTCGCTGCCTACGCCGAAGAACGCGGACAGCGTTCCGGCGAGGGTCCCCAGGAAGGCGACGCCGCCGAGCATGAGGACGACGGCGGTGACTCGGCCCGCCGCGGTGACAGGATAGAGATCGCCGTAGCCGACCGTGGTGATCGTGACGAAGCCCCACCAGATGGCGTCACCGTACGTCGTGAACCCGGAGGACGGCGGCTCCGCCCACTTCACGATGACCGCACAGGCGAGGACGAGACCGCCGGCGTAGATCGCGACGTTGCCGAGCTGGTTGAGCAGGTGCTTGACCTTGCGGCTGCGCGTGCCCGCGACGGCGAGGCGGGCGATGCGCGCGAGCCGGGCGATCGTGACGAACCCGCTCGTGCCGCCCGTGATGAGGTACCACGGGAACGTGATCAGCACGACCGTCAGGTCGAACATGCCGCGCCTGGTCCTCAGGTAGCCGGGTGCGAGGCGCATGTGGACGCCGAGGTCGGCTGCGAACACCAGCCACGTTGCGATGCCGATCGCGATGCCGATCGGGCTGTCCTTCTTCGTGCTGAAGGCGCCGATGATCGGCAGGATCGCCGAGACCACGAGCCAGGGCGTGGCCCGGCGCTCCCAGTCCGCGAGCTTGGCGCGCCGCAGCTCGGTGAGGTCGACGGCGGTGTCCGTCTCGGTCATGCCCGAATCCTGACAGCGCGGCACCGCCGGTCCGCGTCACGGCCCGAGCACGGATCATCGTGTCGCGTCGAAGAGACGCGTCTGCGACGGATTCGGCGAGCCGCCACCGTCACGCCGCGCTCGGGAGCAAACTGTTCCGAGCATCTCGGCGACGAAGGAGTGAGCGTGTCGGTTCTCGAGCGGGTGGTTCCTCAGGCGTTGCGAGGGTATCAGCGGGCCTGGCTCGGCCGTGACGTCATCGCCGGCATGACGCTGTCGGCGATCGCGATCCCGGAGGTGCTCGGGTATACCTCGATCTCGCAGACCCCATTGGTCACGGGTCTCTACACGATCATCTTCCCGACCCTGGTGTTCGCCCTGCTCGGCTCGTCGAAGCTGCTCGTGGTCGGTGCCGACTCCGCGACCGCGGCACTGCTCGCCGCGGGTCTCACCGGTCTGAGCATCACCGGACTGCAGCCGAACACGACCGAGTGGGTCGCCTACTGCAGCATGGTCGCCCTCATCACCGGCGGCATCCTGGTGATCGCAAGGCTGTTCCGGCTCGGCTTCCTCGGCGACTTCCTGAGCGCGTCGGTGCTGATCGGCTTCCTGACCGGCGTCGGTGTCCAGGTGCTCACCGGTCAGATCCCCGGCATCCTCGGCGTGCCCAAGGGCACCGGTACCTGGATCCAGCAGCAGATCGACTGGCTCAAGGCGATCCCGGACATCCAGTGGGAGACGTTCGCCTTCGGCATCGCGACCATCGTGATCATCCTGGTGTTCAAGCGCTTCGCGCCGAAGATCCCGGGTGCGGTCGTCGCCGTCGTGCTGCTCATCATCGTGTCGACGGTCACCGATGCGGCGGCGCACGGGGTGAAGGTCGTCGGTGACGTGCAGGGCGGGTTCCCGTCGCCGCTCGGAATCCCGCAGGGGATCAGTTCCGACTACCTGGCCGGGCTCATCGGGATCGCTGCCTCCTGCTTCGTCCTGATCGTGGCCCAGAGCGCCGCCACCTCGCGCAGCTTCGCGATGAAGCACGGCGACAAGGTCGACGTGAACCGCGACATCGTGGGGCTCTCGGGCTCGAACATCGCCGCGGGACTCACCGGGACCTTCGTCGTGAACGGCAGTCCGACCAAGACGCAGATCCTCAACGCCCAGGGCGGCCGGACCCAGGTCGCGAACATCACGATGTCGGCGGTCGCCCTCCTGTTCACGCTCTACTTCACGAGCCTGCTCACGAATATGCCCAAGTCGGTGCTGGCCGGCATCGTCTTCCTCATCGGCTTCGACCTCATCGACATGGTCGGGCTCAGGCGCATCCTCGCTCGGCGCAAGGACGAGTTCGCCATCGCGGTCGTGACGGCGGTCGTCGTCTGCGCCATCGGGGTCGAGCAGGGCATCATCCTCGCGATCGTGGTCTCGATCCTCGACATCATCCGCCGGCAGTACCAGCCCAAGGACTTCGTCGTCGGCACCACGGACATCGACAACCCGACGTTCATGAAGGCCGAGCCGGGCGCGCAGAGCGAGCCGGGTCTCGTGGTCTTCCGCTACGACGCCCAGCTGTTCTATGCGAACGCGAACTCGTTCGTCGACGACATCCAGCGCGTCATCGAGGGAGCCCCGGACCCGGTGCGCTGGCTGGTCCTCGACGCCTCCACGCTCGACGACGTCGACTACTCCGCGGGCATCTCGCTCGGCGGCCTGCTCGACTACCTCGAAGCCCGGGGAGTGGTGCTGGCGCTCGCGCGCGCCGACTCGGGGCTGCTGGACACGTTGCAGATCTACGGTCTGCGCCCGCGCATCCCGGACGACCGCTTATTCGCCAACCTCAGCGATGCCCTCGACGCGTTCCACCGGAGCACGGCCGACGCCTGACGGAGGGCCCAGGTCGGCGACGCCGTCAGAGGGTCGGGTCCTGCGGTGGGTTGAGCACGAGCACACAGGAACCCGACGAGTGCGGGAGCCGCGAGCCGGTCGCTGTCACGGTCCAGCGCAGCCCCGAGCCGACGATGCGCGGCTCGCGCACCTGGAGCGGCACGGGCCCGCCGGCTGCCGGGGTGACCCGGAGCAGGCCGAGGGTGGCGCGCGTCGAGGACCGATGCTGCGTGCACCAGAGGTCGAGGAACTCCCCGGTGCTGAGGTAGGTGACGCCGCGGTCCTGCGTCCACGAGACCCGGATGGTCGACGGCGCGAGGTCCACGAGGTCGAGGATCGCCTCCTCGGCGATGGCGCCGCGCGCGACCGGGACGAAAGTGTCGTCCCTCGTGAGCTGGCTCGCGCGCCACGGGCGCATGTCTGCCGACATCGGGATCAACCGGAGCCGGACGCTCGGGACGCGGTCGCGGCGACCAGCTCGGCCACGGCATGCGCGTTGTCCTCCTGCAGGTAGTGCTTCCCCGCAACGACCGTCATCGATGCGAGACCCGTCTTGCGGACCACGGACATGCCCTGGCGTCGCAGCGACAGGATCGGGTCGAGCGCGCCCCACATGACGGACACCGGATACGGCGTACGGCGGCTGTCGACGACGGCGGCGAAGCCCTCCGACTCATGGCTCGGGCGCAGGTTCCGCATGATCCGCAGGTAGCCGGCACCGCTTTCGGGTCCGAGCGCCAGCACCCGCCACGCATCGAGCTCGGAGTCCGACAGGGCGTCCATGTCGGCCACGCCCACGCGGCGCATCATGAGTCGCCAGACGTCGGGCCGGGCATCCCGCCCCGCGACCCGGGCGAAGAGCTCGCCGGGATACGGGACGCTGCTCAGCTCGAACGCCGTGTTGAGGATGGTCAGCGAGCGGACCCGCTCGCCGACGAGCCGGGCCAGCTCGAAGCCGACCGGGCCACCCGCGTCGTGCACGACGAGGTGGAACGACCCGAGCCCCAGCGAGTCGACGGCGTCGGCGGAGAAGCGGCCGAGCCCGCCCACCGAGTAGTCGAGGTCGGCGCCGCGGTCGGCGAGCCCGAGCCCGGGGAGGTCGAAGCTCAACGCGTCGAATCCTCGCCGGGCCAGCTCAGGCACGACCTTGCGGTAGAGGAAGCTCGACGCCGGGACGCCGTGCATGAGCACCACCGGCTCACCGCTGCCGGACCGCAGCACGAACGAGTCGACGCCGCCCGCGCTGAACCGTCGCCCTGCTGCCTCATGCGCGCGCAGGACCGCGTCGACGCCTGCGACCTGCTCCATGGTCACCCCTGCATGTGGAGAGTTCGGCCGAAGCCCCGCCGACGTCCGGTGCCTCGTGGCTGATGTCGAGCCCGGGCTCACGGTGCGACGGATCATCCGATTCGGACGATCCGTCGGACGGCGCGACGCCATCACGATGGTCGACGCACCACCGGGCGGGCCGACCGGGTGTCGCGGGTGCACCGGAGGGTGGCGACATGAGGGTCCGGACGGTTGCGGCGCTTGCTGGGGGGTGTTCGCGCTGACTGCCTGCAGCGTGCGCACGGGTCCGCTCGACGGTTCCGCCCCGAGCCGCCCGGCGACGGCGTCCGCCGGGCCGACCGCGTCGGCCTCCACCGCCGTGAGCGGCAATCAGTGCCCGATGGCGTTCGACGCGTCGGAGGCCGACTTCTACCCCGTGCAGCCGAGCTTCTCGGCCGGCTACACCATGTCGATCCAGAAGCTCGACAGCACGACCGCGAGCTGGGCGTATGAGATCTCGGGCGACTTCCCATACTCGCAGTGGATGGCGTGGTACCTCTACGACATCAAGGGCGTGCCGCTGTTCAAGTTCTCCGACACCGCGATCACCGCCGATCCCGGGTCCACGAACCCGTACGTGCCGGGCAACAAGATCCTGGCGGCTCCGCGCAGCTACCACATCTACCTCATGCCCAGCACCACTCCGTCGTCCGTCGTGTCGAGCATGCAGTCGGCCGGCACGAACGAGGCCGTGATGCCGTCGAGCTCCAGCACGCCCGGCGTGTCGATCGTCAGCCGCAGCTACTGGTCGTCCTCGAACGACAACCTCGGCAGCTACGACCGGTTCGGCTACCACGGCCGACGAACACGCCCACCCCGACGATCTCGGCGTTCCTCACGGATCCGACGTCCGGGGAGCTGACCTCGACGCCCGTCGATGACTGCGGCTCCGCGAGCGACCTGCCGCAGAAGGTCTGGTACGACGCCTCGACGAACTCGCCCATCATCACGTTCAAGGACGCCCCCGTGCCGACCGAGCAGGAGCTGGCCGACATCCCGCACTTCCTCGCGCAGACCGGGTCCGGCGGCGGCAGCTTCGGCAAGGAGTTCCCGCCGTCACCGGTGGCGAGCGAGGTGCAGTTCTACCGCAACGTCGCCGGCAGCTCCCCGTACGCCGACGTGCAGTCGGCACCTGCTCCGGGGAACCCCCCGGACAAGTGCGGAGGCTACGTGATGGCCAACCTGCCGAACGACGTCGTCTCCCTGGTGCACATCCCGCAGGTGCCGACCTTCCCGGACTACACCGGAGCCACGGCCGACACGGTCAACAAGTCGAGCGACTACCAGGTGCAGTTCTACAGCGTCGTCGTCTACGGAGCGACGAAGCAGCTCGACGCATACGGCACCAACGACAACTCGCAGATCGGCAACACCCAGATCAAGGTCGCTCCGGACGGAAGCGCCACGGTGGTGCTGTGGCCGCAGTCGGCGACCTCGCAGCAGGTCGACAAGATCGCCGCAGTGGCGAAGGCCAACGGCTGGAACCTGCTCAAGAGCGGCATCCAGAGCGCCGTCGCCCCGAACCTCATGGTCATCCGCGAGAAGGGGCAGAACAAGACCTGGGCCAACGCCCTGAGCGCGAACCAGGTGACTCAGGGAGCGCCGTGCCCGCAGTCGGCGACGCCGACGCTGCCCCGTCCTCAGGACCCGCCCAGCGCCCAGGTGACGCAGTTCAACGGCATGGGCCTCTCGGCCCTCAGGGCCAGAACTGCACCGTCGAGGAGTTCCTGTCCTGCACCTGCCTCGCGAACTTCGGCAAGCAGCTCGTGAAGACGGGCGGGAAGTGGTCGGCGACGTCGGCCGTGCCACCGATGCAGGTGCCCGCCGCCTGACGTCCAGGAGCCGGTCAGGCGCGCATGGGTGCCTCGACCAGGCTGAGGACCTGGGCGCGGGTGACGGCCTCGTTGCGAGAGGTGGCACCGAGCTTGCGGTAGATCGAGAGCGCATGCGTCTTCACGGTGTTGGCCGAGAGGAACAGGTGCTCGCCGATCTGCGGGAACGTGAGGTGGCTCGGGAGGAACTGGAGCACGCGCATCTCCGCCGCAGTCAGCGGAACGACGTTCGTCGACTGCAGCATGGAGGACGCGAGCACCGCCTCGGTCGCGTCGAGCATGTCCTGGGCGGCCGACTCCGCGAGATCGTCCGTCATGTACGACCGCGCCTCGGACAGCAGGAGCCTGGCGAGCTCACCGTCGCCGAGGTTCAGAGCGGCCCGGGCCTGGACAAGTCGTCCGCACACATGGAACCACCGGGCGATTCCGTCCCCTGCGACCGTGAGTCGGCGTGCGGTGGCGAGGGCCACGGCCGCCCGGTCGCGATCACCGCGCAGCGAGTCGGCCAGCGACTGCGCTGTGAAGGAGTTCGCCGACGTCACGAACCGTTAGAGGTTGTGCTCCTCGACGAGCGCGGTCGACTCGGAGATCAACGCCACTCCGCCGGTGACGTCACCAGCCAGGAGCGACAGGATGCCGCGCCACGCGAGGGAGTCCGCCTCGAGCAGCTGGACTCCCAGGGCGCGCGCGAGGCGCTGCGCCTCGAGCAGCAAGGGCAGCGCCGCAGGGTCGCGGAGCAGGGTCAGGCACACCGCCCCGATGAACGCCGCGACCGCACGCCACGGGTCGTCGGGGTCGAGGCCGTCGAGGGCTCCGCCAGAGCTCGGCGCCGTCCCGCAGGGTGACCTGGCCCTCGATGGCCGTGAGCGTCGCGAGCGAGGCTGCGTACTCGTCGACCGCCACCCGGTCGCGCCAGCCGCGACCCGCATGGGTCTCCGAGCGGAGGATCCAGTGCCGCATGGAGTGGCGGTCGGCGGACTGCAGCGCCGACCACGCCGCCGCCATGCTCAGCCAGCGGTTGGTGGCTGCGACCTGGGGACCCAGGTCGTCCAACCAGCGCGTCAGGCGGTCCGGCCGACCCGAGGCGACGGAGAAGACGACGTCCGGCCAGATGAGCGCCGCGGTGGCGTCGGCATCACCGGCCAGACGCGAGTGCCGGACCGCCGAGTCGATGTCACCGTGTCCCGCGTACCACTGCGCCGCCCGGGCGTGTAGGGCCGAGAGCGTGTCGGCGTCGCAGGTCGTGGTGAGCACGGACCGCAGGGTCTCGTGCAGCAGGTGGTGGTAGCGGTAGGCCGTGCCCTCCGCGCCCAGCGAGGTGACCAGCGGGGTGCTCCTGCGCAGGCCGTCGAGGACGCCGGCCGAGTCCGTGCGACCGAGCACGGCGTCGCAGGTCGCGGGCGCGATGTCATCGAGGATCGACGTGCGCACCAGGAAGTCGCGGGTCTCGCGGGGGAGCGGGTCGAGGATCTCCGACTCGATGTAGTCGCGCGCGAAGCCGAGGTCGCCGACCTCCCTCAGCCCGCCCTGCTGCGGCACGACCGTCCGTGACTGGCGCAGCGCCAGCGCCTCGAGGTAGAGCGCGACGGCCCAGCCCTCCGTGCGGTGCAGCATCGCCTCGCGGTCCGTCGGGCGCAGGCCGATGCCCTGCGAGACGAGGAGGGCCTCGAGCTCGTCGGCGTCGAACGCGAGGTCGTCGGTGGTGAGCTCGAGCAGGCGGCCGTCGGCGCGCAGCCTCGCGACCCAGGTAGGGGTGGACTCCCGCGACAGCAGCGCCACCGAGGAACCGCTCGGGACCGCATCCGCGAGCGTCCGAAGCAGGCGTACGCAGTCGGGGTGGTGCAGCAGATGCACGTCGTCGAGCACCAGGGCGTACGGCGTCGCCCGGCTCGCCGCCAGGGTGGCGAGTCCCGGCAGGACGACCGAGGAGTACGTCGGCTCCTGGCCGGTAACGGACGCCCGGGCTAGCGGCTCGCGCGGGCCGATCGCCTCGAGCGCCGCGAGCACGACCTCGGCGAGCGCGGCGGGGTCGTCGAGGTGCGCGGCGAGCCGCACATGGTGGTGCACGCGGGGATCGACGGCCGCCCACTGCTGCGCCAGGGTCGTCTTGCCGGAGCCGGCGGGTCCGCTCAGGACGATCACCGTCGCTCCGGCCTCGAGCGACAGCCGGTCGAGGAGGGCGGTGCGGGGCACCGACATCGCGCCCGAAGGTGCGCCCAGCAGGACGAGTGCGTCGTCGGATCGCGACGGGAGCGTCATCGGGCCCTCCCCTCGCCCCGTCGGCACGTCGACGCAACATCCTGGCACGGCTCGGGAGGGCAGGTGAGGGTGCCCTCAGAAGTCATCCGGATCGGTGGATCCCTCCCGCACCGTGACCGGGAAGGCTCGGCGGACAGGGTCCTGCGGGAGCGGAGCGACGCAGGCCGAGACGCCGGAGGGCACATGGCCACACGCGAGATCCTCGGACGCGGCCAGCAGGTGGGCATCGTCGTGGCGGCGGGGGTCGTGCCGACGACGTTCACCCGGTCGCTGTCCGAGCGGTCGTGGAAGGACCAGGGCCTGATCACGGGCCTGGCGACCGGGTCGCACTTCCTGCTCACCGTGCTGGCGCAGGACATCATCGACACTGCCGGGACCGCTGTCTCGACCGTTCTCCCGTTCCCGGACTCGTGGTCCCTCGAGCGGCGAGCGCTCGCGGCGACGCTGCTGCTCGACATCGCGGCCGTCCCTGCCGGGTTCGGCGTGGCCGCGCTTATCGACGCCCGCGACCACGAGCCGACCGCGCGGGCCGTGGCCCGGCAGGCGGGCTGGCGCTTCGGGCTCACCGGGCTCGGCGCCACGATCCTCGCCGGGGCGGTCGCCGTGCAGCGCGGCCTGGACACCCGTCTCGGGGCCGACCGCCGGATCGCGCGCCTCCCGATCGGGATCCCGGTCGGCCTCGCGACGTCGGCGGTCATCGAGCGGATCCGCCAGCGCGACACCCCGCCCGACCACCTCGCGGACCCGGCACGGTCGAACCCGCTGCTGGGGCTCGCGGCCGGTGCCGGCGTCGTCCTGGCGCTGAGCGGGCTGACGATCGGCGAGAGCCGGCTCGCCCGGCTGCTCGGCTCGGTGGGCAGCCGGGTCCTCCCCGGGTCGGAGACGACGTGGCGACGGGCCGGACACCTCGTGGCCGCGGGTGCGGTCGTCGCGGGCACGCACGCCGTGTGGACCCGGGGCATGCGCGGCATCGAGGCGGGGACGTCGAAGTTCGACGAGGGCATGGACGAGTCCGCACCCGGCCTCTGGACCGGGCCGACCGTCAGCGGCGACCCGTCGAGCCTCGTCGCCTGGGACACGCTGGGCCGCGAGGGGCGCCGGCACGTCGTGGCGATCGTGCGTCCGGAGCCGCTCGTCGACCGACCGGCCGAGGTGGTCGGGAAGGCTCGGCCCGAGCTGTCGATCTCGACGGTGATGCAGGAGCCCGCCAAGGCCACGCCGATCGCGATCTTCGTCGGGCTCGACAGCGCCGCGAGTGCGACGGAGCGGGTCGACCTCGCGCTCGCGGAGATGGATCGCACCGACGCGTGGTCGCGGTCCATGATCATGCTGATCTCGCCGACCGGGACCGGCTACGTCAACTACGTGGCGACGTCGTCCGCGCACTACCTCACCCGGGGCGACATCGCGACGGTGACGCTGCAGTACTCCAAGCGCCCGTCACCGCTCTCGCTGGGGAAGATCGGCCAGGCCAAGGAGCAGAACAGAGTGCTCTGGCTGCAGATCCTCGAGCGGGTCCGGCTGATGCCACCGGAGCGCCGACCGAAGGTAGTCGTCTTCGGCGAGTCCCTCGGGGCGCACACCAGCCAGGCGCCGTTCCAGGGCTGGGGCACCCTGGGTCCCGAGGCGCTCGGCATCGACCGGGCGCTGTGGATCGGGACCCCGGCCAGCAGCGGCTGGATGAAGGAGGTCGCGGGTCCGGACCGGGTGGGCGTGAACAAGTCGCTCGTCGCCGTCGTCAACGACTACGAGCAGTTCGTGGCGCTCGGCGACGAGGCGCGCGCCCGCACGAGATTCGTCCTGCTGAGCCACGACAACGACGGCGTCACGAAGTTCAACTCCGACATCCTCACGCGGCGCCCAGCATGGCTGGGTCCGGACCGACCGGTCGAGGAGGAGGTTCCGCGCCGTTCACCGCGCGGCATCCCGGCGTCGATGCGCTGGCGTCCTGTGACGACGTTCTTCCAGTCGCTCGTCGACATGAAGAACGCGCAGATCCCCGGCGCCTACCGAGCCTGGGCGCACGACTACCGGCCGGACCTGCCGGACTTCATCCGCGACGTCTACGACCTCGAGTGCTCCGAGGAGCAGCTGGCCCGGATCAAGGGCGCGTGCGAGCAGCGCGAGGACTTCCGCCAGGCCGTCTTCTCCTGATCCGCCTGCCTGCGCCCGGAGGATCTGAGACGCCAGACGCCAGACGGCCGGGGCCGCGCGATCGCTCGCGCTGCCCCGGCCGTCGTCCGATCGCGTGGGGTACTACACCGACGGCTGGGGGGTCCAGCGCAGGTAGGGCTTGACCTCCTCGACCTCACCGAAGCGCGCCTTGGCGTCCTCGGTCGAGATCGCGGGGGAGACGATGACGCGGCCGCCGGGGACCCAGTCGACCGGCGTCGAGACAGGGGCGAGGTCGGTGAGCTGCAGCGCGTCGATCACGCGCAGGATCTCGTCGAAGTTGCGACCCACGGACTTCGGGTAGGTCAGGGTCAGGCGGACCTTGTTCGCCGGGTCGATGATGAAGACCGAGCGGACCGTCGAGGTGTCGCCCTCGCCCGGGTGGATCATGTCGTAGAGCTCGGAGACGGCCCTGGTGGGGTCCGCGACGATCGGGAAGTTGAGGTCGGTGCCGCCGACGTCGCCGATGTCGCCGGCCCAGCCCTGGTGCGACTCGAGCGGGTCGACAGAGATGGCGATGGCCTTCACGCCGCGCGCGTCGAACTCGTCCTTGAGGGCCGACGTGCGGCCGAGCTCGGTGGTGCACACCGGCGTGAAGTCGGCCGGGTGGCTGAAGAAGACGGCCCAGGAGCCGGCCTTCCAGTCGTGGAAGCTGATCGTGCCCTCGGTGGACTCCGCGGTGAAGTCGGGCGCGATGTCGCCCAGACGGATGCTCATGGGGTGGTTCTCCTCGTGTCAGGTTCGGCTGCGCCGCCATTGTGCCGTGCGTCCGGTCCGCGGGGTCGCCGCAGGTCGCCTTGGCGGCGCTCGGCGACCCCGGGCGACCGCCGAGCGCCGACGGGCGGCCCTCGGCGGTCAGGGAGGCGCAGAGCACGAGGAGTGACTCGTGCTCTCCCGCTACTCCTCCTCGTACTTGAAGGACAGCTGGATCTTCGTCCGGTAGACGAGCTCGCCGGCATCGCCGACGACGATGTCCTGCTTTGTCACTTCGGCGACCCTGAGGTCACGCAGCGAGCCCGCTGCCGTGCTGATCGCCTCCGCTGCTGCCTCCTCCCAGGACGTCGGGCTCGTGCCGATGACGTCGATGACCCGATACACGCTCATGAGGACCTCCTGTGGGTGACTGACGAGTCCATCGTGGTCCGACATGAGCGTCCGCGTGCGGGAAACGGCTCCCTCGGGCGTCGCGGTGAGCGCCGCAGCTCGTCACCTCCCCGGGAGGGACCCCGAGGATGCGCGGCGGCCCCCGGGCTGGCATGGTTACCCGTGAGTAACGAGGGAGAGGACACCATGCGCCGTACGACGTTCAACGAGGACCACGAGGCGTTCCGCCTCATCCTGCGCGACTTCATCGCCAAGGAGGTCACCCCCCACTACGACGAGTGGTACGCCGCGGGCCTCGTGCCGCGCGAGCTCTACACCAAGCTCGGCGAGCTGGGCATGTTCGGCATCGAGGTGCCGGAGGAGTACGGCGGCGCCGGGCTGACCTCATTCAAGTACACGGCCATCATGACCGAGGAGGTCACGAGCGCGGCCGTCAGCTTCGGCGGGTCCGGCGTCCACACGGCGCTGTGCCTGCCCTACATCCTCTCGCTGGGCACGGAGGAGCAGAAGCAGCGGTGGCTGCCGCCGTTCGTCACCGGTGAGCAGATGTGGGCGATCGCGATGACCGAGCCCGGGACCGGTTCCGACCTCGCGGGGATGCGCACCTCGGCGAAGCTGTCCGAAGACGGCAGCCACTACGTGCTCAACGGTGCCAAGACGTTCATCACTGGCGGCGTCCACGCCGACCGCGTCATCGTCTGCGCACGCACCTCGCCGCAGTCGGAGACCGACCGGCGCTTCGGCATCTCCCTCCTCGTGGTCGACACCGCGTCGGACGGATACGCCGTCGGCCGCAAGCTCGACAAGCTCGGCCTCAAGACCTCCGACACCGCCGAGCTCTCGTTCTCCGACGTCCGGGTGCCCGTCGAGAACCTGCTCGGTGAGCAGGACAAGGGCTTCTCCTACCTCGGGCAGAACCTCCCGCAGGAGCGGCTCTCGATCGCGATCGGCGCCTACGCGCAAGCGGCTGCCGCGGTGCAGTTCACGAAGGAGTACACCCAGCAGCGCAGGGTGTTCGGCCAGCCGGTCGCGCACTTCCAGAACACCAAGTTCGAGCTCGCGGCCTGCCAGGCCGAGGTCGACGCCGCGCAGGCGGTCTCCGACCGCGCGCTCGAGGCGCTCGACGCCGGCGAGCTCACGGCGGCGGAGGCGGCGTCGGCCAAGCTGTTCTGCACCGAGGTCGCGCACCGCGTGATCGACCGGTGCCTGCAGCTGCACGGTGGCTACGGCTTCATCAACGAGTACCCGATCGCGCGCCTCTATGCCGACAACCGCGTCAATCGCATCTACGGCGGCACGTCCGAGGTCATGAAGATGATCATCGCCAAGGACATGGGGCTCTAGCGGTCCGGGGGTGTTTGCCGACCGCGTCCGTGACTTTCGCTGACGGCTGAAATCGGTTGTGCATCAACGGGTCTGGGAGGGGTCGGACTGTCAGACCCCCTGTCTAGTCTGCTCGTATGTGTTCGATCGTGGCGCAGCCGACCGGGTCCGCCGGGTCGCGGTTCGCTGCGCTGGTCGAGCACTTCGGCGAACTCGGTGCGCAGGTCACCGCGATGCTCGTCGACCCGGCGCTCGCGGCCGAGGTCGCCGCGATCCCCGGTGACGCGCTTGCCGGGTTCGTGACCTCGCTCGCCTCGTCCGTCAGTGCCGGAACCGCTGCGCTGACGGCGGTGGCGGGTCAGGTCGATGCAGCGGGTGGCCGGGTGACCGGGACGCTGATCGTGGGGAAGTTACGCGCCGACGTCGCGGTTCCTGCAGGCCGAGGCGGGGATGTCGAAGCAGTCAGTGGCTCGCCCTGAGCGCGACCCGGATCCCGACGGTCATCTCCCGGACCGCGTCCGTCGACACTCGGCCGTCGAGCCACGACTCCCCCACGACGGCGTGGTCGCCGCGCAGGTCCCGCGCGCGGGCGATGGTCGCGGAGGCAGTTCCCCGCGGCCGAGCGCGACCTGGCCCGCAGGGCGGCGCTCGAGACCGTGCTCCCGGTCGCCGAGGTCGGCACAGTGGCGGACGTCAAGCGGAGACGCCGGCCGCGGCGATGGCGGTGCTCGAGCGCAAGGATGCGCCGCGACGGCGACCTGGCCCCGCAGGAGCAGCTCGCGCCCGGCGTCGACCCGGAGACGTGGGACGGGCGACGTTGGGCCAACCTCCTGCACTCGCACCTGCTCGCCATCGCGTTTGGCGACACGTTCAACGGCCTGCTCGACGACAACCGCGTCGGGTCGCACCACGGCATCGCCCCGCACGTGACCGTGACCGTCGACCTCGCGAGGTTCGAGGCCGGGATGGGCGCCGACCTGACCATGCCCGGCAGCGACAACCCGGTCCTCCTCCCGAACGAGACGGTCCGCCGGATCCTGTGCGACGCCGACGTCACGACCGTGGTCGTGCGGCCGCTGGCAGTCCCGAACCCGGACGGCAGCACCACGTCGCTCGCCGGCCTGCTGCTCGAGGGTCCCGCGAGGTCCTCTACGTCGGGCGCTCGGAGCGCGTCGTCCCGCCTCGGCTCCGCCGCGCGCTCGAGGTGCGTGACGGGCACTGCCGTTTCCCCGGCTGCCGAGCCCACGTCCGCCGTTGCCACGCCCACCACGTCACCGAGTGGGAGAACGGCGGCTCGACGGACATCGACAACACAGTCCTGCTGTGCGTGCGTCATCACCACGCCGTGCACGAGGGCGGCTGGTCGATCACCCGTCCGCCGGCATCCCGCCCGGCGGCACCGGGTGCTGGGACTTCACCCCACCCGAACGACGAAGGCAGCCCTGGTGACCGGGGCGCACCACCCACCGACCGTCCCCCAACGGGACAGTGATGCCGCGTCAGCCGCGCGCTCGCTTCGCTAGTGTGTGTGCGGCTCGTCGGTGCACGACGAGCGCTGAGGACCCAGGCCAGGGGGTGTCGGGTGACCGCTCTTGCGATCGTTCTCGGCCTGGTCGCCATGGCGATCTACGCCTGGTCCATCGCGAGGTGGGTCCCAGACGACGTCGTGGCTTTCGGCGGTCAACGAGCCGTACCTGGTGGGCGACAGGTGCATCCTCGCTTCTCGTGGCCCTGAGCGTCGGCTGGCTCGTGCCGATCGGCGGTGACCCGGGTCGGAACCTGCTGCTTCGGCTCGCCTGGCTCGTCGTGCTCGTCGTCGGCCTCGACGTCGTCCGACGAACCCACAACCGCAGGGTGAGCTCGCGGATCAGCGGCTGAGATTCCGCCTCGCGCGGCTTGCGATCACCGGCGCCTCGGTGTGTCGGGGGGACCTTGATCGGTAGCGCGGGGGCACCTTGATCAAACCCGGCGAACGGACACACCAGAACGGTCACGGGGCAGTTCGGGCCGGGCCTACGACGGTTCGAGCGGGACGTGGGACTCGATCTGGCGAGCAGCCCACTTCTCATATCGCATCTGCTCGACTCCGCCCAAGGAGCGCACCAGCCCGTTGCTGGCGCCGTTGCCTTCCTGGACGACAGCAATGACCTCGGGGACGTCGCGTGCGGCGAGCCACTCCAGTATCGCCGCGCCAGCCTCTCGACCGAGACCGAGTCGCTGCGCACCCACGATGAGCTCCATGCCGAGCTCCCGCCCGGCTTCCGCGTCCACCACGAAGGAACTGCCGACGGGCGTGCCGTCGGCAAGGCGTAGCACCCAGCACGAGTCAGAGGAGAGGAACGAGGCGAAGATGCGATCGCGCTTCTCCTTGGGCATGGCGCCGCCGAGGTAGCGACGCAGCTCGAGGTCGTCCCAGCACGACTCCAGGAACGCGCGATCGGTCTCGACGACGGATGTGAACGTGAGACGGGGCGAAGCCGGCACACCCACTGTGGCCACCACGGAGTGGTCGGTCAGACAGACCGGCGCGAGGGCATGAGTGCGATGACGATCAGCGTGATGATGGAGAAGAAGAACGCGAGCAGCCCCCAGATGAACGGCGAGCGGCCCTTGCGGCGTGCGATGGCTGCGCTCCAGGCGATGATCAGGATCCAGATGATGAATCCGATGATCCAACCGATGACGGTTGCGGACGAGGTGGAATCGGCGAGCAGCACGACGGGGCTCCTTGACGTGGTCGGCTCGGCGCGGGCAATGATGCCGAATCCCAAGCGGATCGGCATCCCAATGGGTCAAGTCCCCACGTCCATGACCCATCGGTAACGAACGTCCTACGTGACGTCTCAGCCGTCGTGGGTGTTCGGCTCCGTCATAGCACGGCGGGGTCGAGTTGCAGGGTCAGTCCGTCCGCCTCGCGGAGCAGCGCCAGCATGGGACCGACCCTGGGCAGCTCGCGGGTGAGGAAGAACGTGGCGGCGGCGCGCTTGCCGTCGTAGAACGCGCCCTCCTTGCCGAGGGCGGCCAGCCACTGGTCGAGCCACACCCAGGCGACGACGACGTGACCGGTCGCCTCGAGGTACGTCGTCGCGTCCGCCAGCATCCGCGCGGGGTCTCCCAGTGTCGCGAGCTGCGCCGTCGTGGCCACGAGGTCGGAACAGGCTGCCGTGAGCCGGTCGGCGAGGAGCGCGCCGTCCGGGCCTGCAGCCCGGGCGCGGTCGGCCGTCGTCTGTATCCGCGCGACCAGCAGGCCGAGCGCCTTCCCCCCGTCGAGCAGCACCTTGCGGCCGAGGAGATCGAGCGCCTGGATGCCGTGGGTCCCCTCGTGGATGGGGTTGAGCCGGTTGTCGCGGTAGTGCTGCTCGACGTCGAAGTCGCGGGTGTAGCCCGCGCCGCCGAGCACCTGGATGGCGAGGTCGTTGGCGGCCGGGCCGTACTGCGAGGGCCAGCTCTTCACGACGGGCGTCAGCAGGCCGAGCAGGGTCGCGGCCTGCTCCCGCTCGTGGGTGTCCTCTGCCGTCTCGGAGTCGTCGTAGAGCCGCGCGGCCATCAGGACGAGGGCGAGCGCACCCTCGACGTACGACTTCTGCGCGAGCAGCATGCGGCGTACGTCGGGGTGCTCGACGAGCGGCACCTGTGGCGTCGTCGGGTCGGCGCCGATCGGACGCCCCTGCAGCCGCTCGCGGGCGTAGGCGAGCGACTCCAGGTAGCCCGTGCAGCCGATCGCCGCCGCGCACAGCCCCACGCCGATGCGCGCCTCGTTCATCATCGAGAACATGAGCGCCATACCGCGGTTCTCGGCGCCGACCAGGTAGCCGACCGCGCCGGCCGACCCTCCGGGGGTCCACGCGCCGTCGCCCAGGACCGGGGCGGTGTTGACGGTGCCGCGGTAGCCCATCTTGTGGTTGATGCCGGCGAGCGCGATGTCGTTGCGCTCGCCGAGCGATCCGTCGTCGCCCACGAGCACCTTCGGTACGACGAACAGCGAGATGCCCTTCGTGCCTGCCGGCGCGCCGGGAGTGCGCGCGAGGACGAGATGCACGATGTTCTCGGCCATCTCGTGGTCGCCGCCGGAGATCCACATCTTGCGCCCGAAGATGCGGTAGGTGCCGTCGTGCTGCGGCTCGGCGCGCGTGGTGATGTCGGCCAGGTTCGAGCCCGCGTGCGGCTCGGACAGCATCATCGTCCCGAACCAGCGGCCCTCGGTCATCGGGACGGCGTAGCGCTCGACCTGCTCGGGGGTGCCGTGCTTGCGCAGCAGGTTCGCCGCCGCCATGGTCAGCAGCGCGTACGCGCTGGTGCCCGCGTTCGCCGCCTGGAACCAGGACATGCATGCCGCGAAGACACTGGCCGGAAGCGGGCTCGCGTCGAGGCCGTCGACCGAGGCCGAGAGGAATCCGGCGTCGGCGAAGGCGCGCAACGCGACACCGACCTCGGGGATGACGGTCACGCTCGTCCCGTCGAAGGTGGGCTCGTTGAGGTCCGAGCGGCGGTTGTGCGGTGCGAACTGCGTGGTCGCGACCTGCTCGGCGAGGTCCAGCACGGCGTCGACGGTGTCGCGCGAGTGGTCGGCGTAGCGCGGCCGGGAGAGCAGCTCCTCGGTGCCGAGCCACTCGTGCAGGAGGAAGTCGAGGTCGCGCCGGGACATGATCGTGCTCATGGTGCCCTCCTCGGCCGGGACGCGTCCGTCGCGATGGCCGACACCACTATGGAGCACCGGTGAGTGCCACTGCGTCGCTCGACGACGCTCACGAGCCGCTGTGGCCCACTCCCGCCGACGACCTCCGTCGTGTTCGATGGGGGCATCCGAGAGCGGGAGGGCCGATGCCGAGCGGCGACGAGATCCGGGACGGGCAGCGAGCGGCGTGGGCGGGGCTCTCCGCGGGCTGGGAGAAGTGGGACCCGGTCATCATGGATCAGCTGGGCCCGGTCGGCGCAGCGATGATCGACCGCCTCGGGATCGCCGATGATCAGCAGCATCTGGACATCGCCTCGGGCACCGGTGAGCCGGGGCTGACCGTCGCCGGGCTCGCGCCGACGGGACACGTCGTCCTGACCGACCTCTCGGCCGAGATGCTCGAGATCGCGACTCGACGAGCGCACGCACAGGGGATCACCAACGTCGAGACCAGGGTGTGCAGCGCCGACGACCTGCCCTTCGGTGACGCGACGTTCGACAGCATCTCGGTGCGGTTCGGGTACATGTTCTTCCCCGACCTCGCCACGGCGACCGCCGAGTTCGCGAGGGTGCTCAAGCCGGGTGGACGTCTCTGCTCGTCGGTGTGGGTCAGGCCCGAGGAGAACCCGTGGACGACGATCGCCATGCAGGCGATCGCGGCGGAGTCGGTCGTGGCGCCGCCCGACCCGGACCGCCCGACCATGTTCCGCTGCGCTGCCCCGGGATACCTCAGTGCCCTGTACGAGGCCGCGGGGCTGCGCGACGTGGAAGAGTGGGATGTCGCCGTCGAGCTCGTGACGAGCTCGCCCGAGCAGTACTGGGAGATGATCAGCGAGCACGTCTCGCTGGCGGTCGCCGCACTTGCGCAGGTGGACGCACCGGCGCGGCAGCGGATCGCGAGGGACGTCATCGCGAAGGCCGGCAGCTACGAAGCGGGCGGCACGGTGCGGATCCCAGGCGTGGCCCGCTGCATCGTCGGCACGAAGTAGGGGCGTCACGAGCGACAGAAGGTCCGGCCCCTCCGGGACCGGACCTTCTGTGTGGGGTGAGTGACGGGACTTGAACCCGCGACCACCGGGACCACAACCAGGTGCTCTACCAGCTGAGCTACACCCACCATGACCGCGGCGTTGCACGTCGTGTCCGGCGTGCGGCGCTGCGGCCGGGCAGAAGTGTACCCAAGGTGAACGGGTGCCCCGTACGCCGGTGAGCGGGGAGGCCGAGCCCGTGACGGGCGTCACGCGCTCGGGCTCGGTCAGTCCTCGGCGGTCGGGGTGACCCAGACCGGCGCGTCGGAGTGGTCGACGAGGTGCCGGCCGGCGATCCCGCGTGCCTCGTCGGTGCTCGGGCCGGCGCCGGGGACCATGACGGCCTCGCGGTAGTAGCGCAGCTCGGCGATGCTCTCGCGGGCGTCGGCGAGGGCGCGGTGGTTGCCGCGCTTGGGCGGGGAGTTGAAGTAGACGCGCGGATACCAGCGGCGGACGAGCTCCTTGATGCTGGAGACGTCGATGAGCCGGTAGTGCAGGTAGGCGTCGAAGGTGGGCATGTCGCGGGCGAGGAAGCCACGGTCGACGTAGACGCTCGAGCCGGCGAGCGGTGCCTTGCGCGGCTCGGCGACGTGCGTGCGGACGTAGTCGAGGACGATCCGCTCCGCGGCCTCGAGCGTGGTCCCGAGCGGGATCTCCTCGATCAGCCCTGATGCGGTGTGCATCTCACGGACGATGTCAGGCATCGCGGCGAACGGGGCGTCCGGTGGCCGGACCACGACCGTGACGCCCTCGTCGAGCTCGTTGAGCTCGGCGTCGGTGACGACGCACGCCACCTCGACCAGCGCGTCGGACCCGAGGTCCAGCCCGGTCATCTCGCAGTCGACCCAGACGATCCGGTCCCCGGCCTTTCCCCGAGGCGGGGAGGGGGGCTCGGGGGCAGTGGTCATGACAGCCACCCTAGGCGCTCGGTGAGCGTGCCTATCACCCGTTCGGCCCACCGGCATGCGGCGCGGAGCGCCGAAGACATAGCCATGAGGTCGTCCGGCTACCCCGTCCGTGCGAGCGCGACGCGGGCCGGGTTCACCCGTCCGGGTGTCCTGGCGGCGGTCGCGGCCGTGACGGCGACCGGTCTGCTGACGGCCCTCGCCGCTCCGGGTGCCTACGGGGCGCCCGGCGGACGGCATGTCGCCGCCGTGGTCGTCGGCACGGTCGAGCGGGTGCACCTCGACGACTTCGACCACCCGATCCCTGAGGGCCACGACGAGCTGACCTTCGTGCGCACCGACTCCGATGCCGTCCAGGTGCCGGCGAGCGACCTCGCCGGGGTGCCCGTCGGCGCCACGGTCAGCGTCGGCCTGGCCGGAACCGTCGGGACCCGTTCGAAGGCCGACGGCACGCTGACGACCGACCTCGACCCGAGGCAGGCGCGCGACCCTGAGGCCGGAGCGGACGTCTCGACGGTCGATGTCGTCGCCCCCGTGGCGCAGGGTACCGTCACCACAGGAGTCGGGGTCGCCACGGCCGGACCCGCCGCCGCGTCCACCGCTGCCGGCGCCGCTCTGCACGACGTGACCGTCGTCGTCGTGAAGCTTCCTGGTGTTGCCGCCACCGCGGTCACTCCCGCGGCCGTCGCGGCCACCGTGTCCTCGGGCGTGAACGCCTACTGGTCGACGGTGACCGGTGGTGCCCTCGGGTTCACCGCGACGCCGTATCCGACGGTCGTCTCGACGACCAGCGAGCCGTGCACCTCCGGCGGCGTCAGCGGCTCGAGCGCCTTCTGGACCGAGGTGTCCCAGAAGACCGGGTGGAGGCCCGGGCCGGGCAAGCACCTCCTCGTCTACTTCCAGGCCTACGCCGGGTGCGGTGGCATCGCCGGTCTCGGCACCGTCGGCGGCAGCCTCGCCTCGGGCGGCCAGGTGTGGTCCAACGGCTGGAACAGCGTGGGAGTCCTCGGTCACGAGCTCGGCCACAACCTCGGTCTCGGGCACTCGCAGATCCTCGACTGCGCCGCGGGCGGGGTGCGCGTCCTCGAGGCGGCGCCGTCGAGCTGCACCGCGCGGCCCTACGCCGACACCAACGACATCATGGCCGTCAGCTGGAACAACCAGGGCTACCTCAACGCCGTGCACCTGCGCACCCTCGGCGTCCTCGACGCCGCAGCACAGGTCGCCCCGACCGACAACGGACAGGTGGTCCTGAACCCGCTCGAGAACGGCACGGGCACGCGCGTCCTCACGCTGACCGACGGCAGGACGCACTACGTGCTCGAGGTTCGCCAGCCGATCGGCCTCGACTCGTGGATGGCCACCACGCCCGGCTGGGGCGCGCCCGGAGTCACTGTCCGCAAGGAGTTCGACGTCACCGACCCCGCGACGTGGTCGTTCAACGCGACCGAGTCCTACGTGCTCGACGGCGACCCGGCGACCGCCGATGCAGGCTTCGCCGACATGCACAACACGCTGCCGGTGGGCTCCTGGGTCGACCTCGCCGACGGCCGCCTCGGCGTGCGCATCGAGTCGGTCTCCGCCGCGGGTGCCGTGATCGACTTCCGCTCCGGCACCGGCACCGGGACCGGCACCGGCACCGCCACCGCGGACCCGCACGACGTCGCCGCCGCCCGACCGACCGTCTCCGACCCGTTCGGCAGGATCTCGCCCGGTGCGCTCGCCATCACCTCAGCCGGCCCGGTCGTCCCGATCACCTGGACCTGGCAGGTCGCCAGCCCGGGCGCCGGCGGCGTCTCGACCGCCCGGGTCGTCACCAAGGCTCGCTTCGCCGTCTCCGGCTGGTCACCCGTGGCCTACCGCGCAGTGGCGCTCGCGACCGACGGGAGCCCCGTCAGCGCCCTCGGTGCGGTGCGCACGCACTACACGAGCGAGACCAACGGGCGGGTCGTGAAGTTCTCCAGAGGCTGGCTCACAACGTCGGCGACGAACGCGAACGGTCGTACGGTGCACGTCAGCGCCACGAAGGGCTCGTCGGTCAGCTTCCGCGTCACGAGTCGCAGCCTCGGCGTCCTGATGGCCTATGGCCCGGCGTACGGCGCGGTCGCGATCTACGTCGACGACCGCAGGGTGGCACTGCGCTCCCTGCGGGCCAACCGCGTCGCGCCGGCGGTCGCGTGGACCACCACGTTCCCGACGACGTCGGCCCACACGGTCACGATCGTCAACCTGACCGGTGGCACGCGCGGCGCCGCGCTCTTCGACGGCGTCGTGTCGTTGGTCTGAGCGCCGCTCTGTTCCCGGTGTCGTGCCCCGCGCCGGTGCGCGGGAGGATGTCCCGACGTCCCGACCCGAGGAGCAGCATGACCGGCACGAGCTTCGGCAGCGACAACCACGCCGGCGTGCACCCCGACGTGCTGGCCGCGGTCGTGGAGGCCAACACCGGAGCCGTCCCGGCGTACGGCGACGATCCGGTCACGGCCGAGGCAGAACGCCTGCTGCGCCAGCACTTCGGGCCGAGCGCCACGAGCTTCGTCGTCTTCAACGGCACCGGTGCCAACGTGGTCGGGCTCCTGGCCATGACGCGCTCGTTCGAGGGCATCATCTGCGCGGAGACCGCGCACATCAACGTGGACGAGTGCGGTGCGCCGGAGAAGCTGATCGGCGCCAAGCTCGTCGACGTAGCGGCTCCGGGAGGCAAGCTCACCGTCGACCTCGTCGACGCGGCGCGGTGGGGGATCGGCGACGAGCACCACGTGCAGGCGAAGGTCGTCTCGATCACCCAGTCCACCGAGCTCGGCACGGTCTACTCGCTCGAGGAGATCCGCGCGCTGAGCGGCTATGCCCACGAGCACGGCATGTACCTGCACCTCGACGGTGCGCGCATCGCGAACGCCGCGGTGTCGCTCGGGGTCGATCTCGGCGACCTCGGCGCGGCGGTCGGGGTCGACGTCCTGTCCTTCGGCGCGACGAAGAACGGCGCGATGGGCGCGGAGGCCGTCGTCGTCCTCGACCCCGGGCTCGCGACGTCGATGCGCTTCCTGCGCAAGCAGTCGATGCAGCTCGCGTCGAAGATGAGGTTCATGTCGGCCCAGCTCGTCGCGCTGCTGAGCGACGACCTGTGGCGGCGCAACGCGG
>Ga0208588_1000109_pt1 | contig 24964 bp, 25 predicted proteins | sample NGESurshal092012_8_FD_184483 | JGI IMG/M metagenome (GOLD analysis project Ga0208588, IMG submission 184483) | Arctic peat soil microbial communities from Barrow, Alaska - NGEE Surface sample 415-3 shallow-092012 (SPAdes) | ecosystem: Environmental > Terrestrial > Soil > Wetlands > Peat ...
CACCGACGCCGATACTGATCGCTGCGACAAGGCCGATGTTCGAATTCCCCGTCTTGCCCGTCATCGCGACTCCCATCGACCCCGCCGGCCGCACGGACCTCGATCGTCACCTGCCACGGTTCGGTCGGGGATGCCACTGGGCAGGGGTCCGTTCGGCAAGTCCAACGAATGACCGGGAGGTCACCCCCTCGCGTTGCCCCTTCGCGCACGGTGCCTGATGCCGAGTGTGGTGCTTGCGTCCGGTTACCACAACACCAGCGCCCACCGCCGAGGCGGTGGGCGCTGGGACGAGGGAAACCCGCACAGCCGCGGGGCCGAGTGATCCTGATTCCGCAGCGGCTCCGTGTTCCGAGGCCGAGGCGCGAACCGGGGTCCTTGGCTCAGTTGCCGGCCAGGCTGATCAGGTAGTCGACGTCGGAGGGCTGCAGGCCTTCCAGCAGCGACACGCCGATGTCCGAGAGCGACCGCACTGGGCTCAAATACCACTTGCTGTCCACCTGCACCGTGACGATGCCAAGACCGATGATCTGCTGGAACTCACGCTTGATGATGTCGACCATCGTCGGGTCCAGGTCCTGGCTGCCGCCGGCCTGGGCGATGAAGTCCTCGATGGTGGACTGGTCGAGAGTCTGTGTCTGACCGTCAAGATCGACGGTCAACGAACCGGCAGCCGGGTCCCGGGTGATGGTTGCGGTCTGGCCCTGCGCACTGACAGTGAGCGAGGCCAGTGACACCTTCTTGCCGCCGGTCACGTCGCTGACCGTCCAGCTGGGGTTCTCGACCGTGAAGCCGAGGTCGCTGACGCCGGAGGTCAGGTCCGAGGTGCCGATGTTGTCGACCAGCAAGGTGCCGTAGTCGTGCAGCACACCCATTTCGTCGGGGGCGGTGAGCGCGATGACGTCCTTGATATCGCCTTCCGATGCCTTCTTGATGAAAGCGTCGACCGCGGCTTCCGGTGACGGCGAGCCGATGGCCGCGATCCGGTCGGCTGCGGTGGGGTTGGGCAGCCCGGCCTGATGGGTGACGTTGTCCGCGATCGAATAGAACAAACTGACGTACCACGCCCCGTCGCGCTGCACCGTGGCGATCCGGATCGGTCCGCCGTTGCTGGAAACGGCGTCGGCGATGTTGAGGGTCTGGCTCTGCGGCTCGGCCTGGCTGATCTGGTCGGCGAACTTGCTCTTGATCTTGTCACTGAGCGGCAGCTGATCGGGATTGCTCGCGATGGTCACCGTTCCGCCGGTCAGCTTGACGACCCGGAGGTTGTCGTTGATCGTCTCGTCGGTCGGGTCGAAGGTGAGTCCCGAAACGGTGATCGACGTGCCGGTCAGCGACGTGGTCGACGCGGACGGCCCGAGCACGTCAAGTCGCTTCAGCTCGGAGAGCACGTCGGCGTTGAGGTCGGTGAACAGCGAGGCCTCGGCCGGGTCCAGCTGACCGGCGAGCCCGATCGGGTCGGAGTTGCTCAACGACGTGAACAGCGCGTTCACCGCCGCCTGCGGGCTCTCCTGACCCGACGCCGACTGCGTGTCCCGGATCGCGAAGAACCAGACGCCGGCGCCGGCCAACAATGCCACCACCACGGCGATCGCCGTGACGATCACCGGCGTGCGGTTCTTCGAGGCCGGCGCCGAAGGTGGGGTCTGCGGTTGTCCGGGCTGCTGCCAACCCTGTTGCGGTGCCGGCTGCTGCCAGCCCTGCGGACCGGTCGGCTGCCCGGGCTGCTGCCAACCCTGCGGACCGGTCGGCTGCCCGGGCTGCTGCCAACCTTGCGGACCGGGCTGCTGCCAACCCTGCGGACCCGTCGGCTGCTGCCAACCCTGCGGACCCGTCGGCTGCTGCCAACCCTGCGGACCGGTGGGCTGCCCAGGCTGCTGCCAACCCTGCGGACCAGTGGGCTGCCCAGGCTGCTGCCAACCCTGCGGACCGGTCGGTTGGTGCGGCTGCTGCCAGCCAGGCGGTGCGGGTTGCCGTGGATCGCCCGGCCCGTAGGGCGGCGCCCCGCGATTGGCTCCGCCTAGATTCCCCCCGCCTAGATTCCCCCCGCCTAGATTCTCCCCGCCCTGATCTCCCCCGGCCTGATTTCCCCCGACCGGATACCCCCCGATGTGCCCGCCTTGGTCGCTCACGAGTAGTGCCATCCTTCCTGGTCCGGTCCACGGAACGTCTCCGGCGCATCTGTCAGCCCGCCGTCGAGGCTTGGCCAGGAGCACCCCCTGCCCACCTGGATACTCCTGATGGCCGTATCCCATTGTGAGGCCTCTCTCAGCCGTTTGGTCGCGGTCTCGGGCCCGAATTCCGCCAGACGCCGATGGTCAGCCAGGCTCCGCCTACGGTGAGCAACATTCCGCCGGCAGACGTCACAGATGGCCCTATTGGGTCGACCTGAACGCCGATCGCGCCGCCACCACTGACGGCCAGCAACGCCAGCGACACCGCGGTCATGGCGAGGCCGAGCAGCACACACAACGCGCCGGCGACCGCCCACCGGCGGAGCAGGGCGGCCACCACCGGCGTCGCGCACAACAGTCCTATCAGCGGCCAACCCGCCACCAGTGAGCCCAACACTCCGTCGCCGGCGATTCCGAGTCGATCGATCATGCCGGTCACCGCGTAGCTGGAGCGCCGAACCTGCCCGGAGACGACCCACGGCAGGAATGAACCGATCAACGCAAGGACCAGGCCGGCGGCGGCGAACACCAGCGCGGCCACCCTGCCGGCATGGGTCGTGGGCCGGTTTTCGAGCGCAGGAATCACGGGACCAGTGTCGAGGATGATCACGCTGCGTAGAAATTCAGTGACGTTCGTCATGGATGTCCGAATTGGGACTAGTGGGTTTAGCGTGACCACTGGTCAATAGGGGGAACAAAGTGGCAAGGTTCTCCTAGGCGTGTCGTGTTGACATCGTCACGGTCGGTGTTCGACCGGTCAGCCGCGAACTCGATCGCGGGGGAGGAGCCTGAAGTGCCTGTCCGCACCCGTCCCCGCGGCGTCGCGTCGATGCTGGGCGGCGTCGTACTGGCCTGGGTCGTGGTCATCGGCACGGCGGTCCCCGCCGGCGCTGTGCCAGCCCCGCCGGACAACCCGTCTGATGATCAAATCCAGGCCGGACAAAGCCACGTGGCGACCTCCGCGGCCGAGGTCGGCCGGCTGTCCGGGCTGGTCAGCAAGACCGAGGGTGACATCGAGCGCCTGAAGAACGACATGGAGTTGAAGGCCGAACTGGCGAACAAGGCCGCCGTCGATCTGCAGGTGGCGCAATCCGATGCCGCGGCCGCGTCCGCCGCCGCCACCCAGGCGCAGTCGGACGCCGACGCCGCAGGCAAGGCCATCGACGACGCCAAGGAAAAGGCCGCCGCGTTCGCCGCCGCGTCGTTCCGCCAGGGCTCCGTGCTCGGGTCGATGACGGCGCTGATGGACTCCGGCAGCGCCACCGAACTACTGCAGCGGCGGGAACTGCTCGACCAGGTTTCCGGAACCCAGCTCAACGCGATCTCCAACCTCGAGAGCAGCCGGAACCACAAGGCCAACCTCGACTCGGCCGCCCGCGCGGCCCTCGATGCCGCCAACGCTGCCCAAGCGCGAGCGGACCAGGCAAAACAGGATGCCGACAGCGCCCAGCAACAGGCCGCCGACTCGCTCGCCGCCGGTCAGGACCAGCTCTCCGCACTCGAAGGCCAGCTGACCCAGCAGCAGAACGACTACCGGGCGGCACTGTCGAACGTCGCCGGTTTGCAGCAGCAGCGGGATCAGTACAACCAGTGGCTCGCGCAGAAGCAGGCCGAGGAAGAGGCGGCCCGCAAGGCCGCCGAGGAGGCGGCCAGGCAGGCTGCCGCCGCCGCGGCGGCAGAGGCCGCCCGCCAGGCCGCCGAAGCGGCCGCCGCGCAGGCAGCGGCCCAGGCGGCGGAGCAGGCGGCGGAGCAGGCCGCCGCGGAACAGGCGGCGGCGGAACGGGCGGCCGAGCAGGAAGCAGCCGCGGAACGTGCGTCGGCCGCACAGGAGGCCGGCAACCAGGCCGCTCGGGCGGCTCAACAAGCCGCAGCCAGCTCCGAACCGTTCTACGACAGTTGCGACGCAGCGCGCGCCGCGGGACGCGGCCCGATCTCCCAGGGCGAACCCGGCTACCGGTCGGCCCTCGACCCGAATGGCAACGGCGTCGCCTGCGAGGGCACGGTGGCCGTCGCCGCAGCCACCGCAAGCTCTGACAGCGTGTATTACGACAGCTGCGACGCGGCCAGGGCGGCAGGACAGGGGCCCATCGCGCGCGGAGAACCCGGCTACCGTGCCGCCCTTGATCCCAACAGCAACGGCGTCGCGTGCGAGGGCACGGCCGCGACCACCTCGGTCTCCACTGCCGTGCGGACGGTCAGCTCGTCCAGCTCCTCCAACTCTTCCCGTGGCCAGCAAGTGGTCGATGCTGCTATGGCCTACCTTGGCACGACCTACGCGTGGGGCGGCGGCGACTACTCCGGTCCGTCGCAGGGCATCCACGACGGCGGCGTGGCCGACCGGTACGGCGACTACAACAAGATCGGGTTCGACTGCTCGGGGCTGGCGCTGTACGCCTGGGCCCAGGTCGGGGTGTACCTGCCGCACTACTCCGGATACCAGTACACGGGCCAGCCGCATGTCTCCAGCAGCGCCCTGCAGCCCGGTGACCTGGTGTTCTACGCCTACAGCACGTCCGATCCGAGCACCATCCACCACGTGGCGATCTGGATCGGCAACGACCAGATCATCGAGGCGCCCAACTCCGGGTCCTCCGTGAAGATCTCCGCGATGTACTGGAACGGGTTCATCGGCGCGTCAAGACCCAGCGGCTGAGGCGTCGGCATCGAGGGTGAGGTGCCAGGGCCGGCTGCCGCGATCGTGCTGGCCGGCGGGCGCGGCCACCGATTGGGCGACGTCGACAAACCGGAGCTGGCCGACCGCGACGGACGGACCCTGCTGGACCGGGTGCTTGCGGCTGTGTCCGGCGCACTCGTGGTCGTCGTCGGACCGCCCAGGAGCCTGGCACCGGGGATCCTCTCCGTGCGTGAGCACCCGCCCGGTGGCGGCCCGGCGGCCGCGGTTGCGGTGGGATGCCTCGCGCTGAGCGCGTCATCGAGCCCGCAGAGCCAGCTGCCTCCGGATGCGCTCGTCGCCGTGCTGGCCGCCGACCTCCCATATGTCACCGCCGGAACCGTCGACCGGTTGTGCGCGGCCCTTGACAGCGATCCCACCGCGCATGGGGCCCTGCTGATCGACTCGTCCGGTCGGCGTCAGCTCCTTGTCGGCGTGTGGCGGCAGGGCGCGCTGCTCGCCGCGGTCCTGCAGCGTGAGAGCTGGTACGGCGCTTCAGTGAAAGAGCTTCTCGCGCCGATCCGGGTCGTCGAATCGCTGGCGCTCGGCGATGAGTTCGTCGACATCGACACACCGGATGACCTGCGCAGATGGCGGGAAAGGTGACGCAGGGTAGCGAACCATCGGGCGACGTTCGACGATCAGTACACACCTCGCCGGTCGGGCCTGGACAATGGTCGGCGTGACGCACCTGACGAGGAGGAGCCGGTGACCCCAGAGTCATTGAGCCCAGAAGGACTGACCAAGCCGGCGATGAGCGGGACGCCGAGCGGGGCGAAGGGCCAACCGGTGCACACCCCGCCCGGCGACGCGGCCATGCTGGAACGCACCGTCTTCGAGGTCAAGCGGGTGATCGTCGGGCAGGACCGGCTGGTCGAGCGGATGCTCGTCGGGTTGCTGGCCAAGGGACACATGCTGATCGAGGGTGTTCCCGGGGTGGCCAAGACACTGGCCGTGGAGACGTTCGCGCGGGTGGTCGGCGGGACGTTCTCCCGGATCCAGTTCACCCCGGACCTGGTGCCATCGGACCTGCTCGGGACGCGGATCTACCGGGTCGGCCGCGAGCAGTTCGACATCGAACTCGGCCCGGTGGTCGCCAACTTCGTGCTCACCGACGAGATCAACCGGGCGCCGGCCAAGGTGCAGTCGGCGTTGCTGGAGGTGATGGCCGAGCGGCATGTGTCGATCGGTGGGAAGACCTTCCCGATGCCCGACCCGTTCCTGGTGATGGCCACCCAGAATCCGATCGAGAACGAGGGCGTGTACCCGCTACCGGAGGCGCAGCGCGACCGGTTCCTGTTCAAGCTGCTGGTCGGGTACCCCGAACCGGACGAGGAACGCGAGATCGTCTACCGGATGGGCGTTGTGCCGCCGGTGGCGCAGCAGGTGCTTCCGGTCGGCGAACTCGTCCGGCTGCAGAACGTCGCGTCCAACGTCTTCGTGCACCACGCCCTGGTCGACTACGTCGTCAGGTTGGTCTTCGCGACCAGGACACCCGCCGAGCACGGGCTCACCGAGGTCGCCGGGTGGCTTTCCTACGGCGCGTCCCCGCGTGCCTCGCTCGGCATCATCGCGGCCGCGCGCGCGCTGGCGCTGGTGCGCGGGCGTGATTTCGTGGTGCCGCAGGACGTCATCGACGTCTCCGCGGACGTGCTCCGCCACCGGTTGGTGCTGTCCTACGACGCCCTCGCCGACGGTATTCCCGTCGAGGTGATTCTGGGGCGTCTGCTGCAGGCCATTCCGCTGCCGCAGGTCAGCCCCTACACCCACCCCGGTGCAGCGTGATGAGTGCTCCCAGCCGTGGCTGATGTCGTGCAGCCCGGGGTGATCAGCACCTCGGATCCGGCCAGGCTGGACGCCGCGCTTGCCACCCTGGAACTCACCGTCCGGCGGCGGCTGGACGGCCTGTTACAGGGCAACCACCTCGGCCTGGTGCCCGGTCCCGGCACCGAACCGGGGGATGCCAAGGTCTACAACCCGGGTGACGACGTGCGCCGGATGGACTGGTCGGTGACGGCCAGGACCACCGAGCCGCACATCCGGCAGACGGTCGCCGACCGTGAGCTGGAGACCTGGCTGGTCGCCGACCTCTCGGCGTCGCTGGACTTCGGCACCACCGGTTGCGAGAAGCGGGATCTGGTGGTGGCGGCGGCCGCCGCCGTCGGTCACCTGACCAGGGGCGGCGGCAACCGGATCGGCGCGATCGTGGCGACCGGGGCGGGTATCACCCGGATCCCGGCGCGAGGTGGACGCCCCGCGCTGCAGCACCTGCTGCGCGCGCTGGCCGCGACCCCGCGTACCGGGCCCGGCGACCGCGGCGATCTCGCCGTGGCGCTGGAACAGCTGCGCCGACCGCCGCGACGCCGCGGGTTGGCCGTCGTGATGTCCGACTTCATCGGCCCGCTGAACTGGGAACGGCCGCTGCGGGCATTATCCGGGCGGCACGACCTGCTCGCCGTCGAGGTGCTCGATCCCCGGGATCTGGAACTGCCCGACGTCGGCCTGGTGACCCTGGTCGACCCGGAAACCGGTCGCACCAAAGAGGTTTCCACCACGGCTCAGCTGCGGTCGGCGTTCGCACAAGCCGCCGCGGAGCACCGGGCGCAGGTCGACGTCGCATTGCGCCGGGCCGGCGCCGCCCACCTGGTGCTGCGCACCGACCGGGACTGGATCGCGGACGTACTGCGGTTCGTGATGGGTCGCAAGCGCGGCTGGACCGGCGCGGCCACCAGCCCGCCGGTGGCCCGTGCGGGGGAGGCCTGGTGAACTTCGCCTACCCGTGGTGGCTGGCCGCAGGCGTCGTGGTGATCGGACTGGGCGTCGGCTATCCACTGGCCCAACGCCGCACCAGACGGCACACCGTGCGCTTCGCCAACCTCGAGTTGCTGGAGCGGGTGGCGCCGCACCGTCCGGGCCGATGGCGGCACCTGCCCACCGCGCTCGTGCTCACCGGACTGGTGCTGCTGACCGTCGCGCTGGCCGGCCCCACCGCCGATGCGAAGGAACCGCGCAACCGGGCGACGGTGATGCTCGCGATCGACGTGTCGCTGTCCATGAAGGCCACCGACGTCACCCCGAACCGGCTCGCCGCCGCACAGGAGGCGGCCGGCCAATTCGTCGACGACCTGACCCCAGGGGTCAACCTCGGCATCGTGTCGTTCGCCGGGATCGCCACGGTCCTTGTCACCCCGACCACGGATCGAGCCGCCGCACACCAGGCGATCGACGGACTGACCCTGGACGAGCGGACCGCGACCGGCGAGGCGATCATCTCGTCGCTGCAGACCATCGAGCTGTTCTCCAAGACCATCTCCGGTCCCACCCAGGCTGGCGAGTCCGCCGCACCACCGGCCCGGATCGTGCTGATGACCGACGGCAAACGCACCGTCGGGCGCACCGAGCAGGACGCCGCCAAGCGGGCCGCCGACGCCAAGGTGCCGGTGTCGGTGATCGCGTTCGGCACCGACCGCGGATCGATCGTGGTCAACAACGAGGAGGTCGAGGTCCCGCTGGACACCGAGGCCATGCAACAGATCGCCCAGATCTCCGGCGGAGATTTCCACACCGCCGCGACCTCGCAGGAACTCAAGTCGGTCTATTCCCAGCTCGGCGAGCAGATCGGGTACGAGGTCAAGCAGCGTGACGTCTCCCGCCCCTGGATGATCGCGGGCACCGCGCTGGTCATCCTTGGCGCCGCGGCCGCGCTCACGGTGACCACCCGAATCCCCTGAGCAGGACTCCCTGACTGCACCTGACGCGAACCCGTTGCACGCCGGACCGGACCGGGCCGGATCCGGCCGGATCCGCTGGCGGCCGATAGGGTTCGTCCCGCCACCCCTGCACCAGTTCACCGCTCTGGAGGACCCCAGTGACATCAGCCGCGTCCGGCAGCCCCACAGGCCGATCGGTGCTGGTGACCGGCGGCAATCGCGGGATCGGGCTGGCCATCGCCCGCGCGTTGGCCGACGCCGGACACCGGGTGACCGTCACCCACCGGTCCGGCGAGCCGCCAGAAGGGCTTGCCGGGGTGGTGTGCGACGTGACCGACCCGGCGAGCATCGACGCGGCCTTCACCGAGGTCGAGAAGTCCCAGGGACCGATCGAGGTGCTCGTGTCGAACGCGGGGATCACCGACGACACCCTGCTGCTGCGGATGAGCGATGACACCTTCACCCGGGTGCTGGACGCCAACCTGACGGGTTCGTACCGGGTCGCCAAACGAGCGGCCACCGGCATGCTGCGCAAGCGTTGGGGACGGATGATCTTCATCTCGTCTGTGGTGGGGCTGTCCGGCGGCGCCGGTCAGGCCAACTACTCCTCGTCCAAGGCCGGGCTGGTGGGGCTGGCCAGGTCGGTGGCGCGCGAGCTCGGTTCCCGCAACATCACCGCGAACGTCATCGCCCCCGGTTTCGTGGACACCGACATGACGCGGGCGCTGCCGGAGGCACGGCGGACCGAGATCATCGCCCAGGTGCCGCTCCGCCGCTATGCCGACCCGTTCGAGATCGCTGCTGCCGTGGTCTTTCTCGCCTCGGAGGGAGCCGGGTACATCACCGGGGCGGTACTACCGGTCGACGGCGGGCTGGGCATGGGACATTGACAGCTGCCGATCCACCAGTCGCATTCCACCCGCACCCGTTCACCACGCGAGGACCCGCTCATGACCGATCAGCTCGGCACCGGACTGCTGTCCGGCAAGAACCTGCTCATCACCGGCATCATCACCGAGGCGTCCATCGCGTTCCACACGGCTCGGCTGGCCCAGGACCAGGGCGCCAACGTGGTGCTGACCGGGTACGGGCGACTCTCGCTCGTCGAACGCATCGCCCAGCGGTTGCCGCAACCCGCGCCGGTGATCGAACTCGACGTCACCGACAAGGCACAGTTGGACTCGCTCGCCGACCGGACCCGTGAACACGTGGACGGCCTGGACGGGGTTCTGCATTCGATCGGGTTTGCCCCGGCCGCCGCTCTCGGCGGTAGCTTCCTGGACTGCCCGTGGGAGGACGTGGCGACGACGGTGCACACCTCGGCGTACTCGCTCAAGGCCCTCGCGGTGGCCTGCCTGCCGTTGATGTCCGCCGGCGGATCAATCGTCGGCCTCGACTTCGATGCCCGCCAGGCGTGGCCCGCGTACAACTGGATGGGTGTGGCCAAGGCCGCGCTCGAATCTGTGACCCGTTACCTGGCAAGGGATCTCGGTCCGCAGGGCATCCGGGTGAATCTGGTGTGTGCCGGGCCGATCAAGACGATGGCGGCGAAGTCGATCCCCGGTTTCATCGATCTGGAGAACGGTTGGACCGGGCGCGCACCGCTGGGCTGGGACACCTCCGACCCCACCCCGGTGGCCAGGGCGGCAGTGGCACTGCTGTCCGACCTGTTCCCGGCCACCAGTGGCTCGATGGTGATGGTCGACGGCGGCTTCCACGCGCTCGGTTTCGGTGTCTCCGAGGTTGCCGATTGAGCACCGACTGACCGCGCAGGCATTCACACTCGCGTGCTGCTTTTCGTAGTTTCAGGCCGCGCTCGCCCCTTGATATTTGTCCCGTTCAGCCCGAACGCCTGCGGCTGACCTGGCGGTCGGGCCGCGGGACTCGGGTCCGGACCCTTGCGGCGCCCTCGCTGAGCGCCGCCACCGCGGCGGCGACCGCCGCGCGCCTGGCCTCGCCCACCGCGGCCGCCAGCGGGCGGAGCGCGTCGTCGACCACGGCGAGTTCATGGGAGGTGACAGCGGCGGTGTCCTGGCCGTTGGCAACGCTGAGCAGGGCATGCAACGAGATCGAGGTGGCCAGCAGGGCCGACGCGGCCGCCGGGATCCCGGGCGGGCAGGTGACCGCCTCGTCCAGCATCATCTGGCGGACCCGCTCCCTGGCGTGCGGGGAACTGCGAGCAACGTCCAGCGCCGTGATCGACCTGGTTGCCATGCCGACCTCGGCGTCCAGCAGGTCGTGCGCCTCGGCCAGGCTCGGCGCGGGATGCTCGACGTCGCAGCGGAACGCCCGCCACTGCCCGTCGCTGGGCACCAGACCGATACCGAGGGCCGGCAACCTGACGATCGCACCGGCATCCAACGCGGCGACCGCGATGTCGCCGCCGACCGGCAGCCCGCGCATGTCTCCCGGTCGCGGCAGCAGCAGCTCTGCCCGGCCGCCGCGACGCAGCAGCGGCAGCAATGCCGACGACCCGGCGCTCGGCCAACCTGGCCCGGGAAGCCCGGTGGCGTCAGCGATCTCGGTGGAAGCGGCGCGCACACCGGCGCGGTGCCCGGCGTCATCGATGGCCGCCAGCACTTCGTCAGCGCTGGCCCCGCCCTGCCACGCCGCAGCCCACAGGGCCACGGTGGTGGCCGCGCGGGGGGCGCCGATTCCGGACATGAGGGCTACCGTACGTCACGCTCGGACAGCTGACGCGGCTGTGCACATTCGAGGCGCAGTCCACCCACAAGCGCCGGAAAATCCGGTAATATCCGCCGACTGGCCTCCGGCCGCTGCCACTCGCGGAGCGGTCCGGATCGACACGCCAGCCAGGCTGAGCGGGGTGCTGTCCGGACCCGCGTAGCGTGGCTCCGTGCCTGATCGACCTGTGCCCGCCCGCCCCGCGCTCGATGTCCCCGTGCCGGACCGTCCCGGGTTCGCCTCGTATCCGCGCGACGTGCTGAACCCGCCCAGGCGTCCCCAGCGCACCGCCGCCGTGATCCCCGCCACCATGGACACAGTGGCCGAAGATCCGCTGTCCGGCTTCTGCGGTGCGGTGGTGGCGTGCAGCTCCACCGCGGTGACCCTGGAGGATCGCAAGGGTCGTCGACGGGTCTTCCCGCTGGCTCCCGGAGCGTTCCTGGTGGACGGTGCGCCCGCCACCCTGGTGCGCCCGCCGAGCGCACCCGCTGCGCCACAACGGTCGGCGTCCGGATCAAGGGCGATCGCGGGTCTGCGCGCGAGAACCGCCAGGGCGACACGGATCTGGGTGGAAGGCATCCACGACGCCGCGCTGGTGGAACGCGTCTGGGGGCACGACCTGCGCGTGGAGGGCATAGTCGTGGAGCCGATCGACGGCCTGGACAACCTGCCGTCGGCGGTCGCCGAGTTCCGTCCGGGGGACGGGCGCCGGCTCGGCGTGCTGGTCGACCACCTGGTGCCCGGTTCGAAGGAAAGTCGCATCGCCGACGGCGTGCTGGCCACCTACGGCCGCTGCGTGCTGATCACCGGCCATCCGTACGTCGACATCTGGCAGGCGGTGCGGCCGGCCGTGGTCGGCATCGCCGCCTGGCCCTCCGTGCCGATCGGCACCGACTGGAAGACGGGGGTGTGCGCGGCGCTCGGCGTGCCGGACACCCGGACCATGTGGAACAGGGTGAACGGTGCGGTGAGTAGTTACCGGGACCTGGACACCCCGCTGATCACCGCGATGGAGCGATTGATCGACTTCGTCACCGAACCAGATCGCCACAGCTGATTTCGGCGCGCACCCACGATCGGGTCCCGCCCGCCGAGATGACCCGGTTCGTCACCGAACCCCAGCTCTGATTGATCTAGAGCCTGACCTGCAATTCCCGAGCCATCAGTGACCGCTCTGGCAGGATGAATTCATGTCCGCATGGGTTTGGTTCGCCGGAGCGGTACTGCTGTCGATCGCCGAGGTGCTCGGTGCGGAATTCGTACTGCTCATGCTCGGCGGCGGCGCCCTGGTCACGGCCGGCGTCGCGTTGTTGTTCCCGGAACTGTTGTGGCTGCAGCTGATCGTGTTCGCGCTGGCCTCGGTCGCGTTGGTGCTCGGACTGCGGCCGATGTTGCTGCGCAAGTACTACCAGCCGTCCGCGATCCGTACCGGCATCGAGGCGCTGATCGGGTCGAAGGCCACGGTCGTGTCCACCGTCGATTCCGACGGCGGGCAGGTCAAGATCGGCGGTGAGGTCTGGTCGGCGGTGGGCATGGAAGGCCACCGCCCGCTGCCGCCGGGTACGTCCGTCACTGTCGTCGAGGTCCGCGGTGCCACCGCGGTCGTGATTTGGGGGCCATAACCACCATGGATCCAGTTCTGATCGTCGCCATCATCATCGTGGTCCTCGTGGTGGTGGTGCTCATGCGGTCCGTCAAGGTGATCCCGCAGGCCCAGGCCGCGGTCATCGAACGCCTCGGCCGGTTCAACAAGGCCAGCGGCGCGGGCCTCGTCTGGCTGATGCCGTTCGTCGACCGGATCCGGGCGCGCATCGACCTGCGCGAGCAGGTGGTGTCCTTCCCGCCGCAGCCGGTGATCACCGAGGACAACCTGACCGTCTCGATCGACACCGTCGTCTACTTCCAGGTCACCGACCCGCGTGCTGCGGTGTACGAGATCGCGAACTACATCGTTGCCGTCGAGCAACTGACCACCACCACGTTGCGCAACGTCGTCGGCGGGATGAACCTGGAACAGACGCTGACCAGCCGCGATTCGATCAACGGGCAGCTCCGCGGGGTGCTGGACGAGGCCACCGGCAAGTGGGGGATCAGGGTCGCCCGGGTCGAGTTGAAGGCGATCGACCCGCCGCCGTCCATCCAGGAGGCGATGGAGAAGCAGATGCGCGCCGACCGGGACAAGCGCGCGATGATCCTGAACTCCGAGGGCCTTCGCGAGTCGTCGATCAAGACCGCAGAGGGTCAGAAGCAGGCCGCCGTGCTGACCGCGGAAGGCGCCAAACAGTCCTCCATTCTCGCCGCCGAGGGTGAGCGGCAGTCCCGGATCCTGCGCGCCCAGGGCGAGCGCGCCGCCCGGTACCTGCAGGCACAGGGCCAGGCCAAGGCCATCGAGAAGGTGTTCGCGGCGGTCAAGGCCGGCAAGCCGACCCCGGAACTGCTGGCGTACCAGTATCTGCAGACGCTGCCGCAGATGGCGCAGGGCGACGCCAACAAGGTGTGGATGATCCCGAGCGATTTCTCCAAGTCGCTGGAGGGTTTCGCCCGGATGCTGGGCACCAAGGGCGACGATGGAGTGTTCCGCTACGAACCCCCTGCCGATGAGCCTGTCGACCCCGACAAGCCCAGGGCGCGGCCCGGCGACATCGACGACGACGTCGCCGACTGGTTCGAGGGCACCTCCGCCGCGGAGGTCGCCGAGGCCGTCAAGGCAGTGGAACGAGAAGCCGCGGTGACGATCGCCGACCAGGACGCCGCGCGAGCCGCCGCCTATCGGGACCGGGTGGAGATCGCTCCTGCCGGTGGGTCCCCGCAACCGCCTGCGCCGCAACAGCTTCCACAGGGACATGACCAGGCCTACCCGGGTCGCGACGATGCGCCGCCTTCGGCGTCCACGTACCAGCCCCCGGGCCCGCCGGAGCCGTACGGTCCGGGACAACACTGACCGGGCAGGAGCCGCTCACTTCCGGACCAGACAGCCTGCCGGTGCCGGTACCGGTGGCGATCGTCGGCGCCGGACGGCTGGGCACGGCGCTGCTCGGCGCCCTGCGCGAGGCCGGGGTGCCGGTCAGTGGACCGCACGGTCGCGGGTTTGACGGCACCGGCGCCGGCGTGGTGCTGCTGTGCGTTCCGGACGACGCGATCGCCGCGGCTGCCGACGCCGTCACCGCCCCCGGTGTGTTGCTGGGGCATTGCTCCGGGGCGTCGCGGTTGGACGTACTGGGTGATCACGAGGGTTTCAGCCTGCACCCGTTGATGACGGTGACCCGCGACGGAGCCGATTTCCGTGGGGTCACCGCGGCGGTGGCCGGCCGCACGCCGCGAGCGCTGGCCGCCGCGAGCACCTTGGCCGGCTTACTCGGCCTGCGTGCCGTCCAGGTCGCGGAATCGGATCGGGCGGCGTATCACGCTGCCGCTGCCATCGCCTCGAACTTCCTGATCACCCTGCAGGACGCCGCCGCCGAGCTGATCGCGACGGCCGGGCTGGATCGCGGCGTGCTGATGCCGCTGGCCAGGGCCGCGTTGGACAATTGGGGCAAGGTCGGCCCTGCCGCTCTCACCGGACCCGTGGCGCGCGGCGACACACGCACGGTCGACCTGCACAGGGACACGGTGACACAGCGGACGCCTGACCTGCTTGGCCTGTTCGATGCGCTGGTGGCGGCGACCGAACGGCTCGCCCGCCGCACCGCGACCGCGGTCGAGGTGCGCCCCGCAGTGCGCGACAGCACGCTCGGTGAGACAGTGTCGGAGATCCGCGGCAGCGGCGACGACCTCGTCCAAGAGCCGGGCCGGGGTCCCGGTTCGATGCCATTGCCGCCGAGGACGGCACCGTCCGATCCCCACGACCCTCGCGCATCGGAGTCCGCCAGCCCATGAAAACCGTCCGCACGGTGCGCGATCTGCGCGCGGCTCTGTCGACGCAGCGCGCGGCCGGGGCGTCGGTCGCGCTGGTGCCCACCATGGGTGCGCTGCACGACGGGCACCTGGAACTGGCCAGGCGAGCCAGGGCCGAGAACGACGTCGTGGTGATGTCGATCTTCGTCAACCCAGCGCAATTCAACGACCCGGCCGATCTGGCCGCCTACCCGCGGGACGAGGCGGCGGACGCGGAGCTGGCTGCCGGGGTCGGCGTCGATCTGTTGTTCATGCCGTCGGCGGCGGAGATCTATCCGCCGGGGTTCACGGTCACCGTTGCGCTGCACGGGCCGATCGTGGAGACCCTGGAAGGCATCCAGCGCGGCACCGGGCATTTCAGCGGTGTCACGACGGTGGTCAGCAAGCTGCTCAACATTGCCGGACCGCAGCGGGCATATTTCGGCGCCAAGGACGCCCAACAGACACGGGTGGTGCGGGCGATGGTGGCGGATCTGAACATCGACACCGAGATCGTCACCGTGCCGACCGTCCGCGAACCCGACGGGCTGGCGATGTCCAGCCGCAATCGGCGGCTCAGCCCGGCCGAACGCCTCCAGGCGACGGGTCTGTTCGCTGCGCTGCGCGACGCGCAGCAGATGAGCTCCGACGGTGAGGGGCGCGGTCAGGTCATCCTGGCCGAGGCCGACCGGATCCTGACCGAGCACGGCATCACGCCGGAGTACCTGGCGCTGGTCGACGCCGACACGTTCCTGCCCGCCACCACCGTCGGAGTGCAGCCGACGGTGCTGCTGGTGGCCGCGCAGATCGGCAACACCAGACTGATCGACAATGTGCACCTGGGCGCGCCGAAGTCGGTCAGGTAGCCGTCGATGGTCCAACCAGGATCACGGTCAATGTGCACCTGGGCGCGCCGAAGTCGGTCAGGTAGCCGTCGATGGTCCAACCAGGATCACGGTCAATGTGCACCTGGATGCGCCCAAGTCGGTCAGGTAGCCGTCGATGGTCCAACCAGGATCACGGTCAATGTGCACCTGGATGCGCCGAAGTCGGTCAGGTAGCCGTCGATGGGCCAGCCAACATCACGTCACCGTCCGCCTGGGCCCCCCAAGTCGGTGAGGTGACAACAACCACTGGTGGAGTGGATCACACGTCCCACCTGGCGCTGCTTTCCGGTGGTGAAATGGAACATTGCTGCCGCCACGGCGGTTTCATCCCATGCAGCGAATATCCGGCAGGCCAGCGAAGGAGCAGCCGATGTCGACTCGTCCATCCGCCGACAGCGCGCGGCGCCCGGTGACGATCCCCGGAGTGCTGGAGCAGAAACGGTCCGGCCGGCCGATCGTGATGGTCACCGCCTACGACTATCCCAGCGCGCGGGCGGCGGAGGCCGCCGGCGTCGACATCGTGTTGGTCGGCGACTCCGGCGCGATGACCGTCCTCGGCCACCCGAGCACCGTGGCGGTCACTGTCGAGGAGATGCTGGTGCTGGCCAGGGCCGCCCGCCGCGGTACCGAGATCCCTTTGTTCATCGTGGATCTCCCTTTCGGGTCCTACGAGGTCAGCGACGAGCAGGCCGTCGCGACAGCGGTCCGCATGGTCAAGGAAGCGGGCGCCGACGGCGTCAAGCTCGAAGGCGGTGGCCCGACGTCGGTCAGCAGAGCCAGGGCGATCGTCGGCGCCGGGGTGCCGGTGATGGGCCACGTCGGCCTCACCCCGCAGACCGCGACCGCGCTCGGTGGCTACCGCGCCCAGGGCCGGAGCGTCGAATCGGCGCTGAAGATCGCCCGTGGCGCGCTGGACCTGCAAGCCGCCGGCTGCTTCAGCATCGTGTTCGAGGCGGTACCCAGTGTGCTGACCGAGGACCTGGTCCCGCTGATGCGCATTCCGGTGATCGGAATCGGGGCAGGGCCGGCCGCGGACGGTCAGGTGTTGGTGTTCCATGACCTGCTGGGCATCCGGGACGGCGCCGGTGCGAAGTTCGTCCGTCGGTACGCGGACCTGCAGGACGCCATGAACGAGGGCGTGGCCAGGTACGCGGCTGACGTCCGCTCTCGCGCGTTCCCGGCGCCGGAACACGGCTACGGGATGGACCCGGCCGAACTCGCGATCTACCGGGCGCGCCGTGGTGAGATCGCCACGGTGGCAGACGATCTGGCACAGTTGCTGCGGTGACGTCAGGGCAGGACGAGATCAGCGATGAATTCGACGCCGCAGCACTGGTGTCGCTGACGTCCGCCCTGGTCAGGGTGCGGACCGTGCACGACTCGGAGTCCGCCGAGGTCGAAGCCCCGGCTGCCGAATTGCTGGCGACGACGATGCGCGGCTTCGGCTGGGACGTCACGGTCACCGTGGTGGCGCCGGGGCGACCCAACGTCGTCGCACAGGTGCACGGTGCAGGGCCGGGTCGCACGCTGATGTTCGAGGGTCACCTTGACGTTGTGACGGAGGCCGACCCGGATCTGTGGTCGTTCGATCCGTTTGGCGGTGAGGTGATCAACGGTCGCCTGCGCGGCAGGGGATCGGCCGACATGAAATCCGGTGTCGCCGCGATGGTGCACGCCGCCAGGGCCGTCCAACTCGGTGGGTTCCACGGGCGGATCATCCTGGGCGCGCTGGCCGACGAGGAAGGGATGATGCTCGGCGCCAAGCACTTCGCCGGCGATGTGCGTGCCGGTTTGTGGGGGTCCATCGATGGCGTGATCGTGTGCGAGCCCGAGGGCGGCGAGGTGTGCCCCGTCGCCAAGGGGGCGATCCGCCTGCAGGTGGAGCTGATCGGCGTGATGGCGCACGGCGCCATGCCGCAGATGGGCCGCAACCCGGTGCCGACGATCGGTTCGCTGCTCGTGGGGCTGGACCAGATCCAGCAGGCCATCAGGGCCCAGACAGGCACGCACCCGTTGCTGGGCGAGTTCTCGCTGACCCCCACCGTGCTGCGGGCCGGCTCGCACGACCAGATCAACGTCATCCCGGCAACCGCCACCCTCTCAGTGGACATCCGCACCGTCCCCGGCGTGGATCATCGGATGTTGATCGAGTTGATCACTCGGCTGGCCGACACGCTGGCCGCGGAATCGGGTCTGCATGCCCGCGTCACCGTGATCGATGACCGACCCCCGGTGGACACGCCTGTGGACTCGCCAGTGGTCCAGGCGATGTTCGTCGGCCACCAAGCGGCGACCGGACGACCGGCTGTGCTCGGCGGCGTGCCCGGAACCACGGACGGCACGATCCTCACCCGCGACGCGGGACTGCCCACGGTCGTCTACGGTCCGGGCGGTAAGTGGATCGCTCACCAGGCCGACGAGTACGTCGAGGTGGAGGACATCGTGATCAGTACCCGTGCGTACATCAGCGCCGCCCGGCATTTTCTCGCCGACCGGCAGCCGCTCGGATGACCCTGAACGCGCTCGTGGACGTCCCGGGCATCCGCGTCGGTCACCACACCGAGACCGGTGACGGGTACCTCACCGGCACGACCGTGGTGCTCGCCCCCGACCTTGGGATGACGGCGAGCGTCGACGTGCGCGGCGGTGGGCCGGCCACCCACGAGACGGACCTGCTCGACCCTTCGGCCGCGGTGGAATCCGTTCATGCGCTGGTGCTCACCGGCGGCAGCGCGTACGGCCTGGCCGCCTGTTCCGGCGTGATGCTCGGATTGGAGGAGCGAGGGACCGGCCTGCCGGTCGGCGCCCAGCCGGGGGAGTTGGTGCCCATCGTGCCGGGCGCGGCGCTGTTCGACCTGGGTCGCGGGGGTGAATTCCGCGCCCGCCCGACCGCGGATTTCGGCAGGTCGGCGTTGCAGGCGGCGCTGGACATGGACTCGGCGAACCTGGAATCAGGATCCGCCTCAAACGGCTCGATCGGCGCCGGGTGCGGCGCAGTGGCCGGAAACCTGAAAAGTGGCCTTGGACAGGCGTCAATCGTGCTGGCCAACGGGATGGTGGTGGCGGCGCTGGTGGTGTGCAACGCCGCGGGTTCGCCGATCGACCCTGGCAACGGCGATCTGCTGGGTGCCCGGCACCTTCTCGCCGTCGACGGCCGGCGTCCATCGGCGGTCGCGGCCGATCGGCTGGCCGCCCTCAACGAGGCCGTGTACCGGCGACCCGACCGGCCCGTCTTCGCCTTCGACGGCGACAACCGAGGCCCCGCAAACCCCATCCAGAACACCACGCTGGCCGTGGTAGCGACCAGCGCGCCGCTGACCAAGAGCCGCTGCGCCAGGATGGCCGCGGTCGCGCACGACGGGATGGCCCGGGCTGTCAACCCCGTGCACACCATGTTCGACGGCGATCTGGTGTTCGGCGTCTCGACCGGGGGAGCGGGATCAGCCCCTGCCAGGAATGAGCCGGATCCGCTGGAATTCCACCAGATCCTCACCGCAGCGGCTGATGTCGTGACGCGTTCGATCGTCCGGGGAATGCTGGCCGCCCGCTCCACCAGTACCGCCGCCGGAAGCTGGCCGTCCTGGGGCGAACTCGCCCACGGGTGATTCACCGGGCGCAGCATGCGCACCGCATGCTACCCTCATGCTGTGAGCATGCTGCAGATCAAGAATCTTCCTGACGATGTTCATGCCGAACTGCGTCGTCGCGCAGAACGCCAGGGCACCACCATGTCGTCGCTGGCGGCACGGATTCTCACCTCGGCGATGTCCCGACCGTCGATCGACGACTGGCTCGCGCGGTTCGCCGATCGTCAAGGGCCGACCATCAGCTCCGATCCACTTGACGCGCTGGACGAGGTCCGCTCCGATCTCGCACGATGATCGTCATCGATGCGTCGGCATTGTTGGACTTGATTCTCTTGCGTCCCAACGCTTCCCGTGTTGCGGACGCCATGATGGGACAGTCCGTCGCCGCTCCCGAGCTGATCGTGGTGGAAACCTCTTCTGCGCTCGCGCGACTGGAGCGAGCGGGAGATCTTCATACCCACGATGCGGACATCGCGATCCGCGATGTGGGGGAGATGCCAATCTCGTTGGTTGGCCATTCTCCCCTGCACACCCGTGCGTGGGCGATGCGCAGGTCCCTTCGGCTGACCGACGCCTTCTACGTCGCCTGCGCGGAAATGCTCTCCGCGCCGCTGCTCACCAGTGACGGGCGGCTGGCCCGCGCGCCGCTGTCCGGGGTGGCCGTCACGCTCGTCCGGTGAGGTCGGTGGGGAAGGGCTCACACCAGGCACCGGGGGTAGCGTGACGAGCACCATGACAGCACGCGCCCGGGCGATCGTGGCCGGTGCCGCGGCGACAGCCTTCCTGCTCGCCGTACCCGCATCGGCGGACACCGGCGATGCGACGTCGCACGCCCACGCGCCGGCGGTCGTCCTGATCGCCGCTCGCGGCGAGGTGATCGGCGGGGTCGACATCGACGCCGCCGTGGCCGACCTGGGCGACGACCATGTCACGGTGATCGGCGACTCCGGTGCGACAACCGGCCTGGCCGAGGCAGTCTCGGAATCACGTGCGGACGGGCTGGGGTTGTCGGTGGTCTCGGTCGCGAGTTCGCTGACCACCCAGCAGGCGATGGACATCGCCGGCGCCGTCCAGGTCCAATCCGGCGGCACGGTGCTCGTGCTCGCTCCTGACGCGATCGGTTCGCGCAGCAACACGGTGTCCACAGCGGCGGACGAGGACGCCAGGGGCGCGGCCGCGGAGGCCGCCGACCCACCCGCCGCGGTTCGCGCCTACACCGACGTGGCGACCGAGAAGCCGTTCCCCTGGTCCATCGTGGTGATCGGCGCGATCATCCTGCTGATCGCCGCCGGTATCGTCAGCCGGATCAGGGTCCGCCGGGGGCGGATGCCGCAGGATTCGGCCGCGCTCAGCGACCTCACCCACGGGCTGGCCGAACGGCTTGACGAGCTCGGTCCGACCCTGGAGGCGCTGGAACCGCGAGTAGAGGCCACCGGCCGCGAGGACATCGTCGAGCATTTCACCCGGGCCGCCACTCAGCATGAGGCGCTGCGTCAGCGACTGCGGGCGGCGTTGACGTCGCGGGCCGAGGTCGATGCGATGGCCAGCGACGTCAGCCGGCTGGACGACCGGGTTCGGGCGATCACCGACCAGCTTGATCAATTGGCCCCACCGCGCCCGCCGACAGCTTGACGCCACCATCTTGGGGCGAGCCATCCACTGGATGGCAGCCCGTCAATTTCGCGAAGCCTGAACCGCAGTCCGATGACTGAGCCGATGCACGCCTGGGAGGGCGCCGGTCGAGCCTGCGCGGTGACGGCCTGGGCACTGTGGGTGGTGGTGCAGGTCGTCGCCGACGACCCGTTCCCGCCGACGATCTCGGTCTCCCAATACGGCGTTGGCCCGCACGGCTGGCTGTTCTCGGTGTGGGTGGTCGTGTTGGCCTCCGCCCCGCTGTTGCTGCTGCGGTACCGGCCGGTGCCCGGTCCGGCGCGCTGGCTGCTGGCGGTGGGTTACGCGGGCAGCCTGCTCATGGCGTTCGTCCGCACCGACGAGGGCGGAACGCAGATGTCGACCCAGGCCAAGGTGCACATGGCCGGGGCGATACCGGCCATGGTGGCGCTACCGCTGGGAATCGTCACGGTCATGCGGTTCGCGGCCCCGGCCTGGCGATTCGTTTCCTTGGTGCTGGCCGCGCTGGCCACCTTCAGCGGCATCGCGATCCTGCTGGCCGCCGTCGGAGTGGACGACACGGGCATGGGACCGGCGTCGTCGTGGGCGTTCTGGCAAGGGGTGTCGATCGTCATCGACATGATCCTGGTCAGCGTCTACGCGATCGCCGTCGAGACCGTGCGCCCACCGTGATTCGCGGTTGAGATCGTCGGCGACGGGGTATTGCCGTTCGTGGCCGGCCCGCCGGTACAGTCATCCATCCAGTGACCCCCAACGATCGAGTCCCAACGATCGGGTCAGCGATTCCAGACCACCGTCGGCGTTCATCACGAGAGAAGCACCATGACCGAACCGAGCACCGCCGTACGTCCAGCGTCCGCCCGTCGGCGCCCGCATGTCGTCGTGCTCGGAGGTGGCTTCGGCGGCCTCACCGCTGTCCGGGCCCTGGCGAAGTCCGACGTGGACGTCACGCTGGTCGATCGACATACCTATAACACCTTTCAACCGTTGCTCTACCAGGTCGCCACCGCCGGCCTGAACCCCGGGGACGTGACGTTCTTCCTGCGCGCTACCCGCATGTCGCAGACGAACGTCAGCTTCCGGCAGGGCGATGTCTTCGGGATCGATCCGAACGAACAGACTCTCAGTTTCGCCGAGGGCGGCGCCCTGCACTACGACTACCTGGTGATCGCGTCCGGAGCGACCACGAACTACTTCGGCACCAAGGGCGCCGAGGAGAATTCACGGGCGATCTACACGCGCGCCCAGGCGCTGAAACTGCGCGACGAGATCTTCACCAACCTCGAACACGCCGCGGCCTCGAACTCGAACGAGGATCTCGCACTCGTGATTGTCGGTGCCGGGCCCACCGGGGTGGAAATGGCCGGCGCGCTGGCCGAGCTCCGCAACGATTCGATGGCCGCGATCTACCCCGAACTGGATCCGCGGCGTACTCACATCGTGCTCGTGGAGATGTCCGACAACGTGCTTGGGCCGTTCTCGCCGTCGCTGCGCGAGTACGCGGCACGGGCACTGCGGGAGAGGGGGGTTGAGCTCCGGTTGAACACATCGGTGTCCGAGGTCAGCGAGGACGGCGTGCTGCTCGGAAACGGGGAGTTCCTCAAGGCCGGCGTGGTGATCTGGGCGACCGGCGTCGCCATTCCCAGAGTGGTCGGCAACTGGGGCCTACCCCAGGGGCGCGGCGGACGGATCACCGTCGACAATGACCTGCGGGTGACAGGATTCAAGAACATCTTCGCGGTCGGTGACGTCGCGCTCTACCAGAACCCGTTGCCGCAACTGGCGCAACCGGCTCTGCAGGGTGGCAAGCACGCCGGCAAGCAGATCGCCGCGCTGGTCACCGGCCGTCCGACCCACGAGTTCCACTATCGCGACAAGGGCACGATGGCGACCGTCGGGCGCCGGGCGGCGATCGCCGACATCGCGCTGATCAAGGGCAAGTCGCTGAAACTGACGGGTTCGTTGGCCTGGCTGGCGTGGCTGTTCGTGCACATCGTCATGTTGCTGGGCAACCGCAACCGGCTGGCGACCCTGGTCAATCTGACGACGAAGTACCTCGCGCCGTCGCGCCGGACGAATCCGATCGTCGGTGACGTCCCGGTCTTTGAACCACAAATGAGACCCGACGAGGGTGAAACTGTGACGGGGGATGAAGCCGTGACGAGGATGGATTTGTGAAGGGGATGGACTTGTGAAGGGGATGGACTTGTGAAGGGGATGGACTTGTGAAGGGGATGGACTTGTGAAGGGGATGGACTTGTGAAGGGGATGGACTTGTGAAAGGGATGAAGCTGTGACGGGGGATGACTGTACGGATGACCGACAGGTTGAACGGATGACAGATCAACCGTTTGGTCTAGACTGGTCGTTATGTCCGTAACGCGCGTAACCGCCGAGCCGCGGTGGTTGACACCGGCCGAATCTCGGGCGTGGCGGGCGATGCACCAACTCGGCGGCCCGCTGGCGGCAGCCCTGAACCGGCAACTGCTGCGCGATTCGGCGCTGTCCACGGCCGACTACGAGGTGTTGGTCGTCCTGTCCGAGACGCCCTCGGGGGTGCTTCGCGCCGGAGAACTCGGACGCGCGACCGGATGGGAAAAGAGCAGGCTGTCCCACCACCTGAAACGGATGGTGGCCCGAGGACTGGTGGAGCGGCGCGGCTGCGTCACCGACGGCCGTGGGCTGATGGTGGCGATCACCCCGCACGGTCTGAGCACGATCGAGAAGGCCGCCCCCGGCCATGTCGGAGCGGTCCGGGAATACATGATCGATCTGCTCACCCCGGCCCAGCTCGAGGTGCTGGCCGAGGTCGGCGAGGCGGTCGGCGCGCGGCTGGCAGCGGAGAATTGCGCGGCAGCGGCCGAGGACCGCTCGCCGGCAGCCGAGGACCGCTCGGCGGCGGCCGAGGACCGCTCGGCGGCGGCCGAGGACCGCTCGCCGGCGGCCGAGGACTCCGGCCGCCTGGCGGACACCGACCTGATCAGCCCTACCGTGGAGCCCGCTGCCCAATGAGCTCGGACGAGCCGGCCCCAGCGCCTGCCGCCGACGGACCGGTCGACGCGGCGGCCCTGTCCGGCCCCATACCGGGCCCGGGACCCGTCCTGAGCCCCATCCCCGGACCCGTCCCCGGCCCTGTTCCGTCCCGCACCCGACGGGCGGTCGCTTCGGCCGCTGTGGCCCGGGACAAGACCATCGACCAGCTGGTTCGGGTGCTGGTGCCGGTGATCAAGGCAACCAGGCTTCCGCTGCTGGTGGTGGTGCTCATCGCCGCGCTACCCAGCACCGTGTTGATCGTGCTGGCGCTGCTACGCCCAGGGCCGGACGACCCGTTCTGGATCGTTGTGGCCGTGGTCGGGTTGCTGGTGGCGGCGTGGCTGGGCCTTCGCCGACGGCAGTTGCTGGCGATTGCGGCGGCTCCGGAGGCGTTGGCCGATGCGTTCGCGTCCACGGTCACCGGTCGTGACGTGTGGGAGCGGGCGGCGAAGAATCTCTCGGCCGGCCGCGTGGTGGCGGCGGCTCGGCCGCGCCGATCACGGCCGCTCCGGTTATTGGGCGGCATGTGGCGTGGCATCAAGCTGACCGGTGTCCTGCAGCAACTGGTTGACCGGGATGAACTGGCTCCGTTGATGCCTGGGCGGCTGCGCGGCATCGGAATGCTCGTAGTGGCCTGCCTGATCGCCGGAATCGTGCTGAGCCTGGCGATCGTGGTGGCCTTCCTGCTCTACCTGCTCGGCGCGTGAGCTGCTCG
>Ga0208588_1000110_pt1 | contig 24905 bp, 31 predicted proteins | sample NGESurshal092012_8_FD_184483 | JGI IMG/M metagenome (GOLD analysis project Ga0208588, IMG submission 184483) | Arctic peat soil microbial communities from Barrow, Alaska - NGEE Surface sample 415-3 shallow-092012 (SPAdes) | ecosystem: Environmental > Terrestrial > Soil > Wetlands > Peat ...
TCTCCACGCATTTACGGAACTCAGCCAAAGCCTCATCGGGCACATGGAACTTAGGTTCAACAGGCCAACCCAAGTTTTCTTTGGTTAGCTTGACTTCATCTTCACCCAGTGCAGCACCGTGAACTCCTTCTGTGCCTTGCTTGTTAGGAGAACCATAGCCAATGGTGGTGCGGATCTTGATCATGCTGGGCTTATCAGTAACAGCTTTAGCCGCGGTGATCGCTTTCTCGATAGCCGCCAAATCACTGTTGCCATCGCTGACGACTTGCACATGCCAGCCATAGGCTTCATAACGCTTAGCCACATCTTCGGTGAAGGCCAATTCTGTAGAACCATCAATGGAGATATGGTTATCGTCATAGAGCATGATCAGCTTGCCAAGCCCTAAGTGACCAGCCAAGGAAGCAGCTTCAGAAGCCACCCCTTCCATATTGCAGCCATCACCCAAGATCACATAGGTGTAGTGGTCAACAATAGGGAATCCAGGCTTGTTGAAGCGCGCGGCCAAATGGGCTTCTACCATGGCCATCCCGACTGCGTTACCGACCCCTTGTCCCAGAGGCCCCGTGGTGGTTTCAATCCCATCGGTCAAGAAGTTTTCTGGGTGGCCTGGAGTCCTGGAGTCCCACTGGCGGAATTGTTGCAGCTGCTCCAGCGGCAAACCATAACCAGTCAGATACAACAGAGAATACAAGAGCATCGAACCGTGGCCGGCTGACAGCACAAAGCGGTCCCGGTCTACCCAGGTATGATTCTTGGGATTGTGCTTCAAGAATTTGGTCCAGAGGACATAGGCCATAGGCGCGCAGCCCATCGGGAGACCAGGGTGCCCGGAATTGGCCTTTTGAACTGCATCAACGGACAGAAAGCGGATGGAGTTGATGCATAGTTCATCTAGACGAGTCATTTTGCGTTCGAGGGTTCCAGTCATGCGGAGTTCCTTATCCTAAGTGAGAGACGGGGACAGTCGGGGCGGACTATTTTTTTGCGCCAACAGGAATTGGGCTTGTCAGGGCTTCATAAATAGCCCGAAGCTTGAGGCCCATGAGCACCTGGAAGAATCCAGTACCATCATTAGAACCTGGATAGTCCGTATGCTTCAGCAACAGAGAAGACAACTCGCCATACTCTTTTTCTGAAGTGTTAAGCAATTTCTCTTCTACATTGGGAGCATCTGCCGGTACAAACTCCCCATCAATCGATAGATAGGAAGCAGGAGCGCCATAATAGTCCGTGCGCCCATAGCAGAAGGTGATTTCAGGGTGAGAATTGGGGAACTTAGGCCGCCAGCATAGATCAGAAATGGCCGGATCAAAAATATAGGCAGGTTCATAGAAAGGAATGCCATCCTTCTGGATCATGCGCGCCTTGACAACTTTGTTACCACCCTCTTTTTCCGGCAAGTCACTGGGCAAAATTTCTAGGATGACGTCCGCAAATTTCTTTTGAGGATCAATATAAGCTTCAAAGTCAGGCTTACGGGAGTTGATAGCGAGCATTACTTCTTCACGGGTGTGACCCCGTTCTGCCATATCTCGCTGCATCTTCCACTGAATTTTGATCGTGTCGCTCAGATCAAAGTAAACCTTGAAATCCATGAGGTCACGGACCCGCTGATCATAGAAAGGGTGGAGTCCTTCTACGATAATGATGTGGTTGGGCTCAATGACCTCTGGGGGGTCAAGCAGGCCGGTTTCATGGTTATAGATGGGCTTATCGATGGCTTGACCACCCTTGAGCTTTTTCAATTGCTCTGCCATCAAGTCGAAGTTATTGGCTCTGGGGTCCAAAGCCGTAATCCCGGTCTCTTTGCGTTGCTTACGGTCAAGGGAATGGTAATCATCCAGGCAAATTACCGTAATCAGTGACTTACTAAAGAGGTCCGACAAACGCCGCAAAAAGGTGGATTTCCCACAGCCGGAATCCCCACCTACGCCAATCATCACAACCCGTTCCGGCTTACTAGTCATAAGGCTTGGTTCTCCAAACAGTCCAAAATAGAGGGTACGCAGATAGTAGAAGAGCTAGCTCCAGATAAAAATTGGCCTGGCATCCTTGACGCTAACAGAAGTTAACGTCATTGCCAGGGTCCCCCAAAAGGAACCTACATTCTGTTGCACAGCGACAGCTACAGTGCCCTATAGTCTACAGTCGCGTCCTCATCATAGGATGAATTTCGAATACTTCCTTAAAAAAAACCGAAGCTAAATGTTCTTTTTTTTGTACTAGGGTAGACACCCCCTGTCTTCTGAGGGTTGATCATTCGTCAAATTCAGCTGTCCGAGGCAATTTTTGGAGCTTGAAGAACATGGTCAACCAACAATGGATGTATAGGTATACGCGCGCTAACTTATAACCTGCTGAGGCCAATGGTTATATTGGTGTATCCTGTGTCTAATTAACAAACCGTCATAACCCTTAAAAATTGCCCCTAAGTGCCTAGGAGAGGAGCTATCTATCATGGCCCAGACCGCAAGCAACGTTGAAGTCGCCGTCAATACCTACCGCCCTAACGATCCTTTCGTTGGAAAGGCTGTAAAAGTTGAACGATTAACTCCAGAGGACTCACCGAATGATGTGCGGCACATTGTGCTGGACCTCTCCCAGGGGAACCTGACTTATTTAGAAGGTCAGAGCATCGGCATTATCCCCACGGGAACTCAAGCCAGCGGCAAACCCCATAAATTGCGCCTATACTCCATAGCTTCCACCCGCACAGGTGATGAAGGCGGTTCTAGAAGCGTTAGCCTCTGTGTCAAGCGAGTGGTCTATAAGAACGACGCAGGCGAAACTATTAAGGGCGTAGCCTCTAATTACTTGTGTGATGTCGAAGAAGGCCAAGAGGTAATGATCACCGGGCCGGTGGGTAAGAATTTCCTACTTCCTGAAGACCCTACCGCTAATTTGGTCCTGATTGCTACGGGGACGGGGATCGCTCCTTTCAGAGCGTTTTTGATTCACATCTTTGAAGAAATGGATCAGCCCTGGACGGGAGAGGTCCATTTGTTTTTTGGCGTCCAGACCTCTACGGACGTCCTCTACGAAGATCTGTACGAAAGGCTCAAGGCGAAGCACCCCAATTTCCATATCCATCTGGCGAAGTCCCGCGAAGAAAAAACGGCAGATGGCCAAAAGATGTACGTCCAAGGCCGGATTGCCGAAAAAGCTGACTATCTGTGGGAATTAATGGGAAAGGGTAATACTTATACCTTTATCTGTGGTCTACGGGGCATGGAAGATGGGATTGACGCAGCCTACAGCCCAGTTGCCGCTAAACATGGCAAAGATTGGCCAACCATGCAGTCCGAATTAAAACGGGCTGGGTTCTGGCACGTAGAGACCTACTAAACAGAAGGTTCATCACTATAGGAATTACCGTACCCTTTCAGGGGGTTTTCAAGTTTCCTGAGGGACGAGAACGGAAAACTCTGGTACGTTAAGTTTGAGGCAGAGATTGTCAATGCTAGTGGGTATGGAGAACGATTGACTGCGTTGGTGGGTTTGTCCAGTGGGGAGTACCGCCAAAGTCATCCGATGGTGGAGCGCTTACTGAACGAGGTGTTTGAGGTCGAGACCTCAGCCGGCAGCCTTTTCGTGGGGCGGATTTTGACCGTTGTCACCACCCTTAGATTGCAAGGGCGAAATGTGCTGAATTATCTGACCGAGGCCTGTCGAGCCAAGCAACAGGGAAAGCCTGCTCCTTCTTTGCTGTCGAATACTCTCAATGCTGACAGGTCATTCGCTTCTGTTGCTTAAAACCCCTTGAAAAAATACCCTATTGGCTTGTTGACATTGGAATATAGAGCGCACTACTACTCCCTGGTCGGCAAGACAAGAGGCTCACGCACAATCTGTTGATCAGGCAGTGCTACCAACTCTTTCTCCATTTCTTTGACCTTAGTGGGCAGGAGTAGTGCTTGGCGTTCTTCCAAGAGACAAGCTGCAATCGGCAAGGTCTGTTCCAAGTCTTCCAAGGGACGAGGAATCACGAATACAGCATTCAGTTCACCGACTCGTTCAGCCTCTAGCATCCCTGCTTCAATAGCGTAAACGACATCAGAAACGCGACCCTGGATGATTGCTGTGCATAGCCCTGAACCAATCCTTTCGTAGCCAATCAGGAAGACCTCAGCGGATTTAAGCATCATGTCTGTGGCTGCGACCAAGGAAGGAAATCCACGAGTTTCCAAAAGCCCAATCGCTTGGTTACTGAGATGTTCATAGCCTTTTTTGAGGACCAAGGGCAGACGACTACCAATCGGCAAAATGACTTCCAGATTAGAAGAAGGACGAGGAATGACTAGCGATAGCGCCTCTTGACCGAACACTTGTTCCGCCATCTCTACGCCCGCTGCTACTGCAATACGGACATCTGCCGTGTTCCCACGCACTACAGCCGTGCAGTTGGCATCCCCTATTTTTTCGTAGCCAACTAATTTCACCCCAGCTGCTTTGATCATGGCATCGGCAACGCCAACGATCGCTGGAAAACTTTGAGTAGAGACCATGCCTAGAGCACTTTCCATGAAAACCTGCGCAGAGGATGAAGGGATAGTCCCCTCCTATACTAACTTCTCTCTATAGACCTCACCCTTATTGAGGGGGTTGCTTTAAGGTTTGCTCATGAGGGAAGAGGGTCGAACGTAGGCGGTTCAAATAAGCCGCTCCCGGAACGTTCTCCCTAGAATTAGGGGTGCCCAATACCGGGGGACCAGAAAGTAAAGCTTTGGGCTGGTTGGGAGCAGGTTGAATCACCTTAACGCCCTGAGTGTCCTGAGTAACCGAGCTACCATTGTCCGTACCCATCTCTCCTAGTAGAGAACCGGGGGCGATGACCTGGGAAGGTTCAATGGATGGATTAAGCAAGGTTGAGGTGGTGCCAATACAGGCATTGGAGCCGATCATCCCTGAGCCAACCACCAATACCCCTGCCCCTAAACTAGCTCCTGCCTGAATTTCCAGCGTGCCTTCATAAACCTGAAGAATGACTCCCATCCCCAAACAAGCCCCTGCCCGAATGATAATGCGACTATCTGGACCTGCATGGAGAAGGACTCCAGGTGCAATCACCGCTCCAGGGTCAATAGTTACATCGCCTTGGATGTAGCTATTAGAATCCAAGGCGGGTTGCAGTAATTGCATATTAAGGCTTCTGGATCAGGGTTTCTAGCACACGACGCTTGGCTTTGGGATCAACACCAATCAAGCGCACATATTCGCCTTCGTATTCACGCAGTTCAGCTTCCAGCGCCGCTACCACCTCTGGTTCTCGCGAGGTCTGAATCAAGGTGCCACTTTCCCAAGCATTCGCCCGGTAGCGCCGCTTATCAGAATGCTCCAAACCGATTTGATGACCTTGAGCCAACAACTGGCGTATTTGGTCCAAGACCTGAGCATCAAGAGATGAGGATTGGCTGTAAGCAGGAGCCGAGGAAGCGGTCGATGCACTACTGGAAGGAGCACGGTCGGTTGAATGGGTTGAGTGCGCACTGCCATTTTGACCTGGACGTTGAATAATCACTTCTAAAACGCGTCGCTTGGCCTTGGCGTCGATACCAATTAAACGAACATACTCGCCTCTATGATCGCTGAGACAAGCTTCCAGCTCAGCCAGCACATCCGACTCGCGATTGGATTGAATCACGGGACAGCTTTGCCAAGCATTAACCTTGAATTGCCGTTCATTAGCGTACTCAGCCCCAATCCGGTTCCCCTGATCCAAGAGCTGACGAATCTTGTCAAGAGCATCTGAAGAAAGCGAAGAAGAGGAAGAAGGGGAATAAGAAGGAGAAGAATTCCCAGCAGCACTGCCAGGACCTCTAGCCACAGGCCCATCCGATTTTTGAATCAGGAGTTCTAGCACACGGCGCTTAGCCCCAGGGTCAACCCCAATCAAGCGTACGTAAGCGCCCTCATTTTCTCTTAAAGAAGCCTCTACCGCAGCAATTACATCTGACTCACGATTGGACTGAATGAGCGCACCACTGTCCCAAGCGTTCGCTTTGTAGCGTCGTGCATTGGCGTACTCGGTGCCGACTCGATAGCCTTGAGCCAGTAGCTGACGCACTTGTCCTATGACTTCTGGGGACAACAGACCGCTACCAGCACTACGCACCGCAGAGGCTGAGGTGGTCGCAATCGATTTAACAGGTGCAGACACCTGCTGTCCTGGTCGCTGAATAAGAGTTTCTAGGACACGACGCTTAGCGTTGGAGTCAATCCCGATTAATCGGACATATTCACCCTCATGATCCATCAAACAAGTTTCAAGAGCCGCTACCACTTCCGACTCGCGATTCGATTGAATCGACGCGCAGCTCGTCCAGGCATTCGCTTTGTAGCGTCGCTCATCCGCGTGCTCTGTCCCGACGCGATAGCCTTGCATCAATAGCTGACGCACCTGCTCCACAGTTTCTGAATTTAAAAACATAGACTGGCCCCGTTCATAAGTACGACTTAATTCGTCACGTTCGTTACGGATAGGGATGATGCATTCATCATCCTCTGCGCAACGGTACCCTGCTCGCAAAGCTTCATTGATGCCAACCACATGGCGGGCAAAAGCAGCATCCATTTCTTGCACATTCGGTAGGCGGTCTGCCTGCTGCTGATTGGTAATGATCGAACCGGAAGCAACATAACGGCCCGGAGGAATTTCTACATCCTGAATCAAGGCGTGCATCATCACGATGCAACCCTTGCCCACTTTGGCATTGAAGACCGTAGACCGAAAACCGATAAATGAATCGTCACCCACATAAGCAGGCCCATGAATGAGTGCCATGTGCGTGAGTGAAGCGTTATCACCAACCCATACCGAGTAGGAGCTTTGGTCATCTCCGGTCACTCGCCCCTGCTCTAAGCCATGAATGACCACACCATCTTGAACATTGCTTCCCGCACCGATATGAAAAGGAGTCCCTTCATCGGCACGGATCGAAACCCCTGGAGCAACCATCACGTTGGCTCCGATATGGACATCCCCAATAATCCGGGAGAAAGAATGGATGAAGGCAGTTGGGTCAATGCTGGCCTTAGCCAAATGGCGTGACCAAGGAGTGGGGGGGGCTGCAAAACTAACCATCAAAGAATTCCTCTAAGCCACTAACGATCTTGATCTTTTTTGCTGTAGAGGGAGCGATTATCCACACTAACCGTGTCGATAATGCCCACCACTACTGCATCCAATGGACGTTTTTCACTACCAGGGACTTGCCGAGCTGCACTTCCACGGCTCACCAGTACCCACTCGCCGATTCCAGCGCCAACACTATCGGCCGCCACCTCGTATTTGAGCATCGGCTCTCCCGTTTCATCCATAAACTGGACAAAGAGGAACTTCACCCCCATCAGACTGGGTTCTTTCTGGGTGCTGACGACGGTCCCGCGGACCCTGGCAATCTGCATTAAGGTCTGCCGTAAGGACGGATGTTGCTCACGCCTTCACGGAACTGCTCCACCGCTTCGGTATAGCGAATCGGCAGCACATACTCCAAGTTCTCGTGAGGACGAGCAATGATGTGATGAGAGAGTAGCTGACCGCCATTTACCCGCTTAATCGAATCAATTCCAGCGGCCACAGAAGCCTGTACTTCCGACACATCACCCCGAACAATGACGGTGACCCGACCACTGCTGATTTTTTCATAGCCCACCAACGTGACGCGCGCTGCTTTTACCATTGCATCAGCGGCTTCCACCACGGCTGGGAAACCCAAGGTCTCCACCATACCAACTGCAATTGCCATAACGTGTTCTCTCCTATGTTTTTTGTGGACGATTATCTGGTTTCATCACGGAACTGCTGGACCTCTTCGGTGTAGCGAATCGGTAAGACATACTCCAAGTTCTCGTGAGGACGAGCAATAATGTGATGGGATAGCATTTGACCGCCGTTTACCCGCTTCACCGATTCAATACCGGCGGCCACAGAAGCCTGTACTTCCGACACATCACCCCGAACAATAACGGTGACCCGGCCACTGCCGATCTTTTCATAGCCCACCAACGTGACGCGGGCTGCTTTTACCATTGCATCAGCGGCTTCCACCACGGCGGGGAAACCCAAAGTTTCAACCATACCAACTGCGACTGCCATCAATACTCCTTCTTAGATAAGTGGTGAATAATTAACCTTCGCGGAACTGCTCAACTGCTTCGGTGTAGCGAATCGGCAAAACGTACTCTAGATTCTCAGAAGGACGGGCAATGATGTGATGAGACAAAACCTCACCTCCAAATACTCGTTTGACCGCTTCGATTCCAGCAGCAACAGAAGCCTGCACCTCAGAAACGTCACCCCGGACAATGACTGTTACACGGGCACTCCCGATTTTCTCGTAACCAGTCAAGGTAACGCGAGCAGCTTTGACCATCGCATCCGCAGCTTCCACCACGGCAGGAAAGCCTTTAGTTTCGATCATTCCAACAGCAATAGGCATGCAAATCTCCTGTGCAGGTAGCACACTAAACGCGAAAAGTTTCGGCAAAAGCAACAAATTGTTACTAAACAGATACACCCGTCTTTTTCTTTAGAAGGAGAAGAGCGGTGATCATAGATTTAGGATAAGGTACACCATCGACGATTGCAATATTAGGTATTTTTATATTTGAAATAAAACTCATCAGTTTTACTTATCATTCAGGGCAAGGCTTGGTCCCTGCCCTTCTCCCTCAAGCTGTTTCACGCCTAAAGCTTTCTTACTTCGATGCCACACAGTTCATAGTTTGAACTTCCATCACATCAGACACGTAGCAAGAACCACCAAACTTATTCAAGATGGGACGAATAATTTTAACCACAGCCTCGACCTGTTCGGGTAAACAAAAGGCAATTACATAGTCATTTTCGAGCAACATATCTATATCATCCCCCATAGAGCCACGCACCCCACTACCGGAGACATGCCGAATCACGGTGCAGTTCGTGACGCCTGCCTTTTTCAAGCCAGTAAGAATCTTTCCTAGTTCGAAAGAGTCAGAGAAGATTTCGATGCGTTTGATGGGGTTCATAGGGATAGATGGGATAGATGGGGTGGATGAAAGGATGGACCAGATCAGGGAGTAGAGCTCAGGGTCAACATGGATTAGCTCGTTTATCTACATTATCTCCACAGCAGGCTAATACCGTATTGGTACAGTGGAATCCCAATCAGGATATTGAAGGGGAAGGTGACTGCGAGGGCAGACGAGATATACAGGCTAGGGTTGGCTTCGGGAACCGTCATGCGCATGGCGGCGGGAACAGCGATGTAGGAAGCACTAGCGCAAAGGACCGTAAAGAGAAGAGCGTTCCCTTGGGGCATATTAATCGACCGCGCAATCAATAAGCCAATGGCTGCGTTGAACAAGGGAATCAAGATCGCAAAGGCAATCAAAAAGGCTCCGGTTTTCTGCAAATCCTTTATCCGGCGGGCAGCAACCAGACCCATATCCAATAAAAAGAAGGTAAGGACACCATAAAAAATATCCGTAGTAAATGGTTTCAGCACCTTCCCTCCATGCTCTCCCGTGAGAATACCAATCAGCAAACTGCCTACCAACAGAAACACCGAGCTATTGAGAAAGGCTTCTTGGAGAACTTCAGGCCAGTTAGTTTCCGAGGATTCGCCTTTCTTGTAGGCAAATAGATTCACCAGGATCAAACCTACGATGATAGCCGGAGATTCCATTAAGGCGAGGGCCGCGACCATATAGCCATCAAACGGAATTTTCAGGGCGCTGAGGAAAGAGCTAGCGGTGATGAAGGTGACAGCACTGATCGATCCGTACGTAGCAGCAATCGCCGCCGAATTATAGGGATCGAACTTGAGCCGAAGGATGAAGAAGGTATAGACCGGAACCAGTGCAGACATCATGATCGCTAACACAAGGGTGAGAATCACAGCTTGACTCACACCACTTTTTGCCAGTTCAACACCACCCTTGAATCCGATTGCCAATAACAGGTAGAGGGAGAACAATTTGGGGATGGGGGCAGGAATTTCTAAATCGGATTTGACGAGGACAGAGGTCACGCCCAGAAAGAAGAATAAAATCGGAGGGTTCAGGAAATTAGAAATAACAAGGCTTAGATCCATGGGTTCACGAGGGTAGAAGGGTTCTATTCTGCAGCTGACAATAACATAAGCTTTAGAAATTCTACATCCACTGAGCCAATACCAAGTTTTGGAAGACCTCTAAGCCGGAGCAGGCTGAGGAAAACTTAGTAATAGATATTTGCAATTTACTTTTTCACTTCTACGGTATATCCCCTCTGGCGTAATTGTCCTGCCATGATTTGGGCACGTCGATCGTTGTCATAAGCGGCCATCTGCATATAGGTGCGACCATCGATGACTCGAGGATAAGCTCCAGGAGCCATGGCTTTGAGCCTACCCAAGTCTTTAGCACCATTTACAGGAACGAATACGTAGTAATAGCCATATCCTTTGAAGGTAGAAAAAACAGACGGTTTATCGGCATTGGCGGATTTTTTCTGGGCGGCCACAGGTTTGGGAGCTAATGGAGCAACTTTAGGCTTGCCAGCTTGCCCTTGAGCCGATGGTTTGGGCTGAATTTTAGGCTTCGAATCTATGGTCAGTGAAGGTTCAGGCTTAGCACTATACTTGGGCGATTGTGTTCCAGATTGCAGATTGCTTCCACTGGTTGCAGTGCTGATCCGTGAGGCAGGAGCAGGAGTCGAAGCAGTCGTACGTTCTCCTTTCCTTCCAAGGTTGGTGAAAAGCCAAATCATGCTGCCCAGAGACAGCAGAATCATGGCTCCTGCGGCAACAGTTACAGGAGAGAGGCTGGGAATCTTGGGAGCGGTCTGTGAATTCTGAATTCTTCCGAACGCACCTGTTGCTTCCGATGTCACAGGGACCAATCCAGGTGTTTGAGCATTCGATGGTCTTTGAGTCTGCTGACGCCACTTACGGAAGCTTTCCAGTTCAGTATTGAGGTCATAATTCAGACCTTTTAAGGCAAGTTTAAGGTCTTGCGTTGCCTGTTCGTCTGAGGGAACATTCTTAGGGTCACGGGGAGCAGACTCTGTCATGGCGTTATCTCAAAGTAAATCGAGTAGATATCTTGGGGAAGGGCTTGCAAAACCTGGCGACGAGCCTGTTGGAGCTGCTCCGACAACTCTTCTGATGTAAGGATATAACCTTCACGGCTTAGGGCTTTTATGGCTTCAGCGGCAGAGACTTCGAGCACATCACAGAGGACCAAGAGTAGCCTTTTCGGTTGAGAGAGTTCGTCTAAGGCATTGCGCAAAAAAGGCACCAGCGGGACGGGGATTTCTCCAGAGCTTAAATAGGGCGCTTGCTCATTCGGGACTGTCTCCAGAGTCCGGGCGATACGGGCTACCAGCCACGAAATAAAACGTTCTCTGCGGGTATCAAACTGCGGGAGTTCTCTATACACTTGACTCCACAAAGTGGCCTGCAAGCCAACCAGTTCAATGGGCAGGGTGACAGGGCCACACTTTAGTAAGGACTTTACCAACGCTTGATGGCGGCAGTAGAGGGCTAGGAAATATCGTCCCTCTTGGGGCTGGCTAACTGCCAAAGATACTAGCTCGGTATCCTCTTTGCTCGATAAAGCGCGGACCGATTCGACTTGACATTCGCCTATTCCCAACGGCCTGACTAAACCGTCCATAGCATTCCAAGATGCTTTGGTAGTATCCATACACCCAAGGTTTTATCGAGAAAAGTGAGTGTGGTCATTCATTGACATAGCGGTCTTATGCTAGTTAGTCTACTCATGGTTTAAGGCTACGCGAAACGTTGATTCTACGTGAATCGCGTGTTTTGTTCAGGGGATAGGCCTTTCAGCATAAGTAATTACGCTGAGTTAGGAGGTCTTAGGCTCGGGAGGCAAGCCAGACTTTTTATCAAAATAAATCGAGTAAATATCTTGGGGAAGGGCTCTCAAAACTTGATGGTTTGCCCGTTGTAGCTGAGTTGCCAGTTCCTCCTCCGTGAGCGTATACCCCACCTTATCAAGCATCTCAAGCATTTCAGAGATAGGAAAATCCATAATTTCACGAAGAATGAAGAGTAGCCTTTGGGGTTGGGGCAACTGATCAAGGGCACGACGCAAAAAAGGGACTAAGGGTACCGGAACCTTCTCTGAGCGCAAAGAAAGGGGCAATTCGTCAGGAATTTTGGTCAATGTCTTAGCGACATGGGTAACCAGCCACGAGACAAAATGATCCTGCCGGAGGTCGAATTGCCGGAGATCATCGTAGACCTGGCTCCACAAAGTGGCTTCTAAACGGATTATCTCTGCGGACCTCTTGTCTGGTTTGAGGAGAGATTCCACCAATCCTCGATGCCGACAGTACAGTGCTAAAAAATACCGCCCTTCCTTGGGCCTAGCGATCGCTAAGGCGACTAGCTCGGTGTCATCCTTCCCTGACAGAGCGCAGATCGACTCGGTTTGGCACGCACCCTGGAAAAATAGTTCTGCCACACTGTCCGCAGAGTTCGAGGATGCTTTGGTAGGGTTCATGGTCCCAGGATTCTATCGAGGAGAATGGTGTAAAAGTACATAGACTCAATAGTTCTCTTGCTTTCTATAATGTATATCTGAATTACACAAAAACATGAGATTCTGGCTGAATGACAAGCTCTGTAGGGATCGCAGGGCTTTCTAAACTAAGAGCAAAAGCAATGGCACGGGCAACTTGTTCAGGACGAAGCATTTTGTCCCGCTGCACTTTCATACCCGCCTCATCCCAAAAAGGAGAGTCGATACCGCCTAGATAGAGCAAGGTGAAACGGACATTGGAGCGTTTCAAATCTAAAGCCATGCTTTTGGTTAATCCTACAACTCCGAACTTGGAGGCACAGTAGCCCGCAGCGGTAGCCATAGGGTATTGTCCCAAAATGCCAGGGATATTGAAAATATGCCCACCTGCCGTACCGAAGGCTAAAGCAGCAGCTTGTGAAACTAAGAACGTTCCTTTTAGATTTAAGGCAAGCATCTGGTCAAATTCTTCTTCTGTTAGCGTCTGGATCGGTTTGAGTCGACCCATACCAGCACTGTTGATCACGACATCAACCTGCCCATAGTGGTCCTTCGCTTTAGCAAAAAGAGCTTCCACCTGAGACTTAACCGTAATGTCCACAGAGACGGCCAGAACACCATCTGCCCCTAATTCGAGACAGCTCTGCGCCAAAACTTCCAACGCTGCTTGATCACGTGCTGCCAGCACCAAGGGATACCCAGATTTTGCTAGGGCTTGGGCTGTGGCACGGCCAATTCCGCCCGTAGCTCCTACGATCACAACTACTTTCTCTGACATCGCATTGGCTCTATAGTTCTTCCCATTGTATAAAGAAATGTAAATTTGGCATTTAGTTCAATGGAGAAAACATGCTATCAATACCCATAAAAAGAGCTTTTGAAAATTACTGGACAGTCTTTGAGAAGTTATTTCTGAAGCAATTTTTAAATCTCAGAGCTGGCCAATGTCTTCATTCCAGAGTTCTGGATTATTTTGGATAAATTCTTTCATCAAGTTCTTGCATTCATCCAAATCAAGATTAATAACTTCTACTCCATGCGATTCCATAAATTCTGTAGCACCAGGAAAAGTCTCAGATTCACCAACCATAACTTTTTTGATGCCAAATTGGACCACTGCTCCAGCACAGAGGTAGCAAGGACAGAGCGTCGAATACAGAGTAGTCCCTCTATAAGTTCCAATTCTTCCCGCATTACGCAAACAATCTATTTCGGCATGGAGGACAGGGTCTTTTTTTTGCACCCGCTGATTGTGTCCTCGGCCAATAATTTCGTCTTCTTTTACTAAAACAGAACCAATCGGAATTCCACCACTATCGAGCCCTTTTATCGCTTCTTCGATAGCAGCTTTCATAAATTTATCCATAGGTTTAACTCTGTACTTCTGTCTAGAATTCTATCCCGCAGCTCAGGCTTTGGCATTGCGAAACCCGAACAGAGAAGGATCATTTCTTCCAGTCAAGAATGGCGAGTGCATTAAGGCTCTAGAACAGCCTGAGCCATCCGAATCACCTGCGTCATCATCGCCACATCATGAACCCGAAAAATATGGGCTCCTTGGGCCAGCGCTAAGGCCATGGTGGCAGCAGTTCCCCAAACTCGATGTTTGGGTTCATTCAGCCCTAAAACTTTGCCAATAAAGCTTTTACGGGAAGTTCCGATCAGAATCGGGCAGCCCAAGCTGCGAAATTCTCCGAGTCGGCGCAGCAATTCCAGATTGTGCTCCACGGTTTTACCAAAGCCAATACCGGGGTCTATGCTGATGCGCTCCCGAGCTATTCCCGCCGCTTGAGCACTTTCCACGCGTTGAGCGAGAAACTCGTACACTTCATCCACCACATAGTCGTAGTGAGGTTCTTGCTGCATCGTTCTTGGTGTGCCCTGTTTATGCATCAGAATCACGGGACAATTGTGCTGGGCAAGCACAGCAAACATCTGCGGGTCAGCTCCTGCCGAAATGTCATTGATGATGTTGGCCCCCGCTTTGAGGGCTTCCTCTGCCACTACGGCCTTATTCGTATCAATTGAAATGGGCGCATCGGTGAACTCGCGCAATTCTTCAATCACCGGAATTACCCGACGCAACTCTTCTTCTATAGAGACTGATGGTGCGCCCGGACGGGTAGACTCCCCACCCACATCAACCAGGTCTGCTCCACCCTTGAGCATCTCTAGGGCTTGCTCTACGGCTTTTGGCAGTTCATCGAACATACCGCCATCGGAGAAGCTATCGGGCGTGATATTGAGTACGCCCATAATGTAGGGCCGCTGCCAATCCAGGGTTACTTTTCCTAGGGACCAAGGACTTGGTTTATAGTTTGCCCGTTCCCACACTTCACGTAATTCCGGATCGCTTTCAGGTTCTGGAGTCCACAGGACGATGCCTTGATCTTTGACTAGAGCATGGACCTGGGATTCTCTTTCATGGAGACTATCTCCCCATATATAGAAGCGTGCTCCACCAGGCGGTTCAGAGAGCGATTCGAGAAGACGGATAGGCATTGGGGGATAACGGCCAAAGAACGTACTTCTAAGATAGTGCGAGAACTATCGCTCTAGAGATCTAGCCTCACGGGCTCACCAATTTTCTGAGTAGTTCGGCAGTGTCCTCAGCGGCTTTCGGTTTTGCTAACGATTGAGCCTTTAGCCCCATCGTTCTAAGGGTTTGGGGGCTATCAAAAAGTTCTAAAACTAAACGGGAAAATTGGGTGCGCTCTATCTGACGTTCTTGAAACATCAAAGCAGCTCCTCGACGTACCAAGGTCTGAGCATTAAAGGTTTGATGATCTTCTGCCGCAAAGGGATAGGGCACCAGAATAGAAGGACGTCCCGTAGCCATCAGTTCTGTGATCGTTCCAGCCCCTGCTCTAGCAATAACCAAATCGGCCCGGTAGTAGAGGGGTCCCATCTGATTCCAAAAAGGTAGGGGCAGATAATAAGGGGACTTAGGGGCTGCGGCCACCACGCGGTCGTACTCTCCTTGCCCTGTCAAATGAACGGTATAAATTCCACGTTCTATCCAATCAGGCAGACTGTCGACAATGACTTGATTCAGGCCCCTAGCGCCTTGGGAACCTCCAAGCACAATAATCACCGGTGCCTCGGCTGGGATTTCTATTCCGGTTAAAGGGCTTGGGGCTAGACAATCTTCTCGAAAAGGAGTCCCCACCCATGTTCCTTGACCTTTGAGATGCTCTCGGGCCTCATCAAAACCCAGCGCTAAACTATCGACCAAGGGCGCAAGAAAGCGTGTCACTTTGCCGGGTAGTGCATTGGACTCATGGAGCAATACGGGTATGCCCAAGCTTCGCGCCGCTAAGATGCTCGGCCCTGCGATATACCCCCCTGTAGAGAACACTGCTTTGGCTTGGAGCTTTTGGAGGAGACTACGCACCTGAAACGTGGAACGGACAAGTTTGGTCCCAGCACTCAACCATTGACTAGGACGAAGCAATCCTTCGACAGAAACCTTCGTCAACGGATAGTCTTTCGCCACCAGTTGTTCTTCTAAACGCCCTGGAACCCCTAACCAGTGGATCTCAAATTCCTGAAGCTCTTTAGCTACCGCTAAGGCAGGAAAGATATGTCCCCCGGTACCACTGGCTGCGATCAGGATAGATTTTTTCTGAACATTCATAGGCATCTTGAGCACAGCGGGAATAGTATCACGTTATAAAAGCACTGCAGCGCCAACATCTTAAGAGGCCAGCTCCCTGCGCCATCGAAGCCCAAAAAAGGTAAGATTATAGACTGCCTATCAATCGAAAACTATGCGCAATCCCATGTTGAGAGAGGAGCCCCGCTACGAAAAGGCTCCTGTACTTCCTCCTAATAACCGCGAAGGCATCCTAGAATGGCTCCAAAGGAGCGGAAAGATTGTCGCTCGTCAAAGCGCCATTGCCTTGTCTGAAGATGAAGAAGAAGACATTGATGACCTTTTTGATGACGATGATAGCGACGACGCTGTTGTAGAAGAAGACTAAACTTTGCGTCCGATCATTCTGGCAGTCTGCGGGGCCTCTGGCATGATTTATGCGGAGCGGACCCTGAAGTGCTTACTCTACGCGGACTATCCCGTAGAGTTAGTCTTGAGCAAAGCCGCATACGTTGTCTGGCGAGATGAATTTGGCGTAACCATCCCTCAAGCTTCTGGAGAACAGGAGCAGTTTTGGCGTGAACGCACGGCAGAAGCGCAAGGAAAGCTGACGTGCCATTCCTTCGGCAATGTGGGGGCAACCATTGCCAGTGGGTCCTATCAGGTCCAAGGAATGTTGGTCATCCCCTGTAGTATGTCCACGGTGGCAAGAATTGCTCATGGCTTGAGTTCAGATTTGGTAGAACGGGCCGCAGACGTACAGATTAAGGAAGGGCGCAGAGTTGTCGTAGTCCCCAGAGAAACTCCTTTTAGTTTGATTCACTTGCGCAATCTCACGCTGCTAGCAGAAGCAGGGGTCAAAGTTGTACCAGCCATTCCTGCTTGGTATCATCAACCCAAAACCATTGAAGACTTGGTGGATTTTGTGATCGGTCGGGCTTTGGATCAACTAGGGGTTGATAACGATTTATTTAATCGTTGGCAGGGATTGGGAAGAACCTCTCCCCCCAACCCCCTCTCCGTTGACGGAGAGGGGGAGTAAATTCAGGCGCTATGCAAGGCCTCCAGCCTACTAGTTCCCCTCTCTGCGTGCGGAGAGGGGCTAGGGGAGAGGTTCAAGACAAGGGAGAGATTTTCTCCTAAAAGAACTTGAGATACCGCTGAATTTCCCAATCAGAAACATGGCTGTTATATTCCTGCCATTCCTGCGATTTGAAGTCTATGAAGGTTTGATACATCAAAGGACCCATAACCGACTTGCTTAAAGGGTCTGCGGCAAAGGCTTCCACGGCCTCCCCTAAGCTTCGAGGCAGCGTATGAATCCCTTTTTCTTTGAGCTCTGCCGGAGAATATTCGTACATATTCTCCGTATGCGGTTCGCCCGGATCTAAACCTTCTTTAATTCCTTCCAAACCAGCGGCCAGAATCATGGCTGCACCGAGATAGGGATTGCTCGATATATCAGCCGCTCGGCATTCTACTCGTGCCCCCGCCAAGGGAATACGCAGCATATTGGTGCGGTTGTTGTTGCCTTAGCAGATATAGACAGGAGCCCAGGTGAATCCTGACATGCTTCCTCTCGGAACCAGACGTTTGTAACTATTAACGGTGGGAGCGATCAAGGCACAGACCGCCGGAGCATGTTTAAGAACACCCGCAATGAACTGATAACCCAGAGTTGACAAACCACAACCCCGTGGATCGTTCAGATCCGCCAAGAGGTTTTCCCCAGTCGTGCGGTCTGCAAGGGACATATTGTAATGCGCCCCGCTTCCTGTGCGATTGGCAAAAGGTTTTGGCATAAAGGAAGCAAAGTAGCCATGTTTGTGGGCAATTTCTTTGACCATCAAGCGGAAGAACGTAAAACGGTCTGCCATCTTTAGGGCATCACAATAAGCAAAGTCCGTTTCAAATTGACCATTGGCATCTTCATGGTCGAAGGAATAGACATCCCAGCCCAGGTGATTCATCGCCTCGACCAATTCTGTCAACAGCGTATAGTTATCGAGCACCCCTGTGAGGTCGTAGCATGGCTTGGCCAGATTATCGCGTTCGCTGACAGGCCCAAACCCTTTTTCTGTTTCTCGGAGGATGAAAAACTCTGTCTCGATGCCCAAATTGAAGGTGAATCCCAGGTCAGCGGCCTGGCTGAGAACATTTTTGAGAATGCTGCGACAGCACGCTTCAAAAGGTTGACCCCCCACATACAAGTCACTGGCAAACCAGGCTAACTCCCGGTTCCAGGGCAGAATAGTGGCGGAAGCAGGGTCTGGTCGAGCAGACACTTCCTCATCGTTAATCTTCTGTGGCACACCATCCAGCGCCGCTCCAGTAAATAGCTCCGAACCCTGCATCATTTGGGAGAAGTGGCCCAAGGGAACCACTTTTGCCTTACAGATGCCATGAATATCTACAAAGCTGGCAAGAGCATACTTAACCCCTTGATCGACTAAAACTGTTTTGAGGTTTTGAAGCTCAAGGGGCAAAGAATCCATTCAAATCTCCTAACTAATTCCCTGTTTCTGGGCAGCGGCTTTCACGAAGGTAGGGTCAAGAATTGCCTCCGTGCTTACGGGCTTCTTGGTCAGTCCACTCTTCAGAAGAAAATCTGAAATAGTGCGGGCCGTATGATCCAGATGAATCGTATCATTACCAGGAGTAAAGGCAGCCAAGTTCTCTCTTAAGGTGAAAACGCGCGTTCCAGCGTCATATTCCTTATACTCCGCAGGGCTTACACCACCTCGCTTCGCCATGATTTGCACAGCTTGCTCTGGATTGGTTTTGATGTACTCCAACGTATCAAACCATGTGTCGATTAGTTTTTGAACATCAGCCGGCCGTTCTCGAAGAAGCTTACGGTTTACCACCAGATGGTCTGGAATAGCCCCAGGAAAGTCTTTAGAAGTGAAGAGGATTTCGGACTTAGGCCGTTTAAGGGCTGTGGATGTAAAAGGGGCAAAGGCTCCTACGGCATCCAATTTGCCAGCGGCAAAGGCAGCGGCAGCAGCTCCCGTTTCCAGCGGTTGAAAAATGATATCTTTTTGGGTCATCCCCTCTTTGGCAAGACCTAGAAGCAACAAGTAGTGATCGACTGTTCCCAGCTCTGCGGCTACTTTTTTGCCCTTCAAATCTTTGATGCTCTTAATCCCATCACGAACAATAATTTGGTCATTTCCTGTTGAGTTGTCATTGGCTAGAACAACAACCAGATCTGCCCCACTAGAAACCGCGCTGACCGTATCGTTCAAAGTCATAGAATTTGCATCTAACTTTCCAGCGGTTAGGGCATTAATGGAATCCAGATATCCTGGGAACCAGGTCAACTTCACATTAAGACCATTTTTTTTAAAGAGTCCCGCTTCCTCTGCCACCTGCCAAGGGAACCAGCCAGGCCAAGCACTAAATCCCAGCTTTAGCGTTTCGGCCACAACCGGAGTCGCCTGGGCCGCATTCGTGTTGGGCTGTTCAACGTTCGATGAGTTGCAGGCGGTAAGCAGTAAAGAAGGAAACAACAGGACCGAGAGAAGACGAGGGAAAAGACGGGTCATAAAGATCTATCAAGTCAAGGTTGTTCTAATAGTTCCCTTGGGTTGGTCAAAATAGAACATTAGCTATTTACAGCGAAGCTTCGAGAGCCTTGCCGTAAATAGCATTAACTTTGTATTAAGAGATACCTTTCGTTTTCGCATACGCTTTCACGAATTGGTCATCCAATAAGCCATCTAACTTAGGCTTCTGTTTTGCTAATCCTGCTTTGACCAAAAATTCTGAGATATTGCCCGCAACGAAGTCCAAATTTTTGCTGGTCTTACCCGGAGTAAATGCCTCTAGATTCTGTTGGATGGTGAAGAGCGTAGTACCTTTGTCGTAGGCTTTGTATTCTTCAGGTGTGACTCCTGCTCGTTTAGCCATAATCTTCAGGGATTCATCAGGATTGGCCTTAATGAAATCCATGGTGTCAAACCAAGTATTGACCAGCTTTTGAACATCCTCAGGGCGTTCTGTCACCATCTTGCGGGTTACCACCAAATGGTCAGGAATAGCGCCGGGAAAATCCTTTGAGGTGAATAGAGCCTTTGAACCCTTAAGTTTCAAAGCGGTGGTAGTGAACGGAGCAAAAACGCCTACGGCATCCAACTTACCAGCAGCAAAAGCGGCAGCGGCAGCGCCCGTTTCGAGCGGTTGAAAAATGATATCTTTTTGGGTCATGCCCTCTTTAGCCAGTCCCAGAAGCAATAGGTAATGATCCACCGTTCCTAGTTCTGCGGCTACTTTTTTGCCCTTCAAATCTTTGATACTTTTAATCCCATCACGAACAATAATTTGGTCATTTCCTGTCGAATTGTCATTGACTAAAACGATAACCAAATCAGCTCCAGCCGCAACAGAACTCAAGGTGTCATTCAACGTTTGGGTATTACCATCTAATTTGCCGCCAGCGACCGCATTGATAGAGTCAAGATATCCAGTAAACCAAACCATCTTAGCGGGGACTGCATTCTTTTCAAAGAGTCCTTTCTCTTGTGCAATCTGCCAAGGAATCCAACCAGGCCAGGCACTAAATCCTATCTGGATAGGAGTAGCTGATGTAGTGGTGGTTTGTGTTGTGGTCGTTTCTTGTTTAGCGGCTTCCTGAGTAGAAGAACTCGTGCAGGCAGTTAGGAGCGCAAGGGGAAGAGCGAGTAGTAGAAGATGGCGGAACAATTTCAAATTGAAGTCCTCAAATTTTTGATCTGATCAAATGAAGTCAACAGAATTGACAAGATAATGAACTTGTTTTCCAATCAGGCAGACCAATCAGCGAGCCCCTGACCCTTGAGAAATTTTAACCTGAGATTCAACATCTCGATACTGTATATTCAACATCTTGATACCGTATATCCAACATCTCCATACTATCTTTGGATGCCTGGGGATCAAGGTTTATGCAAGCAGCTACGTATACTTGATTGGCCAAATCATAATAGTACACTTTAGGTGCGGCTAATGGCTTTTGCCTCTTGCCTCTTGCGTTGAACACTCGATTTCACCAATTTTTAGTTCTCGGCCAGAACGAATTTCATGGAGGGGATGATTACAAAGAGGGCAGCAATAACGGTTTCCGATCTCTGGCTGATATTCCTGCTGACAGCTACTACAGAAAGCAACAAAGGGAATTTCTTCAATAATTAAATTTGCCCGATCTAAAAAAGTTCCGACCTTCTGGGTGTCAAAGGCTATGGATAAACGCTTAGTATCAACACCCGACAAGGCTCCCACTAACAAATGGACCGCCTGAATTTTAGGATTCCCTGCTTCGACCCACCATTCCCTGAGGGTCGAGACCAACACCTGCATCCTGTCTACTTCTTTCATAGATTTAATGACCAAAACTCGTTTGCAGGGGCAGCATTATGCCCGTTCGGGATGTAACGAGGAAGTTCACCCTTATCCACCAGAGCAGCCAGGCCGTCCATAATCACCTGGGTGGTCATCCGTGAATTTATGTCATGCCGATCATGGGCAGGGTAAAAACTTCTAGGCACTGCCAAGCCGCAGAGCGGAGCTTCTCTGGCAATACGTAGAAACACATACAAAGCTTCCCAGGGCTCTAATCGGGAAGGCTGTGGTGGATATCCAAAAAATTTGTTTGGGCACTGGTGATTAGCCACGGTAGAACTCCACTGGAGATGCAATCAGTGCACCTCTGTGAATGAAGGTTCTCCCGGGCTTTTCTCCCGCCGTGTCACCAGCTTAAGCTGGCTGCTTCTCTCGGACCAGACGTTCTATAGGTAGAACCGGAACCCTAGAAGCTACTCTTCGTTTACACCTGAAGAGTATACCTGTCTCAAAGAACGATCCGTATAGAAGGATACGACTAGGGAGAAAGACACAAGTCTTTAGAAGGAACTTGGGCACGGGCAGGATTTCCTGGGAAAATCTGATAGTCTATCTCTAGCTTTTGCGCCTCCTATGCACCTTAGTCCCCAAGAACAAGAGAAATTGATGATTTTTCTGGCTGCTCAATTGGCAGAACGCCGCAGGGCTAGAGGTCTCAAACTCAACTATCCTGAAGCAGTTTCTTTTCTGACTTTTGCTCTTCTAGAAGGAGCCCGTGATGGCAAGACCGTTGCCCAGCTGATGAGTGACGGACTGCATATCCTTTGTCGCGAGGATGTCATGGAAGGAGTACCGGAGATGATTACAGAAATTCAGGTAGAAGCTACGTTTCCCGATGGGACCAAACTGGTTACTTTGCATGACCCCATTCGCTAAGCGAGATTTGGATGAAACCCGGTGAGTATCTACTGGCTGAAGAAGAAATCCTCGCCAATGAGGAGCGTGTTACGTGCTCTATCGAAGTGAGCAACACGGGGGACCGCCCCATTCAAGTGGGTTCTCACTATCACTTCTTTGAGGTAAACCGCAGCCTAGATTTTGACCGAGAAGCCGCGCTGGGAATGCGTTTGAATATTCCCTCAGGAACAGCCGTGCGCTTTGAACCCGGACAGACGCATACGGTGGAATTAGTAGCCCTAGGAGGGAAAGGGCTAGTCCACGGCTTCAATCGCTTAGTGGAAGGTTCTATACGGGGAGAGACGGCGAAAAAACGGGCACTGGAGCATGTCGAGGCATTTCTAGAAGGTGTTTAGAGACCTCTCCCCTAGCCCCTCTCTACCTGCAGAGGGGAGAATCGGATATCTGCAGGGGAAGATATGACCTTGCTCGCGCTCTTACAGCTATGCGACTCCGCCCTACCGATTGGGGGCTATTCTCACTCGTGGGGCTTAGAAACTTGGGTCCAACGGGAGACTTTTAAGACGGCGAAAGAAGTCGAAGGAGCGATCAGAACTCTACTTACATGGAGCATGGCTCCTCAAGAGGGAATAGCCTGCGCTTTGGCGCACCAATACAGCAAGGCAAGTAGCTCTGAAGATTTTCAAAGACTCAATCAATACCTCACCGCCAGTCGCTGGACTGTAGAAACGGCCAAAGCTTCGATGGCTCTGGGGCAGCGCCTGAAAAATCTTGCCGTAAACCTGGATTGGTCCGCACATTTCCCTGAAGGTGAACATCACCATGCGGCAGTATTTGGCTGGTTGTCTTGTGCCCTAGGAATCTCTGCCCATGATGCTATTGCTGGATATCTTTTTAGCAGTGCAAACAGCTTGGTCTCTGCTTGTGTAAGGCTTATCCCCCTAGGCCATACGGATGGTCAAAAAATTCTGTTGGCCCTACAAGAAACGATTCAGCAACAAACTATTCATTGTTTGAATGCCGAATTAGAAGATTTGGGTGGGTTTGCGCCCTTACAAGAATGGGCCTGTGAAGAGCATAGAATGCTCTATTCAAGACTGTTTCAATCATGAATAGAGAGGCGCGATGCATCGTGCCTCTAATAAGAGGGCCTATTTCAGGCATCAAGGATGGCTATATGTCCTGAAGGAAAAGTCCGCAGGGTGCCATCGGGCAAACGCAGCAATAAAAAACCACGGTCGCTAAATCCTACGGCCTCCCCCGAAATTCTTTCGTCCGAGCGTTCAACGGTGATCGAATGACCTAAAAGCGCATCCCGTTGACGCAGCGAAGGTAATAGCTTCATTAGTCCAGAACTATCCTGGACACTATTTTCCTGGCACAGCAGTCCTGCGGTTTGCAACAAATAGTGACGCATTTGCTGGAGTAATGAAAATTCATCGGGGACTCGAATTGCCATCTGATGCAAACTAATGGCGGTTCTGATCAGTTGCGGTTCTGGAAGAGTCTGAGTGAAATCAACAAAGCGATTCAAGCCAATTCCTACCACAACCTTTCCTTCTGCTGCGGCACTATTAACCACACTCTCACATAAAATACCAGCCAGCTTCCTTCCCTCAAATAGAATGTCATTTGGCCATTTTATGCTTAACCTTCCCTGCACATCGGGAATGAGATCTTCAATGGCATAAATTACCGCTAAACCAGCCACTAAACTTAACCCAGGTAACTGTTCAAGGGGTATTTTCTCTAACACCATACTGAAGGTCAATACTCCCGATGGGGCCTGCCAAGTGCGTCCTCGCTGTCCTCGCCCAGCCGTTTGTCGTCGGGTAAATATGACGGCACCGTGCTCTAGCTGTGACAGGTGGGCAAGCGCCCAGGTATTCGTACTGGGACAGTGATCGAACCAATGCAGCCATCCTGGCAAGTTTGCAGGAAAAGAGGTATCCGTGGAGTCTGGCTGCAAGCGTTTCCTTCCCGTTATCGTTGACTTATGGCAATAGCAATTCAACAATAATTGAACTACAAAAGCAAAGGTGCTATCCTTGCGCGAGGATAACCTCATATAGAAATCCGCTTCTAGGGTTCCGGTCTGCTTGCGCTGCCAAGAGATGCCTGGTCCGAGAGAAGCAGCCAAGATACAGATTCCCTCAAATTGCAAGGTTTACGGGTCTGGGTTGGTCACACGGCGGGAGAAAAGCCCGGGAGAGCTGTACAGTAAGTGCTTACTGTTGGGGCTGCCTGGGCTTTTGTTATTGAAGCCAAGGAAGAGCTAACACAAACGTGATGTCATCTTTGAGATAGAGGAGAACGCCATGTCTATGAAATCTACAAAAATGCTTGATATTGATCCGGCGGTCATTACCTGGGATGAGGTGATTCCAGGGGGTAGCTATTGGTCTCGCGTCATCAAACGAGGCACTACTTTGCGGATTATCGACCTAGAGGGTTCCAGCTATGCTTTACCCACAACTCCTGAACTCCTCTCACAGAAGGGATTTCAAGCCTGAAACAACCTCCAAATTCTAGCCGTTGTTCGCAATAAGGAGCAGTA
>Ga0208588_1000114_pt1 | contig 24386 bp, 35 predicted proteins | sample NGESurshal092012_8_FD_184483 | JGI IMG/M metagenome (GOLD analysis project Ga0208588, IMG submission 184483) | Arctic peat soil microbial communities from Barrow, Alaska - NGEE Surface sample 415-3 shallow-092012 (SPAdes) | ecosystem: Environmental > Terrestrial > Soil > Wetlands > Peat ...
GCCTGCCACTACAGACCGCTCAGATGGGTTCTATCGTAGATGGTCCATTATTGAGTTTAAGAACAAATTCAAAGATGGGCGGGATGTAGTAGATGAAATTCCAGAGAGTGAGTATGAAAACCTGAGTTTCAAATGTATTAGGATGCTCAAGGATATTTTAGCAGCTGGAAAACTACTGAACGAGGAAGAACAGTCTAAAAGAAAGGACAAGTACGAAAGTCTATCAAATCCCGTCCAAGCATTCATAAATGAAGAATGTTCGATCAATGACGAACAGTTCGTACCAATCTGGTATCTATACGAACAATACGAAAGTTACCGAGAGAAACGCGGACACCGTAAAATATCAAAGAATGAGTTCTCGTCCATAGTGCGTAGTTTAGACATTGAAAGCGGTCCTAAGAAATATAATCAAGAGCAGCAGGAATGCTATTCCGATGTATCCGACGAAATGGGGAAAAACTGGAAGTCATTTTTTGGGATATGTTATAAGCACTCAGGTAACCGAGGTAACCAAAGTAACCTTGATTCTAGTTCTTTCTCTTATATAGAAAAAGAAGAGAAAATAGGATTACCTGAGTTACCTCGGTTACCCGCCGAGTCCGACGAGGAAACGCCCATTAGGTTACTTGATCGATTGATTTTACAGGCTGTTAGAAAACGAAACCTCATCGTAAAGGATGAGTATGAGTTTGAGAGGTCGTTCTGTAGAGATGTTCCTTACTTCGCTGGATCAATAGTTAGAGCTAGGCTTCACGCACTCAAGTTAAGGGGTTGGAAGTGATGGGCATAAGACAGACATGCTTAGTGGATCTAACTTTCTTGAAAAAGTCAAGAAATCAAATTCCAACTTTTATAATAGTCTGTAATGCCGGCGGAAAAATAGAAGAAGGTGACGAAAATGATATGTCCTATGAATGGAAAAAATTGTGATACTCAAAAATGTGCAATGACTGTAGAAACAAATCAATTTGGTACTAAAACATGCGCTTTGGTATCAATTGCATACTCTCTAAACAATGTAATGGATTTGATTAATGGACTCCCGAATGAACTTGAAAAACGTGGAGCATTTTGAAGGTGATAATATGTGTAATTTCACGGATGAGATTGATAAAATGTGGAAATGTAAATTTTCAGAGGAATGTTCTGAGGTTATTTACCCAAAAGAACTCTCAGATTTTAATCCTAATAAAAAATACCCTGAAAGAAAATTTTATGTATGTGCATTCGCACCTAGCCGCATCTCTTGTAAAGGCGAATCTCCCGATAGATTCCGCTGTCCTCGGTGGTGTCAAGTGTATCATGATAATAAATGTATTCAATAAAATGGAGTGATAAAATGAAAGACGGATGTGTTTATTGCGGTATTCCTGGCAGATTTAACAACGTTTGTGCTTTAAGAGTTCGGGTCATTCCTGATTCTTATAGTTTAATTTTATGTAAAGGCACGGCAGCGGACAAAAAGAAGTGCCCTGAATGGGCGGCGGCTGTCGCAGCTGAAGAATATTATAAGCAAAAAATAAAACAAGAAAAAACGAAGTGATAAAATGACAGAACGATTAATGAATAAAAGTAAACCAACTGAATGTATAAACACATCTTTTGGCGTATGGGAATTAGAACTTACAGCATATAATCTAGAAACCTACATGCTGAAGAACGGAGCAGTGCCAGGCAAGGACTACACTATTCTTGATCTGTATAAATTGGCTTCCGATTATATGAAAAGTAAAGCTATAGAGTGTGTATGGGATGCCCTTGACGATCTTGCTAAAAATTTAAAAAACGAGTGATAAAGGATATAGAAATTCCATAAACTCTATATCTTTTAAAAACCTATATTGTTATATAACGAATACAAAACGTTTTATTATGCCCCCTCTATCAAAGATCATAAAATATGGCCTCGAATCGAGAGCCCGCGAATTATATGACAATGATATTTCATTTTCGGAGATAGCTGTAGCGTTATCTAACGAATCCGGCCAAAATATAACGAAAGCAATGACGTTTCAATACCTGTCTTCGGAATCAAGGTGTAACGCTGCTGTAATCGAGAAAAAAGCAAATTTACAGTTTGCGATTGTTGAGGCTGAGATATCCACTATCGAAATTCGCCAATCACTTATTAATAAACTTATAGACGTTTTTGAAACATGTGAAACGAAGCAGGAGTACGCTTTGATATCAAAGGAACTCAGAGAACATGTTGACAGCCTAGATAAGAGGATAGGCAGGCTCTCTGCCAATCAGCAAAACTTGACGATAAATAATTTCAATGCGATGAAATTAGACAAGATACCCACCGACGAACTCCTGAGGATGGCTTATGCTGCAAGAAGTTCAAATCAGTGAAGCTGACATGTGGGATGAGCTGGCAAGAAGGAAGCTGGCTAGTGAGTCTATACAGGATTTCACTATTTTTACGAAGCCGAATTATCAACTTAACTGGCATCACGAACTTGTCTTTAAGAAGTTGGATCAGTTTATCTCAGGTGAGATCAAAAGATTAATAATAAGTATGCCTCCTCAGAATGGGAAATCTGAAGCTGTTTCCAGGCGACTTCCTGCTTATCTTTTTGGCAAAAACCCCGACTGTAAGATAATATCCTGTTCATATAGTGCAGACCTAGCTCAACGAATGAACAGAGATGTACAACGAATTATAGATACTCCTGAATATAATATCCTATTTCCTGAAGTTGGCCTTAATGAATCAAACGTTAGGTCAACAGCGCAAGGTAGCTTTCTAAGAAACTCTGATATTTTTGAGGTAGTGGGACACGAGGGAGTTTATAGAAGTTGCGGCATCGGCGGCGGTATAACTGGTATGTCGATGGATTACGGGATAGTAGACGACTATCTCAAAAATAGAGAAGAGGCTGAGAGTCCGACTATCCGGAATAAAATATATGAGTGGTATACGGATGTATTTTCAACTCGGGAACAGGGTAACTCATCGATCCTTATTACGGCTACTCGATGGCATGAGGACGACTTAATAGGCAGGCTTCTGAAGAGTGCAGAGGCTGACCCAGAAGCGGATCAGTGGGAAGTCGTAACCCTTCCGGCACTGTCTGAAGAAGTAAGGCCATACTATGACCAACGAACCGGGCCAGATCAACCCCTCTGGCCTGGGAAGTATACTCTCAAGTGGTTGAAAAAACGAAAGGCCAACGTCCCTCCTTATACTTGGTTATCACTTTATCAACAAAGGCCGTCCGCTATCTCAGGCAACCTCGTAAAGAAAGAACAGTTTAAATATTGTTCACTGATTAACAATGTTCTCGATCTCGGCGACGGCAAAACGCATCTCCTATCTAGATGCAGGATATTTCAAACGTGCGATCCTGCAGCCTCTGAGAAAACAAGTGCTGACTATTTTGCATTGGGAACATGGGCTCAGACTCCCCAAAATGATTTAGCTTTGATAGATCTGATTCATACGAGACTCGAACAGCCGAAACAAGTTGAGTTATTCGAACAACAGTATAAAAAGTGGAAACCTCTTACTCAGTGGGTCGGATCAAGGGGTCTGGGTATAGGCCTCTTTCAAACTCTCAAAACAAAACGATTCCCGGTAGATGAAATTAAAGAAGATGTTGATAAAGTGTCTCGTTTTATCCCAGCTGCAACCAGGATAGCAACAGGAACCGTCTTTTTCTTAGATAGTTTGCCGGGACTTCACGACTTTGAGGCTGAACTGCTGGGCTTTCCTAATGCAGCACATGACGATAGGGTAGACATTACCTCAATGGCGGTCCAGGTAATAATCGAAAAACCTTTTGGCGGTCCAGTTCCAACTTCTCCACTCCCTGAAGAACACTGGCGCGAAACCCAACAAAAAGAAAGTCTTTTTGGAAGTGGCGATATGCCAGAATGGTGATATATAGTTTGCCTGCCTGGGCGACCAAACGTCAGGCAGACTGAAAACAAAACAGACTTTGAGGATTCAAATGATAGCATAATACACTATTCCTTTTTTGTATATATAGATTATCATTTTAACCAATGTTTTTACTATGTCTATAGTTAGAAAGACTTATCTATTTAGAAAACGTATTTACCTATATAGTATATAAGTCTTTCAAAATATTGATACAGTAGATTAAAAAACGGAGTTGAAAAAACGGATATCAACGCTGAATTCCTTTCTGTTTTAGCAAATGCTATATTACTGCCTACGGCTGCCGCTCTGCTTCTGAAGCTGAAAAAATACGGTCCTGAGATACTCAAGGCATATACTCAGATCCAGACCCTTCAGACGAAGGGCGCTGGCGTTTTAGTGGTCATTACTGATCTTCGGGATACCGCTATGGTCACCAGGCAGGCAATGTGCGATCAGAGGATCACTCCTGAAGAGGCAACCTGCATCATTGACCACATCGATAAGATGTACAACTCGGAAGAGGTTCAGGCACTGATGAAGGAGTTCGCTGTCTAAGCGGGCTGTCTATCTAAAAACTTCACTATTCACGATCATGAGCGTCATATCCAGCCTTGAGAATATAGATGTTTCTGGGAACGTTTCTTATTCTCGGTTTTTTGTGGAATAAAATGCTCTGATAAATATATTTACGAGGTACTAAATGAATAAAAAACAAATTGGGGTAACACTCCTGGCATTATGTATCATGCTATCGTTTGCGTTAGTATCATCTGCCGCGACGAACATCGTATCCCCCGGGCAATCAATCAATAGTGCGATTTCATCGGCTCAATCTGGTGATATCGTTTTCTTGACGTCCGGCACTTATCAACTAGGTAATGAAAAAATCATAATGAAAAGCGGTATTCATCTTAAGGGTGAAAGTGCTGCAAATACCATTCTCAAAGCAGGGCCAAACACAGCGGGTTCCATTTCCGGCTCAACTTCAGATGGTTGGATATACTGTAGTGGGTTAAGCAATATCGAAATCAGTAATCTCGCTTTTGCAAGTTCAGCAAGTGGAACAAGTGACGGAGGGAGAGGTGAAACAAGAAATTGTATCCTACTCAAAAGCTGCTCGGATGTCAAAATCCATGATAACAAAGTAATTAAGTATGTGTACAACGACTTTGTAAAGTGTCACTCTGGAACTAATATCCAGGTGTATGACAATAGCGGTCAATGTGGACACGACTTTATAGAGTTCTTGCGTGGAACTAAAAACAGCAGAGCATATGGAAACGATATTGTGGTCCAGACAAACACGGGCATCCGGTGCGATGGTGCTACAAACATTGAACTAGATCACAACACCTTAACAGGCGCGGGCGGCACGGGGTGGTGTCTTTTTGAGATGGAAAATTCCCTTTCGGGTATCAACATCCATCACAACATAATGCATGATTACAGAGGTAGCTCTGGAAGTTATGCTGTGGTTCCTGTTCATGCAAGCGGGTATGTTTCAGTGCATGATAATGTCCTTTGGAATGTTGGCTCGATCGCATTTGGCACAAGCAAGGACAACATTATCAATCCTGCTGACAAAAATATAGCCAGCTGGGTAGCAAAAGGGTACGGTGCTGGATCTTCAGGCAGTGTTGAGCCTCCGGTCATTATCCCTGTCGAGCCTCCGGTCGTGCCTCCAGTGGTGACCCCAGCTTCCGTAGTGTCGGTTGTGTTTAAAGGCCCTGGACAGTTTGTATGTGCTGCAAATGGCAAGACCGCGAGCAATGACCAAATCGTCATAAACAAAGCTCTTGCATTCGCAAAGAGTAACAATATTTCAGAAGTTCGGTTAACCGGGCCTCACTCCTATTATATCAATTCTGCAATTATCACAGATGGTATAAAAATTTCAGGAGTCAAAGGGGTCCAGGTAATTTGGAACTTCTAATTTGGTTAGGTTTTCCTAACTTAATTTTTTAATGGAGTTAAGAACATGTTTGAAATCAATGCCGTCGAAGATGAAAAAAACGTATGGCGCGTAGAATTGACAAACGAATACGGCGAAATGTTAGTGTTTGATAACAACGAATCGATGCTAGACGGACTTGTTACTGTCATCACTAAATTTATCGACAAGTGTCCATCGTATAGACAGGAAGCCCTGGAAACAATGTTTGAATTTCTTAAGAGTCTATAAGACTGAAAAACGGTGTATGAACATGGTAAAAAACGTAACAATCAAACCATGCGATTCAAAAACCCTGCAGAAAACAATCGATGCCACGGGGAATACTCCGGCAGAATACTATTTTTGCGAGGGTGATTATCTTATCAATTCTCTTCTTAGAGTGTATAACTTTACAAAGTGGACATGTGATCCCTGTGTAAAGTTTGAGCTCATGGAACACGCGCCCTTGAATCCATTTGGCTGCCAGGTCCCTCTCATTAGTTCAAAATATAAGACCGGGATAACAGGCTTAGAGTTTGCTGGATTCTCTTTTGATGGCCACTATAAAACGCAAAAGTATTCGACGAAAGCAGGCGGCGACGATCACGGAAAAGGATTTCATAATGTTCTCGGGTTCGGTGATCCGGGCAACCCTGCAAAAGCAAATATCACAGACTCATCTTTTCATGATTTGACTTTCTGGAATAGTCAGGGCGACAGTATCAGGCCGGAAGGAGCTAAAGGTCTAGAGTTTTTCAACCTGAAAGGTGACTCCGGGCACGATATCATACATGCTAATGGCCTAATGGACTCTGAAATATATGGATGTAATGTCAATACCAGGGCTAATAATTTCGTGCGGCTCAGAGAGTCTAATAATGTCTCAATCCACGATAATATAGCAAGTGGAAAGGGTACTTATGCGCCTATCATTCAGGTGCAGAGCATAACAAAAGGGCGGGTTTCGACAGGAATCACAGTCTCAAACAATAAACTATCTGATGCATTGGGCCCAGGAATACAAATTATTGGGACTTATCCAGGAAACAAAGGAATAACAGTAAAAGAAAATATTATATCTAGGTGTGGAACTATGCCAGCTGCTAATCGTTTGTCCGGTGTGGGTGGAATCGTTTTTGATGGATACGATGGGGTAACCATAGAGGGAAATGTCATTGACTCTTGCAGAGGTTATGGGATCCTGGCAGGCAAATACGATACCTCCTCAAGTCAGAAGGGCAAGGCGACTCTAAAAAATAATACAGTAACAAACACTAAGAAAAGTTACTGTGTAGGCACGATGTCGGGAACTGGAATAGCAAATCTAACGGCAGGGCGATACTCAATCACAAAAAGCGGTAATATCCTGAAGGGTAACGCTACATGCGACTATTATAAGGTGTGAACATGGGCGAATCGTTATATCAATTCTTAGAAAGTATTGGTCTTCCAGTATCCATTGCGAGTGTCAAGATCTGCGGGGAATGTAGGAAATATATTGAAGATGAAGATTACCCCGCGCTATTTGGAGTTTGCAATAAAAAAAGTAAGTCGGTAGCTTTTAATCATAAATGTGATGTTGATTAGGGGATTCAAAACCCTTAGTCTTTTATTCCACATTTCAACTTTTGTACTTTAATTCCAATCTCGCATTCTGGACAATTGGGAAAGTCTTCCATTATACAGGGTTGTTTATTGATTCCACATATGTATTCTACATACAGATCGTCTGGCATAGTCCTCAATGCTTCTTCTAACATTTTTTTTGCTGTCATTTTAAACAACTCCTTCAAATTCTTTTCTCACTCCATCAAACTCAATCTTAACTTCCTTAATAATTTCCCTTACATACTTTGTATAATCTACAGGCCGTGAAAAAGGATTATTAGAGGGCATCTTAAACCCTCCTTGCTGTTACTCTCTTCCCCATGTTCTTAGCTCTCTGACGCTTCTCAGAGAGCCTTCTCTGACCATCCCTGAAATTAATGATTATGAAGGTCATGCTGTGGCCTCCAGATCGCTCAGAATCATCTGGAATTCTGTGATAGTACAGTTTGCGAGTTTCAGCAGTTCAGCATCGGTCAGACTTCTATAATTAATTTGTTGTTCTGCAATTTCAATCCACGATTTCATATTGTTGCGCTCCTTATTATCTCTTTGAAAATATTTAGGAGAATCTGTTTAGAGTTCTCCTGTTTCATCGAATGTCTTCTGGTCTTCGATGTCTTTGGCGGTGATGTTCTCATCGTTCCATTCGCTGTGTATTTCGTCGTTGTCGTCTACGGTGTAGTGTGATGTTTCACGGACATACTTTTGAAGTTCGTTTGAAAGTTCGCTGTATTTCACATTCATTTTTGACACTCCTTATTCTTGCTGTAATAAGTAATACACGTCAAAAGTATATAAAACTTTCGTCAAGTGTATATCGAAAAAAATTAATCTGAACTTCCGTAATAACACGGGCATTGTTTGTGTTCTAGAATTGGGATCTGCTCTTCTTTTCGGTATAGTTCAACGTTTTGTATTCCATCCTCTGAACTCATGCTCCACTTAACAAGTTCTCCGGGGTGGAGTAGCCGGATTGCTGCGATTTTTGCTATAATCATCTGTCCTTTTTCGCTACATACATCTACATATGCCCGCGTGTAGTCATCCGGGATCATGCTTTTTTCCTCACAATAATCTCAATTACATCCTCACCCTCTACATAATCTTTCAATGTTGAGCAGCCTACATTAAGCCGCCCATCCCTTGTCTCGGTATGTTTGAGTGGGCGGTCTATTGTTAGGCGTTTTTTTATTTCGTTTTCGTTGAATGTTATTTTTGGCATGATATTAAAACACGTCTAAATGGTATAAAACTTTCGTCAAAACTAACACTATACTTTATTCTCACTCTATATACTAAAATATATATCATATAGTTACATACTATCTATATACATTTTAGATACTAGGATGTGAAAAAACGGCTACTGACTTTGTTAATGTAAAGATACCGAGGGATACCCGGGACACTGTAAAAAATATAAGTAAAGCGAATAGGCAGACGATAGGCGAGACTGTCGCTCAATTTGCACAAGCTCAGACCTCTGGATCTATGGGACCTCTCGCCAGGAACTCAGGCAAAGAGCAGGGCACGATCTTCATTTCTCAAACCGGAGAAGTATTCAAGAGTCCAAAGATCACAGTCGAAAAAATAAAAGAAATGCTTCAAAATCCCTACATCAAAACGCAATTAAGAAGACGTTCCCTCACTCATTTTCCTGATAGAGTTCTGATTGAAGCACTTGACCCAACACAGAACGTAGACGAAGAAGTCACGCACAGATTACAAAACATGTGTGAGTTAGAAGATGTCAGATTAAACGAGAAAATCAAGCAGGCTGATTCGGATTCTCATAATTACGGTGAAGCTCATTATAATCCTATCTGGGTAAGGAAAGGAAGCGAGATCACACTGCAAAAACTTCGGCACTTGCCTGCTTGGTCTTTTGATACGTGCCCGATCTCAGAAAATATAGGTCTTACCTGGTCGGCTCTTCTGAGCGGTGTTATCCTGGGTGAAAATGGACCGGAATATTGGCAACGCCAGAACGATATACAGCTGCAACCTATACAAATCACTAATATCCTGATTGTCAAAGATCCCCAGAGCGAAGGACTAGCCGGAGATTCTGAACTCCTTCCCCTTTGTCAGATCGTTGAAATGATTAAGTATGGCTGGAATACCGAAATGCAGGTTATTCACAGGTCAGGGGCTCCAATATTCTTTATCAAGATAACTAATCCAAGACCCGCAGAGGACCCGGCGTGTGATGGTGTCTCAGACATTGCTTATGCTAATATGGTTATCAAAAAGGCATCGAAAAACACACAATTCATCCTCCGAGATAACATGGAAATTGTGAATGTGCCTCTAGATCCAAAAAAAGACGTTCTCCAGACGATAGACGTACTAAATGCAGTCATTGAAGACTATTTCTCAATTTCGAAAATGTTATCAAAGGGCGGCGCTCTGATAGGTGGGTCAAACATCTCAGAACTTAAGCTCTTGAATCAGGCTATCCGAGGGCTCCATAACTGGTTATTAGCGCCCTTCGAAGATCTTCTTAATCAGTATTTCACACTCAATAACTTCCCTGAAGGGTGGACTGTCAGGCTAACAATTCCAGTGTGGGACGAAGATAAAACAGCCTCCGATCAAAAGGACGCAGAATTGGGAATATCCGGGCAATGTGTAGACCTGGACGACCTGAGACAAAAGCTCCATTACGAACCCGCAGACGATGCGAAAAAGGCCAGTATAGAAGCGTTCTGGGCGTCGAAAGTGCCCGCTCCTGTAGCTAGTGCAACCCTTGCTCAAGTGCCAGATGAGGCGAAACCTGCTCAATTCTCAAAGCCTGCTATACACATGCACGAGGGGGATGATATTCAAGATCCCATAGCTGATGAAATGGCAAGCAAATTAAGTCAGGCACTTGATAAACTTTCCGAGGAAATTCTAGGGGCGTATCCTGCATGAAAAACGAGGTACTTATAGGAGATTGTAAGGATGTTCTAAAGCAATATCCTGATAATTATTTTGATCTTGTTTTGACTGATCCTCCTTATGGTATATTCGGCGGGGATAAACCTTTTGGGAAAGGTAAAAAAATCGGCGGGGACAAATGCGCTCTTGCTACAGAGTATCATAATTTCAATTGGGATATCAAACTTTCAAAAGAACATATTGCGGAAATAAGAAGAGTATCAAAAAATCAAATCATATTCGGTGGGAATTATTACGCAGATTGGTTACCCCCTTCCTCCTGTTGGATAGCCTGGGATAAGAAAAATGGAGCTTCCGGTTTTGCAGACTGTGAGTTAGCCTGGACTTCATTTAAATCAGCTGCCCGTCTTTTTAGTTGGAAATGGAACGGGATGTTACAAGAGGATATGAAACACAAAGAGAAGAGGGTTTATCCTACTCAGAAACCAATTGCACTTTATAAATGGCTTCTTGAAAAATACGCAAAGCCGGGTTATAAAATATGTGATCCTTGTTGTGGATCGGGTACTATATTTGCAGCATCCAATCAACTACCTGAAATGGATTTTGAAGTTATCGGGATTGATAAAAACGTTTCCGCGCTGCCTATCATACAGGAAAGAGGACAACTTAACACCGTCACACTCGAATCTTTCGAGAAGGTGATAGTATGATCCCAGGTCATAACCTAATCCACTACAAACCACTTTATACAATTTTACAGGACTTGTTTTTTACGGCGGTTCTTTATGTTCGTTTGAGAGTTGGTCGCTGATGATTCCAGAGATTGACCCTCAAGAATTAGACCCAAATTCCATAATCCCTGAAGAACTTCTGGCTGTTCTCCTTGAAGCAATCCCGACTTTTGAAGATCAGCGTATAGAAATTATAACAGAGGGAGCTACAAAAGGCTATCTGAAAGGGGAAATGATAGCCCATACTAGACTAGATATCCCCTTTAAATCTTCGGAAGTAAAGGACGACATCTATAGTTTTCTTAAAACATATAAACAGCAATTAGATGACGGATATACAATAATCAAAGGAGAAAAAAACTACTGGCTCAGAGACAGGACTCTAAAGGAACGTCAGAAGATTTTTGATATCATAAGCAATGGAATAACAGAGGGTAAGGGTCCTGCGAATGTATCAAAAGAATTTCAAGAGTATTTTAGCATGTCAAAACGTGACTCTGTAACTCTTGCGAGAACCGAAACGGCATACGTGCAGGCGACAGGGCGGGATATCCGATATAAGAAATTTGGAGTTGAAAAGGTAAAATGGTTGTTGGGAAAGAATCCATGCGATGAATGCCTGGCACTAGGGGGAAAGATATTAATGTTAGACGATCCGTTGGCAAGGCAGCCAAAACATCCGCGCTGCACATGTGACCTGTCGCCCGTTCTAGATTAAAAGAGTAAAGTGGATAGGATTTTTCGTTTTTCTCTAACACCCAGGGGAGTGGTTTGAATCCTATCCATATTACTATCTGTCCTCAATCTATTTATATTTATCAAATATAATTAGTTACTATATCTAATATGGGGAAATATCAATATTTATATAGATTGAAGTCCATTTACTTATATAACTGTTTTATTTACAAGGTAACATGGCACTAAAAAACGAAACTTCCGTGCAATGTACGTCAGAGCCTATATCCAACATTCACCAAGTCATGTTTCAGACACTTGAGCGCAATCTTGGATACGATGAGTACGGACTACCTATTTTTTTCCCCAAAGATGCCTATCAATCGGCTATAGAAAACGCCAACAACGTTAAAATTGTTTTTTCGTCGGGTGTTCATCCTGATTTCGAACTGTATGACGTTGATCCGGCAAAGGCAATCCGGGAAGCAGGTGGGAGGGAAGCAGGAGTACTACTGAATCCATATATAAACACAGTCGGGCATCCGATGGCATACGGCGATTTTGGACTATACAATGATCCAGACATCGAACTACTGAATCAAGAGGGGCATCTCTCTATGAGCCCTTCTCTTGGGCTGACAAGGGACGAAAAGGGCAACATTACAAAAATACGACTTCAAAATATTCTAATCTTCCCTGAAATTCCTGGGGGGGAATATGTACCGAGAGATCCGGGTACTAAATTACTCAACTCTCAACATAATCCACTTAATAAAAAATCAACTATTCAAAAAACGGGTAATACCATGACTGAAAAACCAGATGGAGCACAGGCTCCTATCGACCTAGCCGGTCTTGCTGAGATGGTGGCACAGTTCACCGCATCCAGCAAGAAGGCAGAGGAAGAAAAGGCACAGTTCACCGCAATGCTTGAAGCAAAGGACAAGGCCCTTGCGGATCTCCAGGCTAGTATCGCAAAGCAGGAAGCCGCTAGGAAAGACTCCGAATTTAAAGCACTCATTGAAGATCCCAATTTCCCGGTGGGTATGAAAGCAGGTGACGGATTCGAGGCAACTCTCCGAGCCGAGTTTGAAGCAAGTCCTGTCCAGTTTACTAAAAAAGTTGTAACTGCAATGGCAACTCTCGGAACTCAGTTACCTGGAGAACAGGGTGCACAATTCACTGGACAGAAGCCTAAAAAACACACTGACGCAGAAATCGCGATATATAAAAAACTTGGACTTTCCGAAGCTGAATATCCGGAGGCTTGAAAATGACAGCAGCACAGGCAAACAGAGACGCATACGGACATCCTGGAAGTGTGTCATCCGCTGTAGTCGCAACTTCAAAAACTATCTACAAAGATACTCTGATTGGCTTTGATTCAGGCGGTACTCTTGAACCGAAAGACGCATCCGGAAACGTCTTCGCAGGCGTGGCAATGGCAGGAGGAACCGCAGGAACAAGAATAAAATACGAAAGAAAAGGCACTTATGAAATGGTTATGAGCGGTGCAGGACTCGGAACCATCGGCGATGAACTCTATGTAGTCGATGACCAAACAGTAGCATCCTCAGGCACTACAAAAGTCGGAAGAGCTGTGAAATATATCAACGCCGATAAAATATTTATCGATATCGGGGGGTATTGCTAATGACAATAATGAATGGTGATACATTTGTATCAGTCGAAAAGGGACTACGGGCGGTTTTCAACAGCGTGTATCAGCTCCCTATCGATAACGAATGGCAGAAAATCTCAGCTGAGATGTCGTCTAATGGACCAAGCGAAAAATACGGATTTATGGGAAATACTGCTTCAATGCGTGAATTCCTGTCTGAAAGGATACCGGCTGGACTTCAGGGAAACACCTTTGAAATCACAAACAAAAAGTTCGAGTCAACGTTGGCATTCGACAGGGATGCGATCGCAGATGACCGTTACGGTCAGTTTGTCATTCTAATCAAAAATATGGGTGATGTTGCTCGCAGATACTACGGTGAGCGTGCCTGGGAAATCTTTTTCGAGGGTGACCAGACTACATATGGACAGTGTTATGACGGTCTTGAATTTTTTGATACTCAGCACAAAGAGGGTACATACTACACAACTGTCCAGAGCAACCTTCTAACTTCTGCATTTTCTCAGGCTGGAGTATCCGCTGCCAGACTTGCAATGAGGAACTTCAGGGATGATCGTGGCAAGAAACTCGGTATCGTCGGTGACACTCTGGTAGTGCCTCCTGAACTCGAAGACGACGCTATGAAACTCACAAAGTCTCCAACTGTAGACGCAAGCGGAAACATCAACCCTAACCAGGGAAGATACAACGTCATTGTAAGACCCGAAATCACAGATACCGACTCATGGGCACTCATTTCAACAAGCAGCTTCATCAAGCCCCTCATTTTCCAGAACAGAGAACCTACCGAGTTCGGATCAACTGAACCTGTGGGTGGATCTGGTCAGAACGAGGGCGCTTTTATGCGTGAGAAATGGTATTATGGAGTCCGTAACAGGTTTAATTTCGGATATTGGGACTGGCGCAGAGCCATTATGTGCGTGCCTTAAGGCGGTCCTGAACATGCCTGCGATTTTCCGATCCCGTGTTATAAGTCCCGCAAGTGCGCGTGATGGCACTCTATGGGACACGCTAACACAACCGAACCCAGACGCTGAGGGCAACGGGAGTCACGATACTTTTAGGTGGAACTGTTACCGTCACGGGACCGGGAAAAAATTCCAGGCATATATAAAACCCAAAATAATAAAAACCGTAGACCACTTCCATTCTAATTTTAGTTCTTCTTATACGTTTGAAGGAAATTTAAAAATCCTTCACTCCGCTTTTGAAACATCGATACTTAAAAACATACAACATGAACAGTATAAACAAGAATTTATGCTGAAGGCACTTGATATTTTTATTTATTCAATCAACCATCAAGAAAAATTAGAGAAGACATTTCAGAATATCGTAATAAAAAACGCTATCTTGGGATGTCATAACTGGATTAAAAGATTTTATGACAAAGATGCTTATATATTCGACGATCCTCGCCTGAGTTCCATTTCTGATTATTTGAAAACCATTATCATCTCCGAGTTTAAAACTCCCGATGTGATCCTGAAAGCCATCGACATTATTATTTTTCTGATGAAAGAGGATATATATTATCGTCCTCGGTGGATAAAAATATTACAAGACGTAAATCAAACAGTTCAGATAGTCATAAGAGAATCCGACTACCCATTAATACGGATTTTAAGGGGAGTCTGTGAAACATGTGAGAATATGGTGTTGACTCCCGAAGAAATTGATAACGTTCATAGGTGGCACTAATGGCCTTCATTACTCTTCTAAAAAAACTTTCAGCGTCTTATCAATCCTGGTGGGACTCTCTAAACGTTAACGAAAAAATGAAGCTGTTCGAGGTGCGTAGATGGTAATTACTCTTGATAAGGGCTGGATTGCAGATGTTTCAATGGATGTATATTCCGTTGCCGCTGATTCATCAGGAAATGTCAATACAAAGACCTGCATAAGCCAGACTCGTTATGCTCGATACCTCTCAATCGCAGCCGATAGACTATATAAAGACGAACTGCTCGATTCTTCAGGAAATATTAAGGTAGGTTCTGAGTATCTCGCTGCTCTCCTGGTTTGTGATCTCATCCAGAGTGGACCTATTACAGATTACGGTATCACATCGGAGTCATATGATTCAGATTATTCTTATACCAAATCAGCACTTACCGCGCGAGAGGTCAAGTCTGCTTTTATGTGCAAATATGAGGACGCTCTTGCTTCAAGAAACAGAGGAGTTCAGGCCAGCGCAGGAGTGACCAGAGAAGACTTTGAGATCGAGTTTTCCAAGTTATCTCAGGGTGAACTTCCTAGAGTTTATGATTCTTCTTCAGATTATCCAAATTTATGAGGGAAAAAAATGTCAGATGTATACCCATCAGTCGATTTTTTTACAGATCAAACAATAGCTGCATCAGGAAACGCAACGTCCGTTAACACTCTGGAAACAGGCTATCTCAGGATGCTCGATATCTATGTCGGCAATGCTGGCACATCAACCGATTGTACTATAACGATCAAGGGGAGCCCCACAAAAGAAAAGGCACTCGAAAAGACCGTCTGGATTTTCAACGAAGGTGCTGGGGGGAAAGACGGTATCGGGATCGAGAAAATAGACATCCCTGAGTATATATGGGCTGTTGTCACAAATAGCGATACTACAAAAACAGCGATTATAACTGTCAAAGTCGTACTATACAAGTATTTATAAGGGGTGCTTCTGTGAAACGTATTCGTACGGGCGGGATGCCGTTAACGATTTCGTGTAAGGGATCTTTTGTAGTTCCATCTAATAATATTGATGTTCTCCCACTGGTCAACGAATTTACTCAAGATCCTCGCAAATTGACAACTGCACAAAGTCCTTTAGGTGGTGTTAATGGACTTGTCTCTTATAGTCCAGGCTCAGTCCATGTCACTGAAGGAGATGGGATTTATTTAACTGATGTTGCAGGAAATAACACTTCGAAAGATTTACCTGCCGGATTACTCAGTCGATTGGGTTATTTGACTGTTGATCCTGTTGCGCATACGATAACCGAGGAGTTCATTGTTGCGAATACTGCGACGAGTAATAATCCTACTGTTATCGATTCGTGTGATGCTACTACCGGATGGACAATTGAGTTGGGAACTGGTACAATTTCAGTCGATAACGGACGTTTAAAAATTGTAGGTTCTGCGGATTCAGCGGGAAAATTCAGAATAACAAAAAATAAAACAATAAATTTGACAAATGTATCATTTCTCTGCGTAAGTATCGAATCGAATGTAAACGCACAAGCTGCTTGTGCGATTTGGGAAAATTCTAACTATCAGTATTGGTACGATTCTCGTTTTGTACTCACTGCAAATAGTCCCAAACGTTATACATTTCCGGTCAAATCGCCCGTTGGTATAATTGGATATATGCCTACTGCCGGAACTGGCACGGTGTCGAATACAACTAGGATCGTTTTCGGTATTCAAGGGTTGACAAATGGGCAAAATGCTACATTTTATATCGATGACATTACAACAGACGTTGCAAAATCGGCCTACATCGAAACCACAATCCCCGATAACATCACATCAGTAGTCTACCAAAAATGGACAGGCAGTGCCTACGAAACAAATTGTATCGCAATAATGGATCCAGCCTATTCACAGACATTCCTAGACTCTGCAAAAATGGTTTTAGGAGATGGAACTAAATTTGATGATGTCTATGGCTCAGGTTTAGGGCGTTCGCGATTTATAAAAGGAGTAGCGGGTCAAACTGTAAACGGTTCTCTCGCTGGCACTACAATGACCTACAGTGCAATAAAAGGCACGAAGAACAGGATAGGTACAAGGATAGATTTACCTCCGAGTGATGGCGGAAGAACTGCTTTTAATCAGTGTCGGATCAAGAAGATCATTTATTATACTGATGTGAATAGGGTTTCTGTGACTCTGCCTGATGTAAGTGGAAATGGTAATAATGGTACAATGTCATGTGTAGGGTTGACTGCTGATAATGCAGGTAATGCTTATGGGGCAATGTCGTTTGATGGTGTTAGGAGTTATGTTTCCATCCCAAATCATGTTTCGCTGAACCCCACTAGTGCAATTACAATATGCGCGAGGATGAACGTAGTCGGTACAGCATTTTCAGGTAGAAATAACGTACTTTCTAAAAACGGCGCATCATCATATCAAGTAGGAGGGGAAACAGGAACAAAAAAACTACAGATGTATGTCGTTATAGGCGGCACACTGAGATACGTTCAATCAGTGTCTGATATACAGTTTGGGCAATGGGTAGATGTTGTCTGGCAATACCCAACTCAAAATTCAAAGATTGGTATATTTATCAATGGTGTTCTTGATGCTGAAAGTGCGGTCTATTCCGGTAACATAGGGACGGATACAACGGCTGTGAAAATTGGATACAATGGGGCCCAATACTATACAGGTGGACTATGCGACGTTAGGGAGTATGCACGCGCATTAACCCCTGATGAAATAACAGCCTATCACAACAATCAACCACTCTCCTCAACAGGTCTAGTAGCACAATGGCAACCATCTACAGTCTCACATATGGGACAATCGACCTATGACCTATCAAATGATAACAACGCAAGCACAGGACTGCTGAACATCGCTAAACCCTGGCTTGCAGTAATCAACGCAACTTCCAAAATAATAGACTATTACGTTTTTTCAAGCCGTCCTAAATCACTATACTTCAAAAAAGACGAAACCGGAAACATCTATCAAATCGTTGTGAATCCAGGGTTTGGGAGACTCTATAAAGGCCAGGCGGTCTATTCAAACATGACACTCGATACTAATTCTGACGGAAAACCGGATTTCTTAGATGCAACGTTACCAAGTTCTTTAGCTCGGCTGTTATCGATGTACAGATTTAACGGATGATAAAAACGGAGTCAGTGAACACCCATATCCAAGGTCTGTAAAGGACATGGGTATCCATAACGACATAATAACAATTGAACTTTCTAATATAAAAAGGTGATCACATGGCAGCAACCGACATAAAAATAGTACGGAAAAAATCAAACATCCCTGATTTCGGACGAAATCTGACCATTTTGTACAGAGAAAAGAACTTCCCTCTGTTAGATTCAGACGGAAATATAATGATGTCAACTGATATAGATTCTAGTGGGAATTTAATCCCTCAATATTTTGAGTTTGTCGTGACAATTCCGGTTCCCTCTCCGATTCCCGCAGCGGCACAAAGACAGGCATTTATCGACGACCTCAAAGCACAGGCAGATACACAGGCAAAAATCATAGCTCAGAAAAGAGCGAACGACGTTCTTGATAAAAACAAAATAAATTCAATTGTAAAGAGCATCAATGACGATACCGGTGTATTTTTCACCGGAACATATGACGTAACAGGTCTCTAAAAACATGCTACTGTAAAGTATATATTCATTCCCAACCTATATACATACAAGAGGATCTATAATGTTTATGGCTCTGTCGAAATTCTGCACTATAGCAAATCCAAGCGCAATAGATGGCCACAGGAACCCTACGCTTGGCACTCCGGTGACAGTAGCCTGTAATTATCATCTAGTCGAAGAAATTAACGATGATGGAAGCAATATAATAGTTTCAGGTTGGGTCATGCTCCCGGCAAATACTGCAGTCGAAATTGATTCTCAAATCACGATTAACGGTCAAAATCCTTCTGTTAAGTCAAAAACCAATGTAGAAAATTTGAGAACTGGCGAAGTGATGGGCATAAAATTAGAACTCGGGAAAGGTGCTTAAATGCCTGGAGCTGCCGAATGTATTGCTAACCTGTTTATCACTCAAAAAGGTATGAATGATGCGGGTAGGAAGACTGTAAAAGATTGGTCGCTTGAAGTACTCGGGGATGGAAAAGAAGGGTGCCCGAGGGACACCGGAAAATTAAGCAGGTCGGGGGTAACCGAGGAATACAAGAACACTCTTACTGAATTTTATATAAGAATTGCTTTTCCTGTTGAATACGCGGCTGCAGTCCATGAGATCCCAATGTATCACAAAGTCGGACATGCGGGTTTTTTGAGAATCCCCTTCAATCTGAAGAGTACAAAACTTATTAAAATGTTGGAATCCTCGATAGGTGGGGTTTTATGACCTGGATTGATGATATCTGCGCTTATCTCGCTACAAATTCAATAGGCACTGTAGGCGTTGATATCGTTTCCGGGGGCTTTAATCCACCCGTTCAAAATTGCATAGCTCTATATAATCAGACTGGACTTCCCGAAATAGTAACACTTGGTAAAGGAATGCAATTAAGACGGCCTGAACTTGGTGTTAGAGTCAGGAATAGATCTGATAGTCTGGCAGCATCAACGGCACTCGCAATCCACGAACTTCTTAATTTAAAAGTTAATACTGTAATGGGAACTACACGGTTTAAGCGAATCGAAGCAGTCGCAGAACCTTTCATTGTTTCCTATGATCCCATTAATAAATATATTTATTCAGTGAATTTTAGACTAGAAATATCATAAAAAACGGAGACTGAAAAACATGGCAATTGACACGAATAACGCAATCATTACCATCGACGGAACAACAATCGACGGCCTTGATCCGGACTCAATCCCCTTTCCGAAAGGAAAAACGGGAACGAAAGACTGTACCCCTCTGGGTACAATGGCAATGAAAAAGGGTTTGAAAATCCTGGATCCGGGATCAACTGACCTCAAAGGATGGGTAATTCCTGGGGATGCAGGACAGATAGCTCTAAAAACCGCAGCGATTGACAGGAAAGAGCATGTTTTCACGGTGTCCATACCTGATGCAGGGGAACTTATCACATACAATGCTCTGGTTTCCGCGGACAACCGGGAGTCTAAGGACAACTCGTATTTATTTGCCTACAATCTCGAAATTTCGGGTCTGCCTACGAGAGCAACAACTTACGCGGCCATCACTTCAATTTCATGCTCTGGTGCGGGTGTGTCGTATTCACCGACTACCACGTCCACTGCATTGGTGGCCACTGATAATGATATCGTAATCAATGAGGCAACAGGGATAGCCACATCCACCGTAACAGTAACGGCAGCGGCTTCCTCGTCTATCTGTCTTTCTGTCGATGGTGGAACAACCTGGCAGACTCTCGCTTCGGGAACTCCTTCAACCACTCCGGTAACTCTTGGGGCGGCCGGGTCACTCACAAAAGCACTCGTCAAGGTATCCGAAACAGCAAAGGCCGACCGCTTTGTAAGAATATATATCGTAAGGGCTTAAGGGGTAATCCAGATGACAGGACCGGAAGTGGAATTTATCCCCGGATATTCTCTTTTTTTTACTAACCGTGGGCAATTGAAAATGTATGAACTGCTCGGGGTTAGAAACTATACACAGTTTATCAAACTTTTCAATGATACCGACGGACTCGACAATGACCAACTCACGAAGATAGTTTACGCGGGGTTGATCTGGGAAAAGAAAGGGCTAACTCTCGAAGATGTAGGCGACCTCATAGAGAACGAGTTTTATATCAAACTTCGTAAAAACTTTGAAGACCTCAATACTATAATCATTGATGGACTTGCAAACTCGGGGCTGCTTGATAAAAAAGTAATTGCTACAATCCGTGAAATGAAAAAGATGTCTTCGGAAGAAATAAATGCTAAAATACTTGAAAAGAAACTAGAGAAGGCTGAAAAGGGGGAGGATAAGGGGGAAGCATTGCAGACCTTGACATAGATGAGTATTTCGACAGGCAGCAAAGAAGTTTATTCCGGGTTTGTGGGAAAACTCCCCAAGAGTTTTGGGGATATTCACCAGGCGACACTAATTTGATGATTGAAGAAGGCAGCAAGGAACTAACAGCAAAAATTAAATTAGACACAATAAGACATGCAGATTTAAAAGTGTCAATTCTAAATGCTCCAAACTCTCACAGAATAGATGATAAGTTATGGACTCTTGAGGATGTTATAGATAAAGAACTCGCAGACGAACTTAAAAAACTTATGAAAGATCAGCCTAAAAAACAAACTTCTAAAAAAGAACAGTCTGCTAGATGGTCGGCTGCAGGGAATGCTTATATGAGTCAATTTGACGGGCTTAAATGAGTTACAGAGGGTAGACTAAACGTCTTAAAAGTGCCTAGAAACATATAGGCATTAAAAAACGGTGAAAAAATGGGAATGATAGGTGAAGTTTTCGCACTCGCTGGACTACACGTTGATAGTGCTAGTTTCGCGGCCTACGGGTCCGCACTTCAGGGGGCTGAAAGCGGGGTCAGTGAGTTCGCTTCTGGCACTAAGGCCATTATGGCGGGTGCCTTTGTCCTGCCGGCGGCGGCCCTCGCTGGAGTTGCCGGTTATGGCGTAGAACTCGCTTCCGGTTTTCAAGACGCCGGGGTCTCACTAACTAATCTGTATGGTTCAGCAGACGTCGCAAAACAAAAATTCGATTGGATGACGAATTTTGCAGCTCAAACTCCTTTTAATTTTACTGAAATAGAACAGGGCGCGATAAAATTAAAATCGTATGGTATGGACATCGAAACTTATGGGCGGACGATGGGAGATACCGCCTCGAACATGGGGAAAAGTTTTAATGATGTCATTGAAGCATACGCGGACGCGGGTAATGGAGAATTTGAACGGCTGAAAGAGTTCGGTGTCAAGGCCGTCGTCGTGCAAAAATCGAATTTAGATACATATGCTAAGTACGGCGCACAAATGAACGATACCGTGTTAAAATACACGGATAAAACCGGCAAAGAGATGGCTCAGGTCGTTGACCGGAATAATTCTCAAATGGTCTATTCGACACTCAATAATATTTTTGATGTAGAAAAAGGGTTCCAGGGTGCGATGGAAACCCGGAGTAAAACATTAACGGGGATGATGTCAAATATAACCGACAATCTCACATCGGGGCTATCGCATCTTGTCGGCTATGAAGACATGAAAGTTCAGACCTTCTCACTTATGGGGGCACTCACGGGGCTCGCGGGCGTTGCCGTTGATGTGTCCGGTGCATTCGCGCATATGAGCGAGCCTATGCAGACTATAATCCTAGTGGTGGCGGGTGCTACGGCGGCCATCGGATTATTAGCAGCGGGATCCATTGCGTACGGTCTTATACTACCTCTTATTACTGCCGATACTTTTTTGTTTGGTGCTACGTTATCGGCTGCTATCTGGCCTGTTACTCTGATAGTCGGCGGTATAGCTCTTCTAGCTGCCGGGCTCGTTTATCTCGATGAAAAAACGGGACTTGTAACGGCGGCATGGGAAGTCGCAAAAGACGCATTCACTATTTTTGTTGAGTATATTACCATAGCTGCCGGGATGTTGTACGATTTTATAGTTCCGAAATTAGAAGAAATCAAACAGGCATATTTGGATATGATCCCGCAAGGAGCTATTGACGCTGTTGTGGGTTTCGCGAGCAAGATTTCAGATTTGTTCGGGGGGGCTGCTTCTAGTATCCACACACAGGCAGAAGGAATTAGAAAAGACAACGAAGAAACGGCGAAATCTTTTGACACATATTCAAATGTGAATATGGGTGGAACTGGATCACAGATTACAACAGTCGACGGTCTTGTTAAAACGTTAACAGGTGACGCTAAAACCGGAACTACCGCGCTTGATGCCATGGGGAAAGTGCCTGCCGCGGGAACTATAGCAGGACTAACCGGAATAGACACCGGAGCGAAAAACGCAACAACTTCAGGAAAACAATTACAAGTTAACCTCACGGCTCTTGGTAGTGTTTCGATGGGTGGGACGACAGCTCAACTTATGCTGATTGACTCAACTGGGAAACGCTCAAGTCTTACAGTCAGCCAACTTCAGGAATATTTGAAACAGGCCGGGAACGTTTCGGCTTCGGGGACCATCGGACAACTCGCACTCGTTGATTCATCGGGAAAAGCCACGAATATTACCACGCAACAGGCAATAAACCTCCTGAGCAGTGCCGGATCTCAGAGCATGAGCGGCACGATTGGAGGGATTAACGGGATAACCTCTGCGTGGGCACAAGCTAACGCCGCAGCTAACGCCTATGCAAAATCCGCTATAGCTCAGGCACAGGCTGAAATCACGTATCGGAATGGGATGAAAGACTCAACGAGTACCGGGATGACATCAAAAGAAGGAGTGACCGTCATTGGTGCAACTCCTAAAGTTAATATGAGTGTAGTTTCCCCAAGTAAAACGACGACGGGACCAACTGTAAATAATTATAATATTGGAACAGTTAATAATAACGGCTCAACACTGCAAAAAACAGCAGCCCGGAGGGTAACATAATGACACTCGCAAAAGTAGCTCCCTATCACGGGACACTAGCAGCAACGGGGACAGATATATTACACGCTGGGAATCCGGGCTGGGAATTCTGGTCTGGTGGGATGGCGACCCGTTTTGCTCAGACCGGCATCTTAAAACAGGTTAAATTTTATGCTTCTGCCATCGATACAGTAAGCGATTTTAGGATAAGAATTTGGAGAAAAAACGAAGGAACCGGACTGTATACAAGGGTTTACAACACCTCTAATCTTGTTACATCCCTTGTCAATGGTCTTAATACGATAGACCTTACAAGCCAGGGATTTAATATTATCGAAGGCGATTCTTATAGTATTTTTATAGGCGGCACTTGGGACGCTGCCCGTGGAGTTATTCCCGTCACTTCTTCGGATGCTTCATATCACGCGGAAGTTAAATTCGTAGACCAAAATAACATAGGACTTACTGATTTTGATTGGGAAGCGCAAGGCGGGTACACAGGCTCTATAAGTTTAGAATTTTACATGGACTCCCCAGATGCTATTTTTATCGGGTGCAGTATAACCAGTGGGCATAGCGCGTCTTTTGCATTCACTGACCAGGTGGTAGGGGCTAGTATATCGTATCCTTCAAAGGTTTTACCTGCAAAAGTGGCAGCTTTAACAGGCTGGTCTTATCAAAATATGGGGATAACAGGGAATTACTTCCCAAATATGCATACTAGATTAGCTCACGATGTCATAGAAAAACATCCCACTTACGCGGTAATGGAAGCGGGTGTAAATAACCTCGCTAATCACGATATGGA
>Ga0208588_1000116_pt1 | contig 24311 bp, 21 predicted proteins | sample NGESurshal092012_8_FD_184483 | JGI IMG/M metagenome (GOLD analysis project Ga0208588, IMG submission 184483) | Arctic peat soil microbial communities from Barrow, Alaska - NGEE Surface sample 415-3 shallow-092012 (SPAdes) | ecosystem: Environmental > Terrestrial > Soil > Wetlands > Peat ...
GGTCTGGATATGGCTTCAGAAATTTTGATAATTTTCAGTTGCGTTGCTTAATTTGTTGGCATTTGGTTATTTGTTGAGCATAGCTCAGACGATAGAGCCCGATCTTCCTGCTGAGAAGACGGAGATTATCTCTGAACTTTCTGGTCTACATGGATACGATCCATACCGTCTTTAATCCAATCAATGCAATCTTGTTCGCTGGTGAATATTTTGGGAGCAGCAATATTGTGGAGATTGTCGGGAGGATAGTGATCATAGAAATACTTGCCCCCCATTTCAAAGATGATAATCAGATTGTCCCGATAGGCATACCGATTTTTAAAATAATCAGTTTTGGGATTGGTTCTAGAATAGCTAGAGTCGATCGGCAAATGAGTCACTAGATATTCCTGCGCGATAGCGACTACCCCTTCGGGGCTATCCGTGCATAGGCCACCAGGGTTTTCAGCCTTATGGAGATGGCCTTCATGGCCCAATTCAGACAATAAAATATAGGAATATAGGGGTTCCCCGCAAAAGCGTGAAGCTGTCACAAACCTAAACGGAATAATCAGATATCCCCGATAGGAAATAGATTTTTCGTAGAGCAACCGCATGTTAGTTTCCTCTAGGAATCTGTCTGCTGCAAGGGGGGATTGATACCCCCTTCAACAACTGTTTGCTGTAGCAATCTGCTACAACTCTACATCTGGATTGAACCTAGACTCTGGCCACGGTTAAGGGTAAAGCCGATGCCTGAGTGGTTTCATAGATTTGGGTGACGTACTCCGATACCATCCGGTCTGTATTAAACAGTGGATTTAGGGTGCGGATAGCCTCTTTCATCCGAGCAATCCAGCGACGGGGCAATCCATGCTCATCTCGCTCATAGAACATGGGGATGATCTCCTTTTCCAACAGGTCATAGAGCGATTGAGCATCAATATCATCCTGAATAGTTGGGTCGTCCACCCCATCGCCGATCGCCCAGCCATTCTTGCCGTTATAGCCTTCAGGCCACCATCCATCGAGAACGGAAAGGTTCATACCCCCGCTAAACCCTACTTTTTGGCCAGAGGTTCCAGAGGCTTCTAAGGGGCGTCGAGGATTGTTGAGCCAGACATCTACGCCTTGGACCAGATTGCGCCCCACATAGGCATCGTAGTTCTCGATAAAGGCTACGCGGTGATAGAGAACGGGTGTTCTGGACCATTCCATCACTCTTTGGATCAGGCGCTTACCTTCATCATCTTTCGGGTGCGCCTTACCTGCAAAGACAATCTGGACGGGTCTCTTGGCATTGCTGAAAATTCGGGTTGCTCGGTCCCAATCCCGGAGAATGAGATCGGCCCGCTTGTAAGTGCTAAATCGACGGGCAAAACCAAGGGTGAGCGTATGGGGATCTAGGAGATTGCCAACCGCCTGGATGCTGTCTTGGTCTTCTCCCCGCTCCCGGCGAGATCTGAGCACCCGATGTCGGGTAAAGGAAACCAAGCGCTCGCGCAGGGCTGCTTTATTCTCCCAAAGCTCTTCATCGGGAATTTTGTCCACATTGGCCCATACTTCGGGGTCCCACATATGTTCTTCCCAATGTTCGCCCAAATATTGGTCATACATGTTCCAGAACAGGGGCGCAATCCAGGTGCGGGCGTGGACCCCATTGGTAATCGAGCCAATTGGGACTTCATCTTCTGTCTTGGTTGGGTAGAGGACATGCCACATCTTGCGGCAAACTTCCCCATTGAGTTTACTGACCCCGTTAGATTTCCGGGCATAGCGTAGGGCTAACACCGTCAAGTTGAAAGGTTCCCAGGGGTCACCTGCGCGACGGGCTCCTAGATTCAGAAACTGTTCCCGATTGAGGGTGAGGGCAGGCCAGAATGAAGCAAAGAAGGTGTCCATGGAATCAGGCGTGAAGGCATCGTGCCCTGCCGGTACGGGGGTGTGGGTCGTAAAGACACACTGCTGGCGGATCTTCGGTTCGGCATCCAGGAACGTAGTGCCCTTTTCTACTTCTTCCCGGAGCAGCTCTAAGGTCAAGAAGGCGGCATGACCTTCATTCATGTGGTAGGTGCCCGGTTGAATCCCTAGCTTGCGCAGCAGGCGCACGCCACCAATGCCCAAAATGATCTCCTGGGACATCCGGGTATCGTTATTACCCCCGTAGAGATGTGCCGTAATCCAACGGTCGGTGGTGTCATTCTGGGGGATGTCCGTATCCAATAGATAAAGCGGTATCCGGCCCACCTCCACACGCCAGGCTTGGATTTTCACGGTCCGCTGACGGATTCTGACATCGATGGTGATTGGATTGCCGCTGCTATCCCGAACCAAACTGATCGGTAGGTTAAAAAAGTTGGCACTTTCATAAATTTCTTCTTGCCAGCCTTCAAGATTCAAGCGCTGTTTAAAATAACCTTGGCGATAGAGAATGCCCAAGGCAACCAGCGGTACCCCCAAGTCAGAGGCAGATTTTAGATGATCCGCTGCCAACATTCCTAAACCGCCGGAGTAGGTTGGGAGCGATTCATGCAGGCCATACTCAGCAGAAAAATACGCAATTTTTGTATCGGGATCGCGCATCGTTCGCTTTGCCCAGGTGTCTTCTGCGGCCATGTAGTGGTCATAGGCCGCTATCATGCGCTTGACCGTTTTGAGATAGTTCACATCGGTGGCGAGGGCAGCCAAACGCAGATAGGAAACTTCTTTGATCATGCGCTCAGGGTTATGCTCTGTCTTCTCCCAGAGGTCAGGATCCATTTCCCGAAATACGGTGAGCGCGTCTTCATTCCACGTCCACCAGTAGTTCTCAGAAATTTCACAAAGACGGACAAGAGATTTGGGTAACGCAGGGCAAAGCTCGGGGGGGTAGCCTTGGTCGGCTTCTCCGGATGGGGGACTAAAAACCATAGGTATATATCAACCTTTATTGAGAAGTGCTTGAGATAGATAATCTACAGATAGACTCTCGGCACGGTAGTCGTACAGTTCTTAAGACTCTCTGAAGCTTTTCGGTGTACTCTCAAAAACTAGAGTAACCTATATGCCCTTTGAGCGTAATCCTTGGCGAAGGATTGCTCCAATTGTTTGATTAAAGCCTGTGCTTCAGTCTCGGCTAAGGCTTGTTCCCCGTAACGCCAATGGACGTATGCCTCCGTGATGGCGATCAGAATTTTTCCTTCAGATCCCTGCAGTTGGAGGGTCTCTTGGAATTCTCTAGGGGTTTGATGGGGCGCTTTAATGATTCCTTTCTGGGCCAGTCGGTCTAACAGGCGCTGATAGACTCTTTCGGCTGGGGGAAGTTTCGCTAAACTATGGCGATAGCGCCAGCTTTTGACGCCTAAGACTCCGCCCCAGCCTGCAAAGACCAAGGCGGAAGCGCCTCCCCCTAGGATCAAGCCTCCCAACCAGCCTAAGCGCTGAACCAGAAAGCTTGCCCAGACAAAAATTCCATTCAGCACTCCCCCCACAGTTCCGGTGACTGAGGCAATGGCTTGGGTGACTGGGCTTGGTAGGAGTTTCACCAAGGCATTCCAGGTTTGTTCTGCCACCCCAAAGGTTTGCGCTTTATCGGGGGTGGGTGGAATCAGAGGACGTCCGGGTACTGGGTCAAAGGCTACCCATCCGCAACGGGGGAAATAGACTTCCACAATCGCCGTAGCATCGGTGTTCCACACCTCATAATAGCCCGTGAAGGCATTAAACGTCCCTGGCATAAAGCCCGTGACCAAGCGACTGGGAATGCCCAAGGAACGGAGCATAACCGCATAGGCGGTAGCAAAGTGTTCGGGATACCCTTTCTTCTCTTTCAGGAGGAAGCTCTCCGTGACTTCTCCTTGGAAAACACCAGGAGTACCCAAGCGGTAGTTTTGCTTGAGGTACTGGGCTAGGGCCAGACTTTTGCTGTAGGTATCGGAGAATTTGACGGTGACCGCCAGAGCCTGTTGATGAATGGCTGGATTGAGCCCGCTCGGTAGGGCTCCATAAGCATTGCGGATGGCTGTAGGGATGGAAGAGGAGCGGGAAATCTTGCGTAACTGTGTTTCATCCCGGAGCGGGACTTCTGAAATAGCAGTATAGGTAAGCCCTTCTAAAAGATTGATCGGAGCATGCAAGATGCCTAACTGGTCTATGCCTAACTGTTCGGTCGGGAAATAAAGCTCTTTCACCCAAGGAACGGTAGGAATAAAGTTGGGCAGATCAGCGGTGATCGAATAGGTTTGGACAATGCGCTGGGTGGATAGGTTGGTGCTTCCTGTTGCTCCGGAGATCAGGTTGATCGGCGGATAAAAAACACTGAAGGGTTCTTGCCGAAAGACTTTGACTGCTTTTACCTCAGAGGTTTGCCACCCTAGGCGCGTGTATTGATCAAAGGTCGTCATCCGCAGAAAAGAAGCTCCCTGTGTCCTGACCCTCATCACCATTTTCGGGCTCAAGATACCCCTCAGGTTCAGGTTGATCCGGTCATTGAACCCGCTGTAATAGTCCGAGTTGAAGGTTTCTCCTTTGTTCGAGCTCTCTGAAGCTTTGCCTTCTCCTTTCTGCGCTGCTCTACTGGGATAACCAAGATTGTTTACCCGTGCAGGCCGAAAATCTTTGGGCAGGGGAATGGTCTGGGATACGGGGAAGGTCCGCAATTGATAGCCTGGAAACCTTGGCAGGAGTACAAAGATAATCCCTCCTAAGGCCATGACGCCCAGAAAACTCACGCCCCAAAGAAGCCAAGGAGCCGTGAATCCAGTCTTGGAACCAGCCGCGCCCACGGTGAAGGCAGATAGACCAGGACTCAGCTTGAGACGGGAGCGATAATCCAACCAGAGCATCGGTATGGTCAAGGCGATAAAGAGAATCAGCCAAGGAGCAAAGCTAAGGGTCTCACTAAGGGTCGCGGCCACACCCAACAGCACCAAGCCAATCGCCATCGAATAGCCCAAATCTTTACGGCGGGGCAGGTCAAAACTATGGATTACCTGCAGGTGAATAAGCAGTAAGGCGAGGGCTAGACGCGTATCGTTCAGGGACCCAAGAATATTACTGAAAAATAATCCCAGCGCCACCAGCATGGCAATGGCTAATAGAAATTTGACGGGAATATTGCGTTCTTTACGACGGTAATAGCTAAATAGGGCTCCCCCGATGCTGACAGGAGCTGCCCACAGACTGGTCCAACTCCCAGAAGCGACATCGGTGGCGATCATACCCACAATCACCAAGGCTTGAACCAAAGTCCTTAGGGGGATTGATTCTTCGGGAGCAGTGCGTGGAAATCTAGCAAGGATTTGCTGCTCCACCTTCTGCTGCCAAGCCTTGTACGTGATGAGGCTATCCACTAGGGGAGAAAGAGGAGAAGTAGCCATGGATGAATTAAAGGTAATGCTTATAGAATGCAGGATTCCCTAGATTCATCCCCTTCCTCTTCGATGAGGGGTGTCCAGGCTATTAAAGCGTAGAGTTTTCGTTTGCCTGGTAAATCTACACTCAGAGTCTAAGAATTTCTGGGCGGTGTTGGGTTCGAACCAACGGTGGGTTTCCCCGACGGATTATGAGCCCGCTGCCATAACCACTCGGCCAACCGCCCATCAGAAGCCTATTATATGCACCCTAGCGGCACCTTTTTATGGGATAGCGCACAAATCGTAGGCACTTTTTACACTCCGTGTTGTAGCATCCTCGCCCTTCAAGCTTATTTTGAATAGGTTAGCTTGGGTGCAATTGACGTGCTCTTGAAGAGAAATCGGCTGTAAATGCAGGAAATTCCGTAGTTATGTCCCATGATTTGATTCTGGTTCTCCTGATCGTGAACAACCTCGCTGCGCTTTGGCTCTCCTGCTATGGCCTCAATGCCTATTGGTTGGTCTGGCGCAGACATCGGGGCACCAACCACATTCCTCCAACCCTGGCAGAATGGCCCCTGGTTACTGTTCAGTTGCCCATTTACAACGAATACTATGTGGCCCAGCGATTGGTAATGGCTATAGCGGCCCTAGACTATCCACGAGACCGCCTCCAGATCCAAGTCCTGGATGATTCCACGGACCAAACCCAGTTTTTGCTGCAGGACATGGTGACGACCCTAAAAGACGAAGGGTTTCAGGTGCAATACCTTCATCGTCAGACCCGCAAAGGATATAAAGCGGGGGCTCTAGCGGAGGGGACTTACCAAGCAAGCGGGGAGTTCATTGCTATTTTTGATGCAGATTTTCTTCCTTCCAGTCCTTGGTTGAAAGAGACGTTGCCTCATTTTCAAGACCCTAGAACAGGGGCTGTCCAAACCCGCTGGGGCCATATCAATACCGATTATTCTCTATTGACGCGCCTGCAAGCTTTGGGGATCGACGGACATTTCAATGTGGAACAGCAGGCTCGCTCCCGCAATGACTATTTCTTGAATTTCAACGGTACAGCGGGCATTTGGCGCAAACAAGCCATCCTCGAGGGGGGAAATTGGCAAAGCGATACCTTAGCCGAGGATATGGACCTCAGCTATCGAGTTCAGCTTCAGGGCTGGCGTTTACAGTACGTCAATGAAGTCGTGGCTCCTGCAGAATTGCCCGTAGCTATTAATGCCTATAAGCTCCAACAATCTCGTTGGGCGAAGGGCAGTATTCAATGTGCCCGTAAATTATTAGGGCCTGTGCTCTGGAGTCGCAGACCGCTGCTGCAAAAGATTCAAGCTTTGCTGCATCTGACAGGCTATGCTGTCCATCCTTTGATGGTGGTAATTCTGCTCTTATCCTGGCCTTTGCTAACGGTGGCATGGGTGCCCCACCATCCCTTAAGCATCGTTTGGGGAACTCTTATGGTCCCGGCTACCTTCGGTCCCCCTCTTTTATATGCCACCGCCCAGCGAGATTTGCATCCCAAATCTTGGATTAAACAATTGGGCACAGTAGTTTTGCTGGCTGTACTGGGTACAGGAATTTCTCTATCAAATACCAGAGCTGTGTTCTCTGCGCTGTTCAACCCCACTTCTACGTTTCGACGGACGCCAAAGTTTGATATTCGCAATCGCTCAGACCGTTGGCAAGATAAACGCTATGTCCTCACTCTCGATCCTGTGACATTTAGTGAATTATTTCTGTGCTGGTATGCTTTTCAAGCGGCTAGTTTGGCTTGGGAACTCCACGCCTATGGGGTTCTGCCTTTTCTACTGCTTTACTTATTCGGTTATGGATATGTAGGTGGTTTGACCCTCTATCAACAATGGCAACAGTACCATCAGAGTTTTACTGCTTCTCGGGTTTAGCTCCCTGGCCCTTAAGCTCAAGTTAATTTGGATTGTCAGCAAGAGGGTGATATGCACCTAATTTTGACTTAGGGGCAAGCGTACACGCGCGATGGTTCCTTCCGAGGCAGAAGAGGTTATGGAAAGCTCTCCACCATGAGCATCTACAATCCGTTTAACAATGGCAAGTCCTAGGCCCGTGCCAAAAGTTTTTGTAGTGTAAAACGGTCTGGTGAGTTTCGATAATAACTCTGGTGAAATCGGCTCTCCGCCATTGTGAATTTGGATATTAACCGACTGCGCAATCACTGCTGAATCTACGCTCCAGGTGATAGTCTCACCTTCCTTTACCGCCTCGCATGCATTATCTATGAGATTGATAAATACCTGTTTGAGCTTATCCTTATCGCCCATGATAGGGACTGAGGTGGGGGATGGAATAAATATAATTCGTCTGTTCATGGCTGATGGCATCATCCGAATCGGGCCAAGAATTTCGGTTATGAATTCGTTGAGCTTTAAGGCAGAGAATTGGAGCGCCTGAGGCTTGGCATAGACCAAAATTTCACTCAACAGATTCCGTATCCGTTCTGCTTCGTCCAAGGAGAGCGCAAGACGCTCTCTCGCAGGGCTCGGTAGAGGTATCTTCTTAAAGGCATTCAGCCCCATCAGCACCGTCGTTAAGGGATTGCGCAACTCATGTACAATCATGGCGGCTAATTCACCGACTTCTGCCAACGATGCAAACGCTTTCAGCATTTCCTGTTGGGCTTGTTTCCGCTCGGTGATATCTTCTGCGATTCCGGCAATCCGGCAGATTTGTCCAGTTTCATCTCGTATCGGAAATGCCTGGTCAAAGATGATTCGCACCGAGCCATCAGGGCGAACAATACGATACTCTTCTTTGAATTCGGTCGATTGCTTAAACTCTGCCTGAACCCGCTCCTTGTCCTCAGGATGAATCGCCTCCCACCAGATGCTTGGGTTTTCATACCAGTGAGCACAGGACTGCTGCCAGATTTTCTGAAAGGCAGGACTGATATAGAGGGGCTTGCCATCCTCAGCATACATCCACAGCACTTGTTGAATGTTGTCAGAAATTTGCCGCAGCCGTTCTTCGCTCCCCTGTAACGCTTTCTCAAATTCTTTCCGCTCCCTAATCTCGGCTTCTAGCTGCTCGTTAATCTCCTGCTGTTTCTGGTAGAGCTGATAGTTGTCAATCGCCGTGGCCGCCCGTTCAGCGAAGATTTCAGCCATTCTGACTTGTTCGGGGGTGAAACGACGTGGCTGGTGGTGGAAAGAACAAATCGTCCCCAGCACTTCCCCTGTGGGTATTCGTAGAGGTACACCCAGATAGGATCGGTATCCATCGGGGGCTTCCCCATATTCTGTAGAAGTAAAAGTGTCTTCGACGACCAAGGAACAACCTGTGGCAACGACCGTGCCCGTCAAGGTTCCGTGTAGGGAATAAACTTGACTCCCCGCTTCACCTAGATCAAGAGTGCTTGCAAGGACTCGCTCTTGCCCATTCCGGCAGAGGGTAACCGTAGACCAATCCAGCCCAATCAGTTCACTAACCCCTTGGGCAATCTCTTGGAGATAGGGACTAAGTTCGCCCGTGCGGTAACTGAGCGCGGATAAAATCTCTAGGGCACGCTGCTCTGGGCGCTCAGTGGCTACAGGCAATGTCTCTTTATCGACTTCAGGCTGCATATGGCGAATCCTTATAGACGGTATTCAGCCTTATCCGATGCAGAAAGTATACTCTCCTGCGTTTGGGATGTCGCAATCTCGTGCACATTCTCTGCGGTGGGCCTGCCCCTGGACTCAATAAAATTGGGTACTTGTGGAGGTAAGATGGGAGCGTAATCGGCTAGTAGCATATTGTATAAAGACATAAGAATGAACACTTATAGGACAGCAATTCCAAGTTCAAAATTTGGTGGCTCTAGGTTGGTTTGATAGCCCCCAGAAACCTTTGTGAGAGAACCGTCTAAGCCCTCGACTGCCAAGTCTACTTGCACCCTGTACATCTTATTTTTATTGGCAGAACCGATGCAGAACTCGCCACCAAAACCCTGGGGTACGCCCCTGACCTCCACTGCCCGTCGCCTCCTAATCTTAGGTTCCGGAGAATTGGGTAAAGAAGTCGTGATTGAAGCGATGCGGCTTGGCTTAGAAGTGATCGCTGCCGATGCTTACGCCCATGCGCCCGCGATGCAGGTTGCCCATCAAGCCCATGTTCTGAATATGTTGGATGGAGACAGTCTGCGTCAATTGGTGGAATCGGTCAAACCGGACTTGATTGTCCCAGAAGTGGAGGCGATTGCCACAGCAACTCTATTGGAATTGGAACTAGAAGGTTGGCGCGTGATTCCTACGGCCCGAGCCACCCAACTCACCATGAACCGTGAGGGTATCCGACGTTTAGCCGCAGAGGAGTTAGGGTTGAAGACTTCTCCCTATCGCTTTGCCAAAAGTTCAGAAGAGTATCTGCAAGCGCTTCAAGAACTGGGTTTGCCCTGTGTGGTTAAACCTGTGATGAGTTCTTCGGGTAAAGGCCAAAGTACGGTTCGCACCGTCGCTGACATCGAACCAGCCTGGAACTATGCTCAGTCTGGGGGGCGTGCTCAGGGCCAACAGGTAATCGTAGAAGGCTTTGTTGAGTTTGATACGGAGATTACGCTCCTCACTGTGCGCTCAGAGGAAGGAACTTCTTTTTGCCCTCCCATTGGCCATATCCAAATCAGTGGCGACTATCGAGAGTCTTGGCAACCTTGTCCCCTGAACTCCGATACGTTACAGCAATGTCAGGATATGGGATATCAAATTACAGAGGCCCTCGGAGGGCGAGGAATTTTTGGAGTAGAACTCTTTATTCAAGGCAACCCAGAAGGCCCACAGACGGTCTATTTTAGCGAAGTCAGCCCCCGTCCTCACGATACGGGCATGGTCACCATGATTAGCCAAAATATGTCTGAGTTTGAATTACATGTACGGGCAATTACTGGTTTACCGATTGGCACTATTGAACTCATCAAACCAGGAGCTTCTGCTGTAATTCTGGCCTCTGAGGCTGGCGACAATCCTGCATTCACCGGAATCGAAGAAGCCCTCAAAGTTCCTACTAGTAAGCTCAGGCTTTTTGGTAAACCGACAGGACGGAAGAATCGACGGATGGGAGTTGCTTTGGCTTTGGGGAATACGATAGAAGAAGCCAGAGAACGAGCGAAAGATTGTGCTAATCAGATCCAAGTTACTGTTGACTCTCTTCCTGAAAGAATACTTGAGCTGTAGTTGACTATCCCCCCTTATAGGCAAAGCCTTCTCGTAGAGTAGAGGAGACAGAGGGGGGCAACTCGGCTCTCGCTAGAAAGTATGATTCAACCGCTTGCATGACTTTATGGCGAAGGTCAGATTTGTATAGACCCTCGTGCCATCCAGGGAGGTGACACGCTACGATGAGGATTAGATGACCTGGTTCGTCCTTCAGGGTTCATTGTCATTTTCTTGCGGAGAGAACAAAAAGGATAGACTATTGGGCCAGGGAAGGTTTACCCAGTCGTCCTTTTATCCGTTCAGGTATAGGAAACGCTAGTGTCAGAGAAGTCTAAAGATATTGCCGCTATCATTGCCTTATTTTTAGGTCCCTTTGCTGTACATAAATTTTATTTAGGGGACTCAAAAGGAGGTTTTATCCAAATAGGATTTCTCGTCGCTTTTACGATTGGCATTATTCTAGCGATCAATACCTACCCCAATGATTTCTATACCAGCCCTCTTTTTATTGTAAGTGCTTTAGGAGTCAGTATTATAGGGTTTAAAGCAGCCTTTGAATCTATTAGTCTTACCTACATGAGTGAGTCTGATTTTAATCAAAAGTATAATAAATAGCTTCCTGGATCACCTTATGCGTTCTTCTATATCAGTAGCTAATTGCTGATAGCTAGGATTTTCAATTAGGTCAGAGAATAGATTTTCAATCTCTTGCATAGAGTGCACAATAAATGATTTAGCTTCAAAGATAAAATCAGCTTTGTTGACGGTAAACTCCGACTCCAAAAATGCGTCTTTTATATGAATTCTTTCATTCACCATACTGAATAATATTGAAAAGTTCCCATCCAAGTCTTCAACCATTCCTTCAGGCGTACCGTTAGGCAACTGAAAATTCTGAATTATCTTAGAGAAATCATCCAGGAAGCTCAATAAGGAAGTCTCAGGAATAAGCAAAAAGGATTGCTCTTGAGAAGTATTACAGAAATTGATCATCCCGGAAAAATACCAGAGCAGATCATCAACACTCATCGTTTCGAGTGACTGCTCTGTTTCCCTGATAATAGGCGATTCAGGCATTTGAAGAACAATTTTAAACATGAGCACCTTGCAAACAAACTTGTTCAGAAGGGAACGGTCATTCTCTTTCTTGGCCAAAGGGTCTCAGAACATTTAAATTAGAAAAAGAGGAACCCGTTGACCAACCCGATTGGAGCCGATAACTGTTCCGAAATTATAGATTATGGAATTCAAAATGCAATTCCTTTCACTAAAAGCTTCATTTACGGGCACCAGGGATGGAAGGCTCTAGTGTTAGGATCTGATTCTGCGTGTGAACATTTTTATGTCTAGCCGTGAAAAAGTAGTAGTCGGTCTTTCAGGCGGAGTCGATAGCTCCGTCACAGCGGCTCTTTTGGTCCAGCAGAACTATCAAGTAGCCGGGCTGACCCTGTGGCTTTTAAATGGCAAAGGTTCCTGCTGTTCCGATGGCATGAAAGATGCGGCCAAACTCTGTGACCAGTTGAATATTCCCCATTATGTCGTTGATGTCCGCCAGGAATTTGACAAGCGGATTGTGCAGTTCATTGTCGATGGCTACAAGCACGGGGTAACCCCTTTACCCTGTTCTCGCTGCAATAAAGACCTGAAATTTGGGCTGATGCTAGACTATGCGCGGGAAAAATTAGAAATTCCCAAAATTGCCACGGGTCACTATGCACGGGTAGATAGCGTGGATGGACGCTATCGCCTGCGCCGCGCCGTAGACCGCAACAAGGATCAAAGCTACTTCCTCTACGAACTCTCCCAAGCCCAACTCAGGGGGGCTGTTTTCCCCTTGGGAGAAACCACTAAGGACCAAACCCGCGCTATGGCTCGTGCCTTGGGGCTCGCCGTGGCCGATAAACCAGAAAGTATGGACCTCTGCTTAGTAGAAGCCGCTGGTTCAATGCGCAACTTCTTAGATGAGCATCTAGACCCCATAGCTGGCGAGATTGTGGACACGACGGGTGCAGTCTTGGGTAAACATGACGGCGCCCACCACTACACCATTGGACAACGCAAGGGCTTGGGCATAGCCGCCGCCCATCCACTCTATGTCCTAGATATCCAAGTAGAAAATAACCGGGTCATCGTTGGTCCACGGGAAGATGCGTTTGAAACGGAAACCAGCGTCCAACGGGTGAACTGGGTATCTTGCACAGAACCTAGTCAGCCGATCCGCGCCGAAGTGCAAATTCGCTATCGCAGCAGCCCTGTCCTCGCCACTATTGTGCCAGTAGAGGACAGCCAAGCCCGAATTGTCTTTGATGAGCCACAATTTGGGATTACACCAGGTCAAGCAGCCGTTTGGTACGACGGGGATATTCTCTTAGGGGGTGGCCTTATCCGTGGATAATTCTGCCCAAGTACCCGAAAGTGTCAGATAATGCATGGCTGACCTCCCCTAACCAGTGTTGCCCTTTGCCATGAGTCCCCAAAACATCGACAGTTCGGCGAATATAACCAGTGGGAAGAATGATAAGAACATAGTCCGGGAGTACTTCAACAGCACCGGTTTTGAGCGCTGGCAAAAAATTTATGGCGATGGACCCGTCAATCGAGTCCAGCAATCTATCCGCACGGGTCACCAGCAAACCGTAGATACCGTTCTCAAATGGCTGGGGGAAGATCTCAGCGGAGTCAGTATCTGTGATGCAGGCTGTGGTTTGGGGTCTTTGAGTTTGCCCTTGGCCGAGCGGGGCGCACAAGTTTCTGGGTTTGATATCTCAGAGAAAATGATTGGAGAAGCCATCGAAATCAGAAATACAACATGTACGAGTGCCCAGAATCCCCACTTTGAAGTCCGGGAAGTAGAAGCGATTACCGGAAAATATGACGCGGTTATTTGTCTCGATGTCTTGATTCACTATCCCCTGGAAGATGTAGAAAAAATGCTGGCCCATTTGAGTTCTCTGAGCCGTTCTCGCCTATTGCTAACTTTTGCTCCCAAAACTCCCTTCTTGACTATTTTGAAAAAGGTTGGTGGTTTCTTCCCTGGAGCCAGCAAAACAACCCGTGCTTACCAGCATCGCGAAAAAGACATTTTAGCGGTCTTACAAAAGTTAGGATGGACGTTGAGTAATAGAGCTGCTATCGATGATAAGTTCTATTTTGCACGACTCTTTGAAGCCAAACGATAGGTCCTTACTGATATGTCAGACCTCTATATTTCCTGGGAAGAATATCATCAGAAAATTGAGCAACTCGCTTTTAAGATTTATCAATCCGATTGGGCCTTCAATCAAATCGTTTGTCTCGCGAAAGGAGGATTAAGGGTTGGCGATATTCTCTGTCGCATCTACGATCAACCTTTAGCCATTCTCTATGCCTCTTCCTATGGAGGAGAAGATAACCAAGTGCGGGGGAATTTAATTTTTTCCCGTAATGTAGCAATGACCAATGCACAGATGGGTAGTCGCGTTCTGCTTGTGGATGACTTGGTGGATTCAGGGATTACGCTTCAACAGTCTATTGACTGGTTGAAACAACATTATGGGACTTCTGTGGAAGAAGTGCGAACCGCATGCTTATGGTACAAAGCCCATTCCATGATCGCTCCTGACTATTACGTAGACTATTTAGCTGATAATCCATGGATACATCAGCCCTTTGAAATCTACGAAAAAATGAAACCTGAGGAATTGAACCAGCAATAATCCTATGTCGGTTTTTCTCTGACCAATGCTCGGGGGGAAAGGTCTTGCCTAGTCCTAATCGAACAGGAAACCGCTAGGACTGCTAGTGTTGAAAACGAGATACCGTCACTGGAGATATTTTATGGCAGCAAGAGACCTCATCGCTCGGGCTGTTTTTCCATGGATCGCGGCAGGTTTACTGGGTGCCTGTACAGATCAGCCAACTCAGCCATCGTCTTCACCGAGGAAGCCTGCTCCCGTAGGTGAGTTGACTCGATTGCCACCGATATTTCCTGATGAGGACACATCCCCTTTGCCCAAAACCCCTAAGATTGGGCAAGAACAGACTTTTTTTGTCCCTGCCTATTCCCATGTTTACAATCGGACTGGACAGGAATATCTTCTGGCGATTACGCTCAGTATTCGCAACACCAGTCTCACAGATTCAATCCTGCTGACATCGGTTCGTTACTACGATACAAAGGGCAGTTTAGTTAAAAAATATTCCAAGAAAGTTTTACAGATTCCTCCATTGGCAACGGCTGAATTTTTTGTGCCGGATGAAGACACAAGTGGCGGTTCGGGAGCAAACTTTATCGTGAAGTGGAATGCGATCCAAGGCGTAAGCGAACCTGTTATTGAAGCAGTGATGATTGGCACTGTTTCGGGGCAGGGCATTTCATTGATTAGCCCAGGTCGCGTCATCAATCAGGCACCGATTCAAAAATGAGCTGAGTATCTAGAACGTTGCGAGTACGTACTCGCCAAGGTTGACGGCTTGGTTAGAGGCAAGGTCATAAACGATGCCTTTTTGTTCTGCTATGACCTGAATGCGGACTGGGACTTGCGCCAGTTTATTGAAACCATGAAGCTTATAAAGTACCTGACCCTGCACTACAGATTCTCCTAATGAGACCGTCGGATAAACCATCCCGCCATAGGGGGCATAGTATTTTTTTACTTCACTGCTGCAAGTCAAGTATAGGGGCAGTTTTGAGTCTGATAGATTAGCCGGTACACCTCGAATGACTTGTTTTTGAAGGAGATAGTTTTGAATGCCTGAAACGCCTTTTTGAATGGAATCTGGCTTCATTTGCATTCCGGCGCCAAGTTCTAGCGTCCAAGCTTCTTTCTCGAAGTGCAGCGATCGCCCTAATTGAGCAAAGCAGTTTTCGAGCGCCAGCCAAGGTTTGATAAACGCTTCATCAAAGGCATCTCCATCGTACCGATTTATAAGAATGCCCCAACTCAGTCCAAAGAACTGAGCGCTTTGTTCTCGATGCGGAAAATAGTAAAGGTAATCTAGCCCTTGATTGGAAGTGCTATGAATATCAATGAGGTACTCTGCGTCAAGACACAGGGACTGAAGATGAAAGCGATAGTGCTCTGAGAGCGGCGCGCCACTCGGCGATCGCAGTTTTTCGGCTAGTTGAGCAAACTGAGTCTGGATCAACCGGGCATAGTTGGCTTGAATCGTGGCTCTGTCTAGCGATAGCTGAGATAGAGCAAAGCTCAGCAGGTCTTGTGGATCTGTTTCGTACTCCCAAAAAATGCGGTTCCAGTCTTTCCCGTCATAGGGATTAAATCGTCCAGTCGAAAAATAGTGGGTGCGCTGATTGGTAGACAAGGGATTACAGGCAGGCACAAGCCAAACTTCACCCTGAAATTGATCGGGTTCTAGCGTGGTCAGCCATTCAATGAGCTGCTCGATGACCGCATTGCCGACAATCTCTGCCCCATGCAGATTTGATTGGATATAGACTTTAGGCCCAGCTTTAGATCCTGGTGAGCTATCGCTAAAGCGGTAGAGCTGTAAGGATAAAACGTCCCCTGAAGTAAGGTGGTGGAAAGGAACTGTCGTGATATTCGGCTGCATTCAGGAAGTTATACTCATTCCACAACTATAGATTGACAGACAAAGAGACTTCCATTTTGTGTTGATCTTCACCAGCACATAGCTATCGACTCTTCAGAAATATCCACTTTTTCGGGGTAAGGTCACCCTAGACCTGCGCATATTCTCCAGTCAGTTTATTGAGTTGTTGCACCAAGAGGCTGAGGAACAGCCCCACATCAGTCACAACCCCAATCGACTCGATTGAGCCGCGATCACTCAGCTTCGTCACTACAGCCGGATTAATATCAACACATACCATTTTCACACCCGCTGGTGTCATGTTCCCGACGCCGATGGAATGGAGCATGCTGGATAGCATCAAAATAAGGTCAGCACCTTCAATTAAACGGGCATACTCTGCCTGCGCTTCGATCAGATCCATCTTGGTATCCGGCAGCGGGCCATCATCCCGAATCGATCCCGCCAGAGAAAAGGGAACATTATGTTTGACGCATTCGTACATCACACCGCTACACAACACCCCCTGCTCCACTGCATTGGCAATGCTGCCGCAGCGGCGAATTGTGTTGATTGCTTTAAGGTGATGGCGGTGACCTCCTTGAACGGATAGGCCCCGCTTCATATCTACACCCAAAGAGGTTCCCATCAGCGACTGCTCGATATCGTGGACCGCGATCGCGTTCCCCCCCAGCAGCGCATGGACATAACCCTCCCGAATCAGTCGGTTCAAGTGTTCGCTACCACCGGTATGGATCACAACCGGACCCGCTGAGACAACAACTTTGCCACCCTGATCTCGGATCCGGCGCAAATCCCAGGCAATTTGTTCCACGACCAGTTCCACCCGACGCTCACTGGAAACCCCAGCCCCCATGAAGCTGAATTCTTCCGTCGTGCTCTTTTTCAGGGTCGTGGCGCTGCGTTTGGTGCGAATTCCCTCGCTGCCAACCACCACGGCTTCACCCACCTGTAAATCTCGTAGGAGCTTACAAAGGGCCACTGACCCCTCAAGGTTTCGCGTCACAGCGATCGCTCCATCCATCCGTTGTCCTTGAACCTTGACCCACTGTCCCTCAACCAGGACTTCTGTGGGATAGATGGTGGTCACATAGAAATCGTCAGGAGCCACCCCCGGCTGGGTTACCTCTTCTAGACTAGCTTCCGAGACTTTCTCGGACACACTGATCGCTCCGAGGTCGATTAATTGCCCCATGATGTCAGCCATCACGGCCGCATCAGGAGCTGAGACCTTGACCTCCGCCACCGAGGTGTCTAGGCGCTGCTCACCAAGATTAAAGTTCAGGACTTGAAAACTTCCGCCCCCTGCCACAATGGTGTCTAGGACTTGATTTACAAGACCGGAATCCAATAAATGGCCTTCGAGATGAATGACACGGCTTTGAATCCTAGATGCTTGCGGAGACTCTTGGCGAGGTTCTGTCATCCTGAGTGTTAGACACTTCGCAGCCCCACCCGCTTTCAGGAATTCCGTCAGCGGCGTTTCGACCACCGTAAAGCCGCGCTCACCTAGGATTTGTTTTAAACCATCGCTGGCTTTGTTCATCACTACGATGCGTTCGGCTTTGCCATTCCGCAGGGAATCAATATTCACCGCATTACAGGAGAAATTGACCGCATCCACTTCATCAAGGGGAATGCGTTTCTCGGCAGGAACGCGCAACTCAATCAGCCGATTGGAATAGGTATCAAAGGCCGGAGGGTAGTACAAAAGATACCCATCCGTGAGCGGACAGAAGCAGGTGTCCAGGTGATAAAACCGCCGATCTACCAGTCTCAGAGACAGCACCTCCACATCCAACCACTTGGCTAAGTAGGGATGAGAATCGAGCTCCGAGCGAAATCCATAACCAGCCCACAACCAACGTCCGGCCCGATCAAGCAGGGCATCCCCTGCGCCCTCAAAGGGCAAACTTTTGGGCAACTTATGAACCGTGTAGCCCTGGTCTTCAAACCATTGTTGGAAATAAGGTTCTTCACCCTGCCGTTCAGGATGGAAAAAGCGGCTGAGGACAACCGTATCGCCCAATACCAACCCGGCATTTGCAGTAAAAACCATATCCGGCCATCCCGGCTGAGGTTCAACCAGATCAATCGTCGCGTAGGTTTTCAACACTTGGTAAAGCTTATTCCACTGCGCCTGGGCATTTTCCCGCGATGAGCGATGAATATTTCCTTCCATCCACGGATTAATGACGTAATCGACATCGTAATGATGGGGGGCACACATCAAGATTCGCACTGAATCACTCATGGTTAGCTCAACAAGGAACGGGATTTCTTTGACTGTAGGCCATTGATGGATTTACATCATTGCGCCTTCTTTATCATAGCTACTCACGATCACCTGCTTTCCAAAACTTCCAACCATGAAGCACCAAGGAAGAAATATCAATTTCCCCGGAGTCGGATACTAAATTGGAGTTTAGACTAATTCCACAAATAGTGTTTTTCTGAAAGATTTACGCAATATAGACCACTACAGGTAGCGAATTGTAAATTTCGTCAAAAATCCAGTTGAATCAGTAACGAAAAATACAATGTAAAATACGATTATGTGAGGGGAAACGCGGGGTTTGATTGCTGATGCAATTTAAGATCAGCCCCTGTCAGGGATCAATTGGGGCTCCACACAGGTGGAGTAGGAGCGGTAGTTCCTTGCTTTGCCAGTGCTTGCATCTATTTGTCGGCCGTATTTTGGTTGGCAAAACGTTACGTGAGGAAGATGGATCATCGGCCTAATCTTTTGTTCTAATTCTTTTTGGGGAAGTGATTATGCGCACCATTCACCAGTATTCCATCACTGATCTTCGGGATGAGGTCCGTGATTTGATAGCGCGAGGCTCAGTGGGTCGACAGCAGCGTATTTACGAACTGCGGAAATATTTTGGCGATCGCGAATGGCAGAATGTTGAGCGGCTATTAGAAGAGTACGACTATTTGTTGAGAGGCCACATTATCGATTTGGTCGGGAAAGAGTCCTGGACGAATGATTATTGAAACATAGCAATGGTTTCGAGGGCCTAATCCTTAGCGATAGGTTGAGGCTTATCAACATTTGCTTCGCCAACGAGGTAGGAAATGGCGTAAGGGCTATCCACCTTTGTTGATGCCTTTCTGAGCTCGAATCCAATAACATTTCCATCTTCGTCGTAATCCAACACCAATCCTGGTGCGATTTGGGCCGTTTCTTCAACGGTCGTTTCGACGAAAGAAATTTGTAAAATATCTTTGTCTGGGTCATAAACAACTTTCATTAAACGCTGTATCCTTTTGCAGAATTGGTCTCTCTCTAGGACTAAGTTTAGTGCTAATATCCACTAAGCAAAGTATCAAGGCGAACCCGTTATTACTTTGAGCACTATTTTGTTTGGTGGGCGTAGTGAGCCGTTAATTTATGCCAAAGCCTGAATACGCTTTCCCTGATACTTCATTGCAGCATTCTATGATTCGCCCTATCGGCGTTTATGCCCTGTCAGGACTCGCGGTTGATGGAGACCGTTTACTCGCGGTTGACACCGTGCGGGGATATCTGATCTGCGTTGATCCACACACCAACGACACGATCATTTTGAACCCTTACTGTGTTTCAGACTGGATTGGGGTAACCTGTTTGACCCTGTGGCACGATACATTCTGGTTTGCGAAGGGGCAGGAGGTGCTTTGGTGCGAGCGCCAAACCCTAATGCCGACGATCTTTACGCGACTTCCCTATCCAGTTAATGGAGTTGCAGTCTGCGAATCAACTGTGTACGTGAGCTGTCAGAAGTCCGGCTATATCCATATTTTTGAGCGTAGTACAGGTGAACTGATTGGGCGTTTACCCCAGCCCGGCGTGGGTCCTGAAACGATGACTGTGGTTAACGAGGCGCTGTGGGTATGCGATCGCACGGAGCAAACTGTCTATTGCCTTGATCGCTCCACGGGAGCAGTTCAATTCAGCACGCTCACACCTTTTAGCTCTCCTACTGGCATTGCATTTTATTCTTCTGCGGATGGGCAGGAACCGATTTGTTATATCGTCTATGCTCATGAAGAACCTTACATTCGGGATGACCCCAATGCCGAATTCCCTTATCAGTTGACGTTTCGCGATCGCACCTTCATCCATCCTTTGTACATCCACCATAACCCGGCAGCGCACTACACGCTCTCCAACGGTTATCTGGTGGAGCTGTCCTATGTGGAAGAACTGCTACCGCTCGAAGCTGTAACCCTCAATCATGTCGAGTGGCGGATTGCATTGCCGTCCGATACGCTGCGTCAGCGGATCCGCAGCATTGAACCGATCGGTCATCCGTTTACGATTGAAGAACAGGAGGGTCAGAAGGTTGCGGTCTTCCGATTTGATCAGCTTCAGCCGCATCAAGGCGGACTACTGGGCTGGAAGGCCATCATCGAAATGTACAGCCTCAAGTATTACCTATCTCCCGCTGATGTCGAGGACAATCTGCCACTTTCCCCCGAGTTACAGCAACGCTATTTGGTAGATGACGATGACCTGGCAATGGATACGGCCACGATTCGTCAGGCCGCGAAGGAGGCGATCGGCACAGAAACGAATGTGCTGCGGAAGATGCTCAAAATTCGCAATTATGTCTACGATCGCCTTTCCTATGGCATCCAGCCTTGCATCGATACCCCCGATGTTGCCCTAGAGCGCGGGGTTGGCTCCTGCGGTGAATACGTTGGGGTTTTGCTCGCCTTAGCACGCCTCAGCGGCATTGCCTGCCGCACAATTGGGCGCTACAAATGCCCCCCGCATCCTGATCGCCGAAATCTTCTACTAGAGCCGGATTTCAACCATGTTTGGTTGGAGTTTTATGTCCCTGGTGTTGGCTGGTTGCCGATGGAATCCAATGTGGATGATATCGTTGAACGGGGACCCTATCCTGAACGTTTTTTCATGGGATTAGCCTGGTACCACACCGAAATTGGTAAAGGGATCAGGTTTGTAAAAATGACAGCTGATGACTTGCCGAAGCATATCTCGCTGGGAGATTTAGCCATTAACCATATCCGCTTTAGGATATTAGAGGAGCTTATCCCTGGGTGCGACCTCGCTCAACTAGTTACACCGAACGGTGAGTCAGCGTAGGGAGGCGAAAGCAAGAGAATCAGGGCTTTCCAAACGGTTTCTGAGAGCTGAACGCAGCCGACTCAAAGCATTCTTTACGTATCACTTTGTGACTGATAGAACAATGTCCAAATCCTATTCTCTAATGATTCACGGTGGTGCTGGGGCCCTGGAAGATCTGAAATACGAGGCCAGTGAAGCAGAGTTTAGGCAGAGTATCACCGCGATCTTGGAACAGGGCCGTCAACGTTTGGAAAAAGGGGACCGTGCGCTGGATGTAGTGGAGTATTGTGTGACCCTCCTCGAGGATGATCGGCTCTATAACGCGGGCCGGGGGTCTGTGCTCAATGCTGAAGGCAAAGTAGAAATGGATGCGGCGCTGATGAATGGGAGCGATCTGAGGGCTGGGGCTGTGGCCTGTGTCAAACAGATTAAAAATCCGATTGCCTTAGCGCGTCATGTCCTGGAGCAGGGTGACCATGTGATGCTGGTCGGCGATGGGGCGTTGGAGTTTGCTCAATTCTGTCAGATGGAAACTTACCCTGACCATTACTTCATCACGGAGGCACGGATTAAGCAGTTGGCAGAAGCTCAGGCAGCCGGCCGAATAACCTTGGATCATGAACGGATCAAACCATCCCAGAAGCTGGGTACCGTCGGAGCTGTTGCCCGTGACATTCAGGGTAATCTAGCGGCGGCAACATCAACAGGGGGGTTGGTGAATAAGCGCTGGGGTCGGGTTGGCGATACGCCTGTGGTCGGGGCGGGAGTTTTTGCGGATAATGAAACCTGTGCGGTATCGGCGACGGGTTATGGGGAACAGTTTTTGCGCACGGTGTTGGCAAAAACAATTTCTGATTTTGTGCAGTTTCGGGGGATGGATGCGGAAGCTGCGGCGAAGTCAGGGATTGAGTATTTGGTCGCGAAGGTGCATGGAGAAGGTGGGGTGATTGTAATTGATGGTGCGGGTCGTTGCGCTGCGGCTCAGTCAACCTCTGGTCTGATTCGCGGTTGGATTGAGATGGGGGGAGAGACGCACTGTACGTTGGGGTAACTGAGTCTGTGGGTCTAACGCTGGGCATGAGCTGCCGCAAATAACATCAAACACCCAACAAGTAACCTTTTGATGGTCGGTTGCATGGACTATTATGCTGCATCGAAGTTTTCCTTAATCACTCCCGCCAAGTCGGTAAGCAGTTTGTCACTCTTGCCAATGTAGGAGGAGCCGTGCATGACGGCAAGTGTTTCCGGTTGGAGTTGAGCTAGTGAGTGCAGCAGACCTTCCGTCTGACTGGTATAAGGCATGTAGGAAGCCAGTGGTCCTTGCTGCATTTGTTCTAGCCCCTTTCGTGTCGGCTCAATCAAGTCCGACGAGGTCACGGGAGAGACATCCCCAAAATGATGAAAAAGGTCGGAACAGAACAAGGTTTTGTGCGTTTCCTCGAATAACAACCCTGCGTCCCACCCGTGTGGTAAGTGTGGCGAACGATAGAACCGGTAACGATACTTGCCCGTAGTCAGCACATCGTCAGGCATCATGCCGCGTGCAGGCCGAATGGAGAAATCATCTACGCTAACGAGCTTGCCGACGAGTGTACAGACTGGTTCTGCCTCGGGTGCAAGTTCTAGCCAGTTATTGAGTCCCCCGATTTCGTCGGATTCAAAATGGCTCCAGGCGATGTATCGAAGTTTCGTGGGATCAATCAATGTGCCGACAGCTTCCCGTAGGGTGGGGAACATCCCCTTCAACCCCGCGTGGAACAGCAGTGGCTCCTCATCGCGCACGAGGAAGTGATTAAATTGCATGTCGAAATCTGGGACATAAATCGAAAGCCGGAATAGATCAGGGGCGATTTCGGTGATGGTCGTCATGATTCAAGAGATAACGATGTTGGTTGACACAATATACTACTGCTTACTGCGGTGGTCATGGATTGCAGCCTAACGGCTGGCGCTTCACCGGACGGCAATAATGCTTGTACCATAACAGATAGTGTAAATCTCCGTTCCGTGTGCAAGCGCTTTATGGGGGGATGGGTGACATTCATGTTAGACATAGAAACCAACATATAATTTAAATCATGTAATTTAAATCATGCCCACAGTTTTACGGATCGGTCCTTACCGCTTTTACTTTTACAGCCATGAATCGAATGAACCACCGCACATACATATTGACCGGGACACTTCATCGGCTAAGTTTTGGCTAGAACCAGTCAGCCTAGCTAGCAACATTGGTTTTAGTGCTAAAGAACTTCGGAAATTGCAATCGATAGTCCAGGAAAATCAAAAAAATCTATTGGAGGCTTGGTATGGGTATTTTGGCAATTCGAGCGGACGAGAGAGTTAAGAATGTCTACTTTACTGAAGAAACCGTTAGCGTTGATTTAATGGATGGGCGGATAATTACTGTACCTTTAGCTTGGTACCCAAGGCTACTTAATGCCACACCCGATCAACGTTCAAATTGGGAAGTTTGCGGTGGTGGTTATGGAATTCATTGGAATGACATTGACGAGGATCTCAGTACAGAGGGGATGTTGCGTGGTGCGCCTGCTCCATCTCCAAGGATTTCCTGAATTCACTGCGGAGCTAGAATTGAAGCACCCTAACTCCGCAGTTTAACGCTATCTCTAGAATCGGATTGTTCCACCTATAGAGATTTCTCCTGAAACCAGAGTTGCGGGGCTACCTGTCTGAGGTTCAATGTCAAGAGATGTTGAGCGAATTCGTCCGCCTTTAGGTTGCCGACTTGCAAATGTGATTGCGATCTGGGTACCACCAAGAACTGTAAAAAAGTCAATCAAGTCTGATGGCGTTAGGGAACCACTATCAAATGCCGCAATACCTGAGACATTTTTGCTGGCAAGTTTACTCATAATATTTTTCCAGGCTTTGTCCATTTCCTCGCCAACACCGTTACCAACTTTTTCATATGCTTCTGTGCTTGCCATGTTTGCTTTATTCTCCGCTAGTTGTAGGTCTAACGTTCCGGTTCAGTGGCGGCATGTCAGCGACGTCCACTGGCAATACTGTTCGGTTAAGGAAAATTTTCTCAGTTTGGCTAACGAAAGAATGCGGAATCCAGCCCGTCAAGCAAGACCAATGAGAACTTATCCGAACAGTATTGGGGTAGAAGTAATCCAAGGGTAGTCAAGAAAACAAGAGCAAAGTTTCCATCAAGAAAGCGAAAGCATAGAG
>Ga0208588_1000117_pt1 | contig 24132 bp, 27 predicted proteins | sample NGESurshal092012_8_FD_184483 | JGI IMG/M metagenome (GOLD analysis project Ga0208588, IMG submission 184483) | Arctic peat soil microbial communities from Barrow, Alaska - NGEE Surface sample 415-3 shallow-092012 (SPAdes) | ecosystem: Environmental > Terrestrial > Soil > Wetlands > Peat ...
CCCATTGGAATCCAAGTTCTGTGGCGCGGTTGGTTAAAATTACACGACCTTTGTCAAGGCTGGCAACTTGCCAGAAGCACTTAACGGGAAAAGTAAGGACGACTGAGAGGTTCGTTAAAAGTAAGACAATGAGTAGCTCCAAGGTAGTTATACTGACTGAAGAGCCTTAGATTTTGAGAAAATGAATCATCTTTTAAGAGCAGTGAACTTGACTAAGGGTTGCTCATGAACGAACAATGGCGGTCTCGAATCACAATCGAGCCGGGTAAACGTGGCGGTCGCCCGTGCATCCGTGGTATGCGTATTACCGTTTACGATGTCCTTTCTTATCTTGCCGCAGGGATGAGCGTCGCTGAAATCCTTGATGACTTTCCATACTTGATTCCTGAGGATATCCAAGCTTGCTTCGCCTTTGCTGCTGAGCGAGAGCGAACCATGCTGATAGCAGTTGCATGAAGTTGCTTTTTGACCAAAACTTATCGCCCAAGTTGGTCTATCGTTTGGTCAATTTATTTCCAGGCTCCAATCATGTGCAGTCGGTGGGGCTAGATTGCGCGAGTAACAATCAAATCTGGGAATATGCAGGGCTAAACGAGTTTGCCATTGTGAACAAGGATGAAGACTACAATAACCTCAGTGTAGTGCGTGGCACCCCACCAAAGGTGATTTGGCTCCAGCTAGGGAACTCTGCACGACTGCCCAAGTAGAGTCCGCATTTCGCCTATATTATGCCGATATTGAGGCATTCGAGAAAGATCCTGCCTTAGGCACGCTCATATTGCATTAGAATGCTTGCACCCACACACCAGAAAAGGCACTTCATTAAGAGTTGCTGGCTCAACTACGAGCCACCTGACTAAGGCAAACCCATCGTCGAGGAACCGTTCATGGCTGCCACTGCTGTATATCCTTACAAATACGCTGATATCCTCCCCGTGGAGATATCCAGAAACTGTATAATCACTGGTTATGCTGGCTTCGTTCTGGGTGATGGCAGTGGCTTGAAATTACTGATAAGGTGCTTAAAGTTGAAGGCACAATATTCGTTTAATTGAAATGAAAGAGTACTTGAAGGTTAGTGAAGTCATCGACTGGCAGCATCCAGAAATTATGGAACGTGCCAAACAAATTGCATTGGGATGTGACACACCAATGGCGATCGCAAAAGCGTGTTTTGAGTGGGTGCGAGATGAAATCTGTCACAGTGTTGATTATCAGATGAACCCACTAACCTGTAGCGCTTCTGACGTTCTCAAACATAAGACAGGTTATTGTTTTGCTAAAAGCCACTTGCTGGCAGCGTTGTTACGGGTAAACCAGATCCCGGCAGGATTTTGTTATCAGCGATTGAGTATTGATGATAAAGGTGCGCCGTACTGTTTGCACGGTTTCAATGCGATCTATCTACCTGAGATTGGTTGGTATCGGGTTGATGCCAGAGGCAATAAAGCAGGGATCAATGCTCAGTTCAGTCTACCTCATGAGCAGTTAGCGTACAAAGTTCAGCTTCCCGAAGAGGCAGATTTTCAGACAATTCTTGCCGATCCCCTTCGGATGATTGTAGAAGCGTTGCACACACAGGTTACATGGGATGATTTTCTTCGTAGTCTTCCAGATGTTTCGTTGGAGTCTGCAAAAAATTATGGTCTTGTAACAGATAACGAGTATGCGCCACCCAGCTAACACGGCGTTGGAGAGGATCGACGAAAGATCTGGGTGCTAAGTTCGAGGTTATCTGCGACCGCTCAACTCTGCCACTAGCTTGTTTTGGAGTTGGGGTCATTGAGAGACTAAGAACTCGGAGATGATTATGACCTTGATTGATGCTTTCGTCAAACGCTACACACACGTTCCGTTCTGCGGTCTGACCTGAGACTTTTCGGGGCACAGCTACTAAAGAAATCGTCGCCTGCCCATTATTGAACTTTACGATTGCGCCAAGTTCCGGGAGATTGCCCCACATAACGTTTAAACGCTCGACTAAACGCCGCCTCTGATTCATAGCCCACCTGAGTTGCAATTTTTGCCAAACCGTCATTTGTACTCTGCAAGTAGGAAGAGGCAAGTTGTAATCGCCATTGGGCTAAGTACTGCATGGGTGGTTGTCCCAGAAGCTGAGTAAATCGAGCAGCCAAGGCAGACCGGGACAACCTTAACCGCTTTGCTAATTCTGTCACAGTCCAAGGATAAGTGGGCTCAGCATGGAACCAATTCAAAACTTGCCCAATCATTGGATCATTCAAAGCTGTCAACCAACCCATTTGAGTTTCTGGTAAGCATCGCATATGGGTACGCAGAATTTCCACAAACATCAACTCAACGATTCGGGTCAATAAACATAGGCTTCCAGGTTGAATATTAGTTGTTTCTTGAAGAATGTAGCGAACACCTGTTTCTAACATAGGCGTAGCAGGTGCAGAAAAGGCTTTAACATGCATCAGCGCAGGTAGATTTTTTAGCAATGGGTTGAATATTAATTCATCATATTGCAAGTATCCACAAACTAACTGGGTCGGAACACCACCCCCACCACATTTCAATATAGGCAGTTGATCCCAAGGTGACGTTGGTAATAAATGAGATATTAACTGATAGAAGGGTATAGGTTCGCGATCGAGTTGGTCAGCTAGGATGTGGGAATTTCCTTGGGGAAAAATGACGATATCCCCAACTTCAAGTGCCTGTTTCAAATCAGGATTCGTCTTAGCCCAGCATTTCCCTTCGGCGAGGATGTGAAAAGGAATAATTCGCTGAGTATGAGACTGAAATAGGTCAGCGAGGTTAGCACCGGACGCGGATTCAATACTCCAAGGAGCAGTAAACTCAGTTTTCAAATGAATGACACCTGAAAATCGAATGACCCGCAGAACATCAGAAAGGATATCCATCACAATTCCAGATAGAGAACAGGCTGGGGAGATCGCCTAGCGTTTTGGTCATAAAGTCTAGAGCTTCAGTCATTGTCCGTTTCGGCTAAATCAACAATCATAGAGAGGTCCAGGTTTTGCATCTAGAGTTAGAAGCACCACCAAAGGACATTTACCGAACCCCTAACTAAAGGAGCCTCACCATGACTGTATATTTAATCGCAGACATTAAAGTTAACGATGATGCTTGGATTCCGGATTATGCAACAAATGTTCACGACATTGTACATGATCACCAGGGGAAATACCTTTCCCGTTGTAGCAACATTACGATGATTGAGGGTGAAAAACTCGATACAACGGTAGTTGCTTTGATGGAATTTCCTTCGGTGGAGTTGGCGCAGGCATTTGCCAACGATCCAGCCTATGCACAATATCAACAAGCCCGTAAGGCTGGTAGCATTAGCAGATTTTACGTCATCGACGACACTGATGTTGCTGGAACCATTCCCTATTTACCCAAAGGTTAATATTGTTGATTATCTGCTTCCAAGCAACCTTAATGATAGTTGCTTAGAAGTGGATAAAAGCGTCGAGACGACTCCAAAAAGAGAGCTAAACGCCAGCCTCTAAATTTTGGGTTTTGCTGGCATCTGAATGTCTCGTTCTGCAAAAACTTCTTTCGCGGCAAAAATCCCATTCAATGCAGCAGGAAAACCAGCATAGACTGCCATCTGAATCATGACTTCTACAATTTCTTGGCGAGTGCAACACACATTTAACGCACCATGAATATGGACTTTGAGTTGGGATGGAGCATTTCCTATCGCTGTCAGTGCAGCAACAGTGGCAATTTCTCTAGATTTCAGATCTAGCCCCGATCTGGAGTAAATATCTCCAAACGCAAATTCAATGATGTATCTCACTAAATCAGGAGCAATTTCCTTTAAGCTTTCAATCACCTGCTCGCCAGCGTGCCCATCCACCTCTGCGAGTTTTCGTAATTCTTGTTGATAACGATTACTATTTGCTTCCTGTAAGTGAACTTATGTCATGGTGTTTCTCCAATTCCTTGTAGTGTTCAATTTTTTCCTGAATGACCTTCAGATTCCGAGTCAGGTCGTCGATCTGCTGATGGATATGCTGTTGATGGATCTCAAGCAATTGTCGTCGTTGAGTGAGGCTGCGATCGCCTTGTCTCCGTAGTTCAGCAAACTGCTGCATTTCTCGAATTGGCATTCTCGTTGCCCGCAACCGAGTCAGGAAATCAATCAAGGCAATATCTTGACTGGAATAGCGGCGATGACCGCTTGAAGCCCTTTCAATTGGAGCAAGCAGCCCAATTCGTTCGTAGTAACGTAAAGTATGTGTGCTGAGTTGAGTAACTGCTGCAACCTGTTGAATAGACAGTTCCGTATACATGTCTCCCATCATAAAACTTAGAGTGCACTCCAAGTCAATAGCATAATTCAAAAATCAGGTTGGACGGGTGTAGCCGCATGGTATTTATACTAAAAGCCGCGTAAAAGCGCCAGCTAACCAGTCGATGAAGCGGACGGGCGAGAACTTGGTCGAGTTGCCAAGGTTGCTTGCCGCCACTTATCTTGGTCGTTAGCCTGCTGTGTTGAAAGGTTGTGGCGATTGTTTGAACAGGATCTCTGTGATTTTTCAAGATTGAGTTGTTTGAAGGCGATCGGTGTGGCTGTTACTCAAAATTCAGTTGGTGTTAGACTTCGAGGAGTTGGTGGAAGTGTAGTTTACAAGTGAGGATTTCAATGCTGAAGTTTTACTACAACCCGGTCTCTGGCAATGCACGTCGAGTGTGGGTCGCATTGCTGGAAAAACAAATACCGTTTGAACCAATTCTGGTCAATCTGGACGGCGATCAGCTTGAAAGCGACTTTACAGGAGTTAATCCACTTCAGCGTATTCCCGTCATCGTAGATAATGGAGTACGGGTCATTGAGTCGTTGGCAATTTTAGATTACTTAGAAGCAAAATACCCAACACCCTCATTGATGCCGAGCAATCCTGAAAGCGTTGCTACGGTTCGGATGGTAGAGATGCTCGCTATCAATGAGCTTCAGCCTGCTGCGATGCCGTTAACCCGACCCTTAGTAGGGCTGGATGTTGACAATCAGAAGTTTGACGCTGCGAAAGAACGAGTTATCTCGGTTATACAGTTTTACGAGAGTCTTTTAGGCGATCATTCGTACTTTGTCGGAGAAGACATCACATTGGCAGATATTGTTGCTGGGACGTTAGTGCCTTCGTTACCCATGTTTGGTTTTTCCCTGGATGCCTATCCTCGCCTGAAAGCTTGGTCAGAAAGGCTTGCGATGCGTGAAAGTTGGCAACAAACAACGCCACCGCCTGAAGTTATAGAAGCCGCTTTACCCAATATCAGAAAAATTTTGGAGCGGCGATCGTATTGATCGCAGGCTAACAACGCCCATGCACACCGACCGCCGAGAGATGATCGGTTGTGAGGCAAAGGTTATTTGCGGCGGGTGATGGGCAACGTTGGAGCGGAGGACAAAGTTTACTTGCTTCGTTTGAAATTGGTAGTCGCCGCTCAACTTGGTCGTTTTACTGCTGGGCTCTCAGTGGGAGCGTAACTTGAAGATGGTCTGCGAGACAAGATTGTCAAGTAACCAAGTTAAATCTCTTCTGGTTCTGGCAAGGGGAAAATTTCTCCAGCTAAGTAAGCATCAAAGTACTTTTGAAAATACAGCCATGAGGTAATATCTTCTACCTCTAAGCAAGATTGTGGTGCATTTTTATATAAAGGTACGCGAGTACTAATTTCATCCCTCAGCAGTGGTGGCAATTCAGTAACACCATTTACTTTGCTTCCATAAGCACTGTAGATTAGTTGGCCTGGGCGATCACCCATTTTCATCCAAGGAACCCACGGACCAATCCGATCCCAGCAAAGCTGTAGTTTAGAAACCGAGAGAACTTCGGGATTTAATAGTTCTTCGGTAGGGACGGTTATTTTAAACAACTCGGCTGCTTGATACGTTGGATTTGGGCTGTAATCAGAAAATTTTGGCTCTGTGGCAAGAGGATTGGGATAGGTGGAAAATAGGTCAAACACGAAGGTTGTATTCTCTCCATCTACCTGTGCGGGGAACGTACCGTTAAAGCTACCCTGCACTGGATTATTGGCAACGTGCATTACCGTGAGTGACTCTCCAGTCCAGGGATTTTCCCACTGCCGTAAAATTTCACCTGTTTCTGGATCTAGATAGTACGTAAGTTCTCTGGATGTGAAATCCCAATTCTCCTCTTCTGTAGGAATACATCGGCTGACACTCATGCCTACCATCTTAAAGAGGCGATTTCTCTTGCTACCCGGAACAAAAGCGTAAATGGCACCCGTCCAGGCCAGGAAAGTCGATTGGTTTGGATCGAGGGATGAGCGCGTCTTGACCCAGTGTTGAGCATCAAAATTTTGGATTTCAGCAACCATCTACAGATTCCTCGGTATTGAACTAAACAACGCTTAGGGAAAATTGGAGTAGCAGAAAGATGGATGACGGTGACCTTCTCCAAGTTGTGACTAGATTTAGATGCGTTTGCCCTGCTTGCCACCCAAGAGTCTTGTGGATCTTGCCCTAAGTTTTATTATCTGTTCAATTCGATTTACCATCACTACCAAAGTATTCTCGATAGCCGCAAATTTTGTCTCCGCGCACATCAAAGGACACCGCTATCCGATTTTTATAAGGTTCGCTCCACATCATTCCCTCATCGCTGAACTCAAACACAACCGTAGTCTCATTGCTGGTAACGCGCTCTAGGCTGGTCATTTTAACGGTTCGGCCAAATACTTCCGAGACATATTGGAAAAAGGCTTTAGCCTTCTCCTTGCCAACATTTAACCCGTGGTATTGTCCTACTGGAAACCAAAAAGCAAAGTCTTCTGTGAGCATATCTAACATTGGAGTCCACTCTCCTGTTGCCAAACCATGCTTTAAGTTTTCAAATGCCTGATGGGCAACTTTTAAAGTATTTTCTGTTCCTTCTGTCATGGCAATCACCTTGAATTGGGTGCAGCTCCAATGAGCGAAAAGTTGGGCTACTTTACAAGGTTGAGATAGCGCCGAGTAGTCTCACCATTGTTAGGCTTTGAAGCCAAGGGATCTTTTTATCAGCATAACGTGCGGTATGGTTCTGCTGTTGTTCTTACTGCTCATGAAATTTCCACGAGTCTTCGAGGTCACCACTGGCATAAAGGGAACGCAACTGAAAACCTTATTTGGCAAGGATTCCAAAATAGCCTTCCAAGTCGTGTCGAAAATTGGTGCTCGGGCAGACAACTTATGAAAAATTGTTACGATATGATAAAGAAATGATACATCAAGGGGTGAGGCTTTGGAGTGTAAGGATTTTCTATGATCACTTGACGATTCTAGAAAATCCGACGGAGTCAACTAAAACGTTAATTTAGTCAATCCATAGTTTGCTTAGGTCAATTTTTCAGGAGGGATACTCCCATGCTCGCTAATAAGCCGTTGCAGTTTTTGCACTGGACCATGGCTATCTGTTTTGTATTGCTATTCTCTGTTGGCATTTATATGGCTGATTTGCCCAGAGAGGTTTCCTATAAGTTCGCTTTGTATGATTTTCATAAGTCCATGGGCGTTCTGGTAATGGGGCTTTTAGTCACTCGCATTTTTATCGCTTTACGTTCGGCTAAACCTAATTTTTCCCAAAAAACATCGGTCTGGTTGAGAACCACCGTCTTGCATACCTCACTGTATCTCTTCATGCTGGTGGTGCCGATCAGTGGCTATCTCTTTTCCAATTTTGCAGGTAGGGACGTCGCCTTCTTTGGCTTAAACTTACCCCCGATCGTCAATGAAAGTAAGGATGTGGTCGGCTTGGCTAAAAATGCTCACTTCTGGCTAGCATATACATTCATGGCGTTTATTAGTGTCCACTTACTAGTTCAGCGCAAGTATATAGCCGGTGTATGGCGGCGTCTTTCTCGGCGAGCTTCTGCTCAGACATAAAAAAGAAGAACCTCTCCGTTATCAATCCTTCTCTACTCCTCGACGTAGGCTTCCATCGGTAGACAAGAACAGACAAAGTTCCGGTCTCCATAGACATTATCAATACGACTCACCGCAGGCCAGAACTTATGTTCACGGGTCCAGGGTGCAGGGTAGGCGGCTTGTTCGCGGGAATAGCCGTGGTTCCATGGATCGGATAGTAAGATCTGGGCCGTGTGGGGAGCATTTTTGAGGGGATTATCCATCCGGTCTACCCGTTCCTCTTCAATAGCCCGAATCTCTTCCCGGATCGCAATCATCGCATCGCAGAAGCGGTCCAATTCTTTTTGAGATTCACTTTCCGTTGGTTCAACCATCATCGTGCCGGCCACAGGCCAAGAAACGGTGGGTGCATGGAAGCCATAGTCCATAAGGCGTTTGGCAATATCGTCGACTTCAATACCTGCGCTAATTTTGAGCTGGCGGAGGTCTAGGATGCATTCATGGGCGACGAAACCTTTTTTGCCTTTGTAGAGAATCGGATAGTAAGGCTCCAGTTTATGGGCCACATAGTTGGCATTCAGGATGGCGACCTTGGTCGCTTCGGTTAATCCGACTGCCCCCATCAGTTTGATGTACGTCCAGGAGATCAATAAAATGCTAGAACTGCCCCAGGGCGCAGCGGCTACAGCCCCAATGCCTTGGCTTCCCCCCATGTCCACCACAGGATGTTTCGGCAGAAAGGGTACTAAGTGCTCAGCTACCCCAATCGGTCCCATGCCGGGGCCACCCCCACCGTGGGGGATACAGAAGGTCTTATGCAAATTCAAATGGCAAACATCTGCCCCAAAATCCCCTGGACGGCATAACCCAACCTGGGCATTTAGATTGGCCCCATCCATATAGACCTGCCCGCCGTGGCTATGGATAAGGGTGCAAAGGTCTGTGATCGATTCCTCAAAAACGCCATGGGTTGAGGGATAGGTCACCATCAGGGCAGCTAGATTTCCACTATGGGCTTCTGCTTTTGCTTTGAGGTCAGCCACATCGATATTCCCCTGAGCATCGCAAGCGACCGGTACGACACGAAACCCAGCCATGACGGCACTGGCGGGGTTGGTCCCGTGCGCAGAAGTCGGAATCAAGCAAATATTGCGATGACCTTCGTTTCGATGCTGATGGTAGGCCCGAATCACCAGAAGCCCGGCATATTCTCCTTGGGAACCCGCATTCGGTTGCAGAGAAATACCTGGGAACCCCGTAATTTCAGCTAATTGCTTTTCTAATTGCTGAAAGAGGATTTGGTATCCCTTCGTCTGCTCTATGGGGGCAAAAGGATGAATCTTGCTAAATTCCGGCCAGGTGACAGGCATCATTTCTGTCGTCGCATTCAGCTTCATGGTGCAGGAGCCCAGAGGAATCATCGAAGTAGTGAGCGACAAATCCTTGGACTGGAGGCGATACATGTACCGGAGCAACTCAGTTTCAGAGTGATAGCTATTGAAAACAGGATGAGTAAGGAAAGGACTGGTGCGAGCAAAATGCTCTGCCTCTTCCCCAGTAGTCGCAACCGCTAGTTCTTTAATGGAAGAAGAAGATGGAGGAAGACCAGGATGAATATCATTAAAGGTAGCGAAAATAGTCAATAGGTCTTCTAAATCTCGCACCGATGTGGTTTCATCCAAACTCACCCCAAGGGTATTCTCATCAAACATCCGCAGATTGATATGCTGTTTAGTCGCTGCATCCAAGATTTTCTTGGCTTGGCCCGAATGGGCAGGATGGCAAAGATTGATCTGCAGAGTATCAAAAAAAGGCTCTGAGTTTAGGGTATAACCTAGCCGTGTTAAGCCTTCAGCCAGGATCGCTGTTGTGTGATGGACTCGTTGGGCAATACTCTTGAGGCCCTTAGGACCGTGATACACCGCATACATACTGGCCATCACTGCCAGCAAAACTTGGGCCGTACAAATGTTACTAGTCGCTTGGTCCCGACGGATGTGTTGTTCACGGGTCTGGAGGGCTAGCCGTAGCGCAGGCTTTCCGTATACATCATGGGATATTCCGACAATGCGCCCTGGAATCTGTCGTTTGTAGGATTCTCTGGTCGCAAAATACGCTGCATGGGGACCTCCATAGCCAAGAGGGACGCCAAAGCGTTGGGTATTCCCTACCGCAATGTCTGCTCCAAACTCACCAGGGGGCTTCAGTACAGTAAGACTTAAAAGGTCTGCGGCAACTGTAATGAGGGCTCCTGCCTGATGGGCACGGTCGATAAAGTCTTGGTAATCGTAGACAGCTCCATTCGTCGCCGGATATTGCAGCAGTGCTCCAAAAATAGGTTGGGAAAAATCAAAGGTTTTATGGTTGCCTACCAAGATTTCGATATCTAGGGGTTTGGCACGGGTGGCTACTACCTCAATGGTCTGGGGATGACAGGCTTCGGAGATGAAAAAAGTCTTAATCTCTTGTCCTGCTTTCGTCTTACCTTGCAGCCCATAGCTCATAGTCATCGCTTCGGCAGCGGCGGTGGCTTCATCTAGTAAGGAAGCATTGGCAATTTCTAAACCCGTCAGATCCATGACCATGGTTTGGAAATTAAGAAGCGCCTCTAATCGGCCTTGAGCGATTTCCGCTTGATAGGGGGTGTATTGGGTATACCAGCTAGGATTCTCCAGGATATTGCGCTGGATCACGGTGGGGGTGATGCAGTCGGCATAGCCCATGCCGATGAAAGAGCGAAAAATCTGATTCTTGGAGGCTAGAGACTTCAGCTCCTGTAATACTTCGTATTCACTATCGCTTTTTTCTAGCTTGAGGGGCTGTTGTAAGCGGATATGGGCCGGAACGATTTGAGCGATAAGGTCTTCGAGGGAAGAAAATCCCATGGTCTCAAGCATGTTTTGAATGGAAGCTGGACTTGGACCAATGTGCCTACGGACAAAAGAATCAGTATTGCTCAGCGATTCCTCAGTGGTGGGAAAGCCATACCTCAAACCATTGTTATGAGTATGGTTGGCTAACAATTCTTCTGTGAGTACGGAAGTACTTGTGATTTCTGGGGGCACAGGTGTTTTATTCATATATCTAATATCTAATGTAAACAAATGTAGCGAAATCTGATGAATCCGTCAGTAATTTAAACTACCAGTAGCTCCTTTCTGTCCCAGTATTACCTGCCTCCCCAGGCATACGTTCATTCCGAACCCTCGGTTCGGTGATGTGTCTGTCTGCCTGGTAAAACTACATTCCTGGCCTAGTCCATGTATTGTCCTTTAACCTGACCGCGCTAGGGGGAAATTTTTTTTGAAGAGAACTCTAGTCTCTTTCCTCATGTTGGCCCTAACTCTTGCGGCGGGCACGACGTTGTTGACGATTGGGTCCTTTGCTGGCTGGAGTCTCGGGCTTCGAAAAAGGAGCGGCTGGTTTTTCTCCTTTCTTTTCAGCCCGTACTCTTTGCCAGGCAACCCCTGTAGAAAGCCAAAAAGTTAGGCTCCACACAAAAATGCCTAAGCCTATCCAATGCAGCCAACTGTCATAGCCTAAAAATAACCACAGGCCCAGCCAGGAAAAACCAATCGCTGAGGCTAGCCCATCTTTAAGAAGGGCGTTCCAATCTCTCGTCACATTGGAGAGGGTGAACTTGAACCATAAGTACAGGGGAATCCCTAAAGAACCCGCTAAGAGGGGCCAAAAATTAAAGCTATTCACGACAATGCTGACACAGTATGAATATAGTCTACCGTTGCCCTGTTCCCGGCTTAACAGCTTTACGCATTGCGAGGAATTGGCCATCTAGAGAAGTCCTGGGCAAAGTTTTTTAGGGAAAGCAGTTCGATCCTGCTATTCTGCTGCACTGCTTCCCGCTCTTGCTCGGTGTTATACCCCCAATCGGCCAGGAAAAGTCGGATCGCTGCCAAATCAGCATGGGGTTGGATAGAGAGGAGGGTTTTGAGGCGATCTTCTACGAACCAGATAGAGGAAAGCGCGTTGTGTGCTGCCGCAAACTCACGTAAGACCTGATGCTTAGGGCGCTGAGATTCTTTCCCGATGATTTGGGCATCGGACAGCTCAATTCCTCGCTCCTGCAAGAGCTGTTTAATAAAACGCCCTTCTTTGGTAGAAATAATGACGGGATAAACAGAACTGGAAATTACGGATTGTAAACGCTCGATGACGCCTGGATAGAAGCGATGGAGGGCTAGCCAGCTATCCAGGTCTGTGGCAACCCATTCGTCGCGCTGACGGTCTAGCGCCGTACCTATGGTTTTTGCATCCAACTGGCTATCGGCCAGGATTTGTGGGGCAATCGCGACCCAATTCTGAAGAATCTGGGTTTCGGGGACTCCTTGGCGCAAGGCTTGAAGGAGCACAGGCATTTCCCAGCCTGTTTCAATCACAGGACGCAGGCGATAAAAAAGGGGAGCCAAATCTTCTGCTTGAACAGTGCTATCCCTTTGCCAGAGCTGTCCATAGGTGCGCCACGCCACCTGGAAATATTCCATTAACCCATCACAAAGCACGCCATCAAAGTCGAGGGCAAGAATAGTTGGAGTGAGGAGAGGCACACTATATGCCGCCGGGACGAGAGGATTGTTCATGCCATCAAGCAGGCCGATGATAAAAAGGTCGCTTCACCACCCTGGCGGGCACAGTTTTTCCACGAATGTCCACTTCCAGATGAGTACCAAGCGTCGATAATTCTATGGGCACATAGGCCAAGGCAATCCCTTTATTCGATTGCACAGACAAGGCCCCACTGGTCACCGTGCCAATGGGAGCCCCTTGGAACAGAACAGGATAATCATGGCGAGGAATGCCCCGCCCCTGAATTTCTAAACCGACGAGTTTGCGGGTGAGTTTAGATTTCTGGCTTTCCAAAACTTCTCGCCCGATGAAGGGTCCCTTATCCCAGTGGATTAGCCAGCCTAAAGAAGCTTCCAGAGGTGTGGTCTCATCATTCATATCCTGCCCATAGAGATGCATCCCGGCTTCCAGGCGCAGGGTATCTCGGCAACCTAAGCCACAAGGGAATACGCCATCGTTTAAAAGCTTTGTCCAGAGAGAACGACCTTCTTCAAGGGGAAGCATCAGTTCAAAACCATCTTCTCCGGTATAGCCCGTGCGTGCGATGAAACTTTCCGCTCCTAGCAATTCTCCGGTTTGGTGGCCGAAACGAGCAATAGAAGAGAGGTCTACCGTCGTATAAGGCTGAAGTTTGGCTTGGGCATTGGGGCCTTGAATCGCTAATAAAAGTCGTTCTTGGCTGAGGTCTTGCACGTCAACCGCCGGTGCATGGGTTTGGATCCAGGTTTTGTCCTTTTCGGTCGTACTGGCATTCACAATCACAGTCCAATGCTCCGGGCTGTGGCAATAGAAGATGATGTCATCGACAACTCCCCCCTGTTCGTTGAGCAAGACGCTGTATTGGCCCTGCCCAGGCCGTAAACGAGACAAATCGGACGGTATTAAGGGCTGAATCTGATCCAGGTTTCCCTTGAGGATGAATTTACCCATGTGGGATATATCAAAAAGTCCTACGTCACTACGCACTGACCGATGCTCAGCCAGAATCCCCTCGTACTGAACGGGCATCTCCCACCCTCCAAAGGGCACCATCCGGGCTTTTTGGGCAAGGTGAAGATCAAAAAGAGGGGTGCGTTTCAAATCCATAGAGGCCTAGCGAGGGAGAACATTAGCCAATAAGTCGGAGGGCATTGAGTTCAAGATATGGATAAAAGCAAAAGAGAGGACCGTAAAGACCCCCAGTTTGACTACGCTCAACCCTCGTTGTTGAATAGCAGCCCATGCCAGAACTCTCTGTGTCTGGCTAACCAGGCTTCGAGGTGCAAAAATCCATCCTGCTGCAGCCATCACAAGAAGCAATAAACTTAGTAGATGCACAAGCCCATCCTTCGATTCATTCCCTATAGTAGCGGCTCTCTAGAGTATTTCTACCTATATTAGGTAAATAGACAACGCCAAACCGAAAAAAACTCCAGCTCTTATGAATTTACCCCGCGAAGAAATTCTTGCCCGTAGTAGAGACTACCGTGACACGCTAGCGCGTATGGTAGACCTCGCAGAAAAAGCGATTAAAGAGTGGACGGTTGTGGTTTCCGATTTTTGTTCTCCTCCTGAAGCGCAGGAGACGCTCGCCGCTTTTTCCTCCCTGATGGAAATTCAGAGCTTGGCGTGGGGAGGTTATGAACAAGCGGAGCGCACCCGACTTGCTTTTGCCCGGCAAGAAGTGTCTATCGAGCGGGTGGACATTGCTATAGCGGCGGTAGAAGTGCGCGGGAATTTCCTTTTTGACCCTGCTTCCCATCGAGATTTTTTGGGGGCCGTGCTAAATACAGGCATTGTTCGGGAAAAAGTCGGCGATATTCTGATCCTCAAAGACCGGGGTGCCCAGATATTAGTGGTGCCTGAGTTGGTGGAGTTCTTACAGCAATCCCTCAAAAGCGTACGCTCTGTATCCGTCACGGTCGAACCGTTGCCACTAGAGAATCTGGAAATCCGTCCTCCCCGTGCCAAAGCTATGACCACGGTGGAAGCTTCCATGCGTTTGGATGCGGTGGCTTCTGCTGGATTTGGACTTTCCCGATCTAAAATGGCGGAATCGATTGAGACTGGGGATGTGCGCGTGAATTGGAAGACAGCCCTGAAATCTAGTCAGATGGTCGCAGAAGGAGACCGGATCACCATGTCAGGGAAAGGTCGTTTGGAAGTAGGCAAAGTGGAAGAGACCAAAAAAGGTCGCTATCGCATTGAGTTAGTGCGCTATAGCTGATGAGATCACTCCTAATAATCAGCGTTGCTTATGGATAATGCTGTTTAAGAGAGCAGAGTCAGCAGATTTGGCTTGACCAACGACTAACTCCTCAAATAATCTTAATAAACCTGTATACTTCACAACTTTTAGATAGGAATAAAAACTGATAATCTGATGCCACCCAGTAGCTTTGTTAGCCATTAAAGGCTGATCTGGTTCTCTCTCCTTCACAGCAAGTACAGCCTATGTCTCAAGATTTCTATAACATGTTAGGAATTCCTCGTAGTGCGACTAAAGAACAGATTAGAAACGCCTATCTTGGTCTCGCCCGTAAGTACCACCCCGATATCAATCAGGAACTAAAAACCGATGATCTGTTGAAAGAAGTCAACCATGCCTATCAAATCTTGTCTGATGATGAATCACGGGCTGACTATAACTTGGCCTTACGAGAGGCTGAACCCTTAGACTTTACGGCTAAACTTTATTCCCTGAAATCTGTTGTCCTGGCTTGTACCGTTACGGCTGTCCTTGTTAGCACACTAGGCTATGGCTTCACTCTTCTTCAGCCTCGGCCTGCACCCGTCGTTGTCATGGCCCCCCCCCAAGCACCCACCATCCCAGAGCAAGCGGGGACAGAAAAAGCACGAGAGAGGATCCAGGATATTCCTTCCGTAAAAATCCCTTCCGTAAAAATCGTCCCTTTCGTCCCTGTTAAACAACAGGAAATCCCGATTACTTCTACTTTGGTGATGGATAGGAAGCGGCCTCTGCTCTTTGTCCCGAATACGCAGGAGCTTGCTGATTCCTCCACAAAAGAGCTAAGGGCGGTGAAAAGTTTTCGCTTAACTCCAGTAAAGCGAGCTAAGAAAGTGGCCAAAACATCTATCTCTCGCAAGTCTCCTGGGATAGCCAAAGGGAAGAGCGTGAAGCAATCTCTAGAGGTCTTAGCCTCAAAACCAGAACCCATAAGGTCCCCATTGTTCAAGGTTAGCTCGTCCCCAGAAGCCATTCTGAGTGCTATTCCGATTTCGATGGAAGATGGAAGCTTTATTCCTGCCGATACCCTCCTGAGAGTGGATACCCGTGTCTGGAAATGGAATCGTGGCCGCTACCGCAAGAAACTATCAAAATTTATCAGTGCGCTGATTGCATCCAAGGATGTTGCGCTGGCTTCCAAGCAATCAGGGCTGAGTTTGAGGGAAATTCGTTATTTAGTCCAGCAAGTTTGATGCAGCTGTCCCACACGACCTGATGCGCTGAGCATGCCTAAAGGATCTCAATCGGTATAGGGTACACTAGCGGATTGTATAACTCTTGATGGCAAGGTCAATATTTGATGCAAGAAGTCAAGGCGCCCGTCCCCCCCTCTCCGCTATTTGGACAATCTGCATGGACCGTGCAGGATAGTGAAGAGCTATATCGTATTCAAACTTGGGGAGAGCCTTATTTTGGCATTAACCAGGCAGGCCATATTACGGTCTCGCCAAGAGGTGACCGGGGAGGCTGTGTTGACCTATATAGTCTGGTCTCAGACCTCAAACTTAGAGGATTGAATACTCCCCTATTAATTAGATTTTCCGATATTTTGGCAGACCGTATAGAGCGTTTGAATGGTTGCTTTTCTAAGGCTATCTCCCGCTATGACTATGGAAATGTATATCGTGGGGTTTACCCGGTTAAAGTTAATCAGCAGCGCCATCTCGTAGAAGAAGTTGTTAAATATGGGAAGTCTTTTCAGTTTGGTTTAGAGGCGGGTTCGAAGCCAGAACTATTGATTGCGCTTGCGCTTTTGAAAACGCCTGGGGCTTTGTTGATTTGCAATGGCTATAAAGACCGAGAATATATTGAAACTGCCTTGATTTCTCAGCGATTAGGGCAGACTCCAATCATTGTTTTAGAACAGTTTGAGGAATTAGAGGTTGTTATTCAGGCGGCTAAAAAGCTTAACATCAAACCCATTTTAGGGGTGCGGGCCAAGCTAACTTCTAAAGGTATCGGTCGCTGGGGTAGTTCTGCCGGAGACCGGGCAAAGTTCGGGCTTACTGTGACTGAAATTTTAGAGGTAGTTGAGCGTCTAAAAGAAGAAGAGATGCTTGACGCTCTCCAACTATTGCATTTCCATATTGGTTCTCAAATCAGTTCGATTAGTGTTATCAAAGATGCTTTGCGGGAAGCTGCCCAAATTTATGTGGAATTGGCTGAATTGGGCGCCAAGATGGGCTACATCGATGTCGGGGGTGGGTTGGGTGTAGATTATGACGGTTCTAAAACGACCTTCCCTTCTTCTAAAAACTACAATACGCAGAGCTATGCCTATGACGTGGTTGCTGAGATAAAAGAAGCCTGCACCTCAAGAAATGTGCCTGTTCCTGTATTAGTCAGTGAGAGTGGGCGAGCGATTGCTTCCCATCAATCCGTGCTCGTTTTTGATGTTTTAGGGGTGAATAAAACCCATTGTCGAGAAATTACAGCCCTAGAGAAAGATGAGCATTCCATCATCCGCAATCTCTACGAAACCTACGAAAATATCAATGTCAGCAACTTCCAAGAAGCCTATCATGATGCGCTTCAATGTAAGGAAGAGGCTGATAGTTTGTTTAGCTTGGGCTATTTGAAACTGAAACAGCGAGCTAGAATCGAACAGCTCTTCTGGGGTTCTTGTAATAAGATTTTGAGCATCATTCGGGAGTTAGATTATGTCCCTGATGATTTGGAAGATTTGGAGAAGATTCTTGCTTCTACGTACTACTGTAATTTCTCTGTTTTTCAATCTATCCCTGATCATTGGGCCATTGACCAGCTATTCCCGATCATGCCGATTCATCGATTGAATGAACAGCCTACAGAGCGGGGAACTATTGCGGATGTGACCTGTGATAGTGATGGTAAGATTGATGAGTTTATCGACCTTAGAGATGTAAAACACGTCTTGGAGTTACATCCCTTAAATCAAGGAGAAACGTACTATTTAGGTATCTTTTTGAATGGAGCTTATCAAGAAATTCTTGGGGACTTGCACAATTTGTTTGGGGATACCAATGCCGTGCATATTCACCTGACTTCAGAGGGTTATGCCATTGAGCATGTGGTCAAAGGGGACACGATGACCGAAGTTTTGCAGTACGTACAGTACAACCGAGATGATCTCCTGGAGCGCATGCGTCGGGAAACAGAGCGGGCTTTGAATGATAAAAAAATCACGCTGTCAGAAGCCCGACTGCTATTGCAAAACTATGAGCATAGTTTGAATGGCTATACCTATCTGACCGAATACTAATCCCCGTGGTGATAGGGATGCCCCTGAAGAATGGTGAAGGCTCGATAGAGTTGTTCACAGAACACAACCCTTGCTAATTCGTGGGGGAGGGTCATTTTGGAGAGAGAAAGCGTGAAGTTTGCTCTCTTTTTGATGTTGGCATCCAGGCCCCAGCCCGAACCCAAAACGAAGGTAATCGGTGCGCCCTCGATTCTTTGCTTCTCCAACCAGTGGGCAAATTCTTCACTCGAGAAGGCTGTGCCCCGGTCGTCGAGACAGACGACATAGGCTCCTGGGGAAATTTTCTGGAGGAGGTCTTGCGCTTCTCTCGCCAAACTGTAGTCTCTTGCTCCTCGTTGGTCTTTCAGCTCGATGACTTGAAAGGGAGAGAAGCGGTTGATCCGAGTCTGATATTCGCTACAAGCTTGGGCATAACCCTTTTGCTTGATACGCCCTACGGCCAATAAAGAAATCTGCATAACTAGGGGTTGAGCAGGGGCCGCAGTACCTTGCTCTCTGTAGTTGCAAAATGACGGATGAAATTGCTAACCCGCTGGCGATGTTGGGCGTTCAGGCCAAAGATCGCTACCTGTTCCCAGTCCAGGAGGGGAAGATGGTCCAAGACTTCCACATCGTAGGTAGGCTCAAACCAATGGAGTGGGCATAGGACATCCACAGAGCATCGCACGTCATGAACTTCTTCTAGCTCCTGAATGAACAAGGGCCGTGCCCAACATTGAACTTCCCCTTGCGGGTTGGTGCTGGTAGACCGCACCACGCAGTAGAGCACGGCAGGAGCTATCCTTATACAGACGATTTGATCTTGCTGAAACGTCATAACCTGATCTGACTGCTATTTTTCTCAGTGTAGGAGCCAGAAAGGCCGATTGGCATCCCTTGTTTTAGGCTTCGGGCTCCTTACTGCTAATAGAGACCCCTTCCACCAAAAGGGCAGGGGTATAGAGTGCGCCTTCCCAGAAGCGCTCTTGCCCCACCGCTACCAGTTGATTGAGGAGTTTATAGGCATTGCCTGTGATCATCGTGTCTTTGACACGACCAAGAATTTTTCCTTTTTCGAGAGCATAGCCAAGATCAATGTTGACCGAAAATTCTCCAGACAGCCCCGCGCCTCCGCCTAAAACTTGGTCTACCAGAAGGCCGCGGTCTACTTGAGCAACGAGCTGTTCTAGGCTGAACGTTCCTGGCGTAAGGATAGCGTTGACCACCCCAGGCTTCGGGAAACCTCCGAGTCCATCGCGCATACCGTTTCCTGTGAGCGGCAGTCCCAAAGCGCGGGATACTTGACGGTCCCCATAGAAATTATTGAGGACGCCTTCGGTGAGGAAGTGTACGACTTGGGTCGGCGTGCCTTCATCATCGAAAGGGGTGGGGAAAGGGCCGAAATTGGGGTCTTGCTGCAGGGTCAAGAGGGGTGAGAGCACCCGTTCTCCCCGTTTTTCTGTCCAGGGAGAAGATTTCTCAAGTACGGCTCGGCCATTCATAGCGGCGAGGACGGTGCCCAAAAGAATGCTGACCGCATTCGGGGTGAAGATAACCGGATAGGTTCCTACGGGTGCTTGGACGTTCTCCTTAGCCCATTCCAGGCGGTCTAGCACGCGACGGATAATTTTCTGGGGGTCAGGGATGACCGCATCAGAATCTCCTTCATAGACGGCTAAAAAATCGTCTCCACGGACCCATTCCACGCCAACGTACCCACCTAGAGAACGAGTTTGATGATAGGAGGCCAGTCCCTCGGAATTGGTGAGGCTGGCCATTTCCACCTCCACCCCAAAAGAAGCACCACAAATAGTTTCTTCAAAGCGTTCCCGGACTCCCTGGATGACGGTTTCTCCCCAAGCGATGAGGGTCTGGGATGGCACGGGCTCATAAGCCTTTTCTGGAGTGCGTAAAGACTCGTGGGCTAAGTCAATCGGGGTGACTTCCCCAAATTCAGATAGGGCCAGCGCTTTTTCTACCAGAGCTTTTCCATCAATCGGCCCATAGGCAACAGCTAGGCCAACTTTGCCCTCTTTCCAGACACGTAGCGCCGTTCCTTCTTCCTCCGAGGACTCTATTTGTTTCAAACGATTCGCTTCAAAAATAGCGGAGCGGCTCTCACTGCTGGCTTGGTAGACTTCTGCGGCTTGAGCCCCCTCTTTCAGGGCTTGGTCAATCAATTCCTGGGGATGCATCAAGACCTCGCGTATTCGTGCTGCTGTCAAGGTACCTCAGATAGAACCCTCGAGTCGCAGCAGCAGTCCTTGATTCCCAGTTCGCTAGCTAGAATGAGTAGTAGAGCCTGCCCATCGGGAATAATGATTGGGTGTAGCGGAGCAAATAGTGTTATCTACAAACCGAGCCATCTTGCAGCAATTGATGGAAAAAGCAGCGGAGCATCCAGAATCCGATCTCGTGGACAAAGTTTTCGAAAACTTACTTTGTATGCTCCAAAATCCCGGATTAGAGCGGCTGGACTGGAAAATTTTAAACAATGCTCTATTAGACCTCTGTAACGGCTTCAACGCCTTCGCTCCCTATCGTCAAAAACGCAAAATTAGTATCTTTGGTTCGGCTCGGCTGACCTCAGATACTAAGGTCTACCAAATGGCTCGCGAATTTGCTGCCCTAATGGCCCAAAAGGGTTTTATGACGATTACGGGTGGCGGTGGCGGGGTTATGCAGGCTGGAAATGAAGGAGCAGGCCGGGAGATGTCCTTTGGCCTGAATATTGTGCTGCCTGATTTCCAAGACACTAATGATTTCATCCAGGACGACCCCAAGGCCATTGATTTCAAGTATTTCTTTACCCGCAAGCTCTTTTTCATGCGGGAGACGGATGCCCTAGCTTTGTTCCCTGGCGGTTTTGGTACCTGGGATGAAGCCTTTGAGTGCATGACCTTGATCCAAACGGGCAAAGCCTTGATTATGCCGATTGTTCTGGTAGAAGAACCCGGTGGAGACTACTGGCAAGAATGGGACCGGATGTTGCATAAACTTTTGGGTTCTAGAGGCCTGGTCGATGAAGTGGATCTGAGCCTCTACCGCAGAGTGGAAACCCTCGACCAGGCCTGTGAAGAGGTAATGCAGTTTTACCGAATCTATCATTCGAGTCGTTACTTAGGGGAAAAATTCCTGGTTCGAATCAATACTTTGCTTTCTCCAGAATCTCTAGAAACTCTTTCTACGGAATTCGTTGACTTTTTAGCCGAGCCGGTTTACCAAACGCAACAATCCCTACCACAGGAAGAAGATGCGCTCACTAGCCATCTGCCCCGTTTGATTCTCTTACCTAAGCGCAATCGACCTGGAAGACTTCGCATATTTATTGACCGTTTGAACCAGCTAGGGGATAGCGTAAATCTAGACCCAACCTACCGGTAACTTCATGGATGTCATTCCTGCTATAGATCTTCTGGAAGGCCAGGCTGTCCGGCTCTTTCAGGGAGACTACCAGCAATCGGAGCGTTACAGTGCAGACCCTGTAGCCCTAAGCCGTGCCTGGAATCTCTTGAAAATTCCTCGCCTCCATGTAGTAGATCTTTCTGGAGCAAAAGCCGGTCATCCCATTCATAAAGAACTCCTCGCACAGATTGTCAAAGCCGTGGATTGTCCGGTGCAGACGGGCGGAGGCCTGAGGACGTTGGAGCATATCGCTCAGGTCATAGAGCTTGGGGTAGAACGGGCCATCCTTGGGACTGTGGCGGTAGAACAGCCTGAACTGCTAGCGCGTGCCTGTGAACGTTTTCCAGGTCGGATTGCGGTGGGTATTGACGCGCGGGGCGGGAAAGTCGCTATCCGGGGCTGGCAGGAAAATTCTGAGGTCGAAGCTGTAACCCTGGCCCGTCAAATGGAAGCGCTGGGGGTGTCCGCCATTATCTATACGGATATTCTGCGGGATGGCACGCTCAGCGGCCCAAATTTAGAAGAACTGCGCAAGGTCAGTGAGGCCGTGCAGATTCCTGTGATTGCTTCGGGCGGAGTCGGAAGTCTGTCAGACCTGTTGCAACTGCTGACGCTCGAACCCCAGGGCGTCACCGGAGCGATAGTGGGGAAAGCTATCTATACCGGAGATGTCGATCTCAAAGAAGCTTTACGGGCAGTGGGTAATCCCCGTTGGCAAGATGTTCCTCCTGAGGGAGAAGGGCCTGTATTTGCCTAAAGCTTTACTGTTGTTATCCTCTGCCAGTGATCAGGATCAAAGGCTAAAATACGGCCTATACTCCCCCTAATCGGAAATAAACCTATGGAATGGTTCTCTCGCTTGACCGCCGCTGTCCTTTTGGGGGGGCAAGTCTTCATGCATCTGCTTCGAGGGCGCATTAATGTACGCAATACCCTAGAGCAGCTGGCTCTGGTGGGTACGGAATCAGTTTTGGTTTCGGGTATCACCGCCATTTCCATTGCCATGGTGTTCACCATTCAGGTGGCGCGAGAATTCATCCACTTTGGGGCAGCCTCTGCTATCGGTGGAATCCTTGCCTTAGCGCTCTTTCGGGAACTGGCCCCTGTGCTGACAGCGGTGATTTTAGCTGGGCGGGTTGGCTCTGCCTTTGCCGCTGAAATTGGGACAATGCGGGTTACGGACCAAATTGATGCACTGCGTGTCCTTCGCACCGACCCTGTAGACTATCTGGTGATTCCTCGCGTGATTGCTTGTTCACTCATGCTGCCTGTGCTCACAGTCCTCTCTCAAGTGACAGGATTGGCGGGAGGTCTGTTTATCTCCACTCAAATGTACAAATTGTCATCTAATATCTATCTTGATTCGGCCCAGCGCTTCTTAGAACCTTGGGACCTGACGAGTTCCATGATTAAAGCAGCCATTTTTGGAGCTATGATTGCCCTGATTGGTTCTAACTGGGGCTTAACCACTACAGGCGGGGCGAAAGGGGTTGGACGATCTACCACGGCTGCCGTGGTCACCTCCTTGCTGGCGGTATTCGTTGTAAACTTCTTCCTTTCCTTTTTGATGTTCCCAGGTCAAGGTCAGACAGGGAAGGGCGGGATTTAATGTCTACCCGCTGCAGCGATCAGGGAAATATCATAGAAACAGTACATATTTAACAGGTCTATGGCTTACCGCGACTACTACGAAGTTTTAGGAGTTCCCCGCACTGCGGATGACAAAGCCATTAAATCTGCTTACCGCAAATTGGCCCGTCGATACCATCCTGATATGAACCCTGGGAATGACAAGGCGGAAGAACAATTCAAAGGCATCAACGAAGCCTACGAAGTGCTCTCAGACCCAGAGAAACGTCGCCAGTATGACCAGTTCGGTCAGTACTTTGACAAAAGAGTTTCTCCCGGCCCCCGTCCTGGAACTGTTCCTGGAACTGGTTCTGGGCCAGGGCAGGGACAAGCTCCGCCTTCCGGATTCGATTTTGGCCGCTTTGGAAGCTTTGAAGAATTTATTGAAGAACTATTGGGGGGCGGGAAAAGCCGTGGTAGTCGCTCCCGTGGAGGAATTCGGGGAGAAAATCAGGAAGGCAAAGTCGAATTAACCTTGGAAGAAGCATTCTCGGGTACGCGTAAGCGAATTCGTACACCTTCTGGCGAGGTGATAGAGGTGCGTATTCCCGCTGGAGTCCGTACTGGGTCTAAAGTAAGAGTCAGCGGTAAAGGCAAAGAAGGACCTTTTGGTGGTACAGCGGGTGATTTCTTGCTGCTCATCCAACTTAAACCTCATCCCACCTATACCTTGGAAGGAGATGATCTGATCTACGAATTGCCGATCACTCCAGCCGAAGCGGTATTGGGAGTTCAAGTAGAAGTCCCCACCCTGGAAGGCAAAGTGCGGTTAACGATTCCTGCTGGAACGACTACGGGCAAAATACTGCGTTTGGGAAGTCGTGGATTAGCCAAAGCTGGTACGAATCGTCGGGGAGACCAGCGCGTCCGCGTCAAAGTGGATATTCCCCGTGATCCTAGTCCAGAAGAAAAAACTCTTTATGAGAAACTAGCCCAGGTAGAATCATACCGACCTCGCGACTGATAGAAACTCAAGGCGTTAAAAATGCCCCCTAAACTTTCGCAACCCCCAGACCCAAACTCTCCTCTCTATTTGCGGTTGAGAGATCGTATCAATTTTGCGCTGCACGTGGCCACAGCCCTATGCGTATGCTCAGGGATTTTGTTCTTGAATAAGATTTGGAATGCAGGATGGAGCTGGATTCCTCTACTTCTATTGGTTTGGACTGCTTTAGTTCTTGCCCATGGCTTCTGGGT
>Ga0208588_1000118_pt1 | contig 24127 bp, 19 predicted proteins | sample NGESurshal092012_8_FD_184483 | JGI IMG/M metagenome (GOLD analysis project Ga0208588, IMG submission 184483) | Arctic peat soil microbial communities from Barrow, Alaska - NGEE Surface sample 415-3 shallow-092012 (SPAdes) | ecosystem: Environmental > Terrestrial > Soil > Wetlands > Peat ...
AGCGCAGCACCTTGTCCAGCGGGATCTGCGGGTTGGCCAGCGCGACCGGGTCGACGGTCCGGCCGGCCAGCCCGGCACGGACGAGTTCGGCGATGTTCTCGGTGACATCCCAGACGTTCGCGTTCATCCCGGCCAGCACGGCGCCGTCCCGGAGCCAGAATGCGATGAATTCCGGCGCGGCGCCCTCGACGACGGCCGGGTCATCACGGAAGATCACCTTGTCGTACTGGCCGGGCGTCACCCAACCCGTGTACTCCATGCCCAGGTCGTACTGGTCGGAGAAGAAGTACGGCACGGGGGCGTAATCGTCCGCGCTGCCCAGCATCGACCGGGCGGCCGCCGGACCGCCGCTCAGGGCGTTGGCCCAGTGCTCAACCCGAAGGCGGGTGCCGAGCATCGGGTTGAAGCTGGACGCCACGTCGCCGCAGGCGAAGACCTTCGGATCGGAGGTGCGCAGCCGGGCGTCGGTGACGATCCCGTTGTCGATCTCCAGGCCGGCCGCCTCGGCGAGTTCGACCGCGGGCCGGATCCCGACGCCGACGACGACCAGGTCGGCCGCGACCTCCCACCCGTCGTTCAGCACCACCCCGGTCACCGCGCCGTCCGCGCCGACGAATTCGCGGACACCGGCTCCGAACCGCAGATCGACGCCGTGCGCGACGTGCAGGTCGCGGTACACGGTGGCCACCTCGTCACCGAGCACCCGGCGCAGCGGCAGCGAGTCCATCTCCACCACGGTGACCGCGCAGCCGTGCTGCCGGGCTGCGGCGGCGGTCTCCAGGCCGATCCAGCCCGCGCCGACGACCACCACATGGCCGGCCTGCCGGAAGCCGGCGAGCAGTGCGTCGGCCTGGTCCAGGGTGCGCAGGTACCGGACCCCCGTCAGGTCGGCGCCCGGGGCCGTCAACGTGCGGACCTTGGAGCCGGTCGCGAGCAGCAGCTTGTCGTAGTGCAGCGTCTCGGACGGGTGCAGGGTGAGCCGCTGGCTCTTCAGGTCGAGGGCCATCGCGACGGTGCCGGCCCGCCATTCGATGCTGTTCTCGCCGTACCACTGTGGCTCGTGAACGAAGGCCTTCTCCCGGGGCTCGGCGCCCAGCAGGTACCCCTTGGACAGCGGCGGCCGCTCGTAGGGCGGCTCGGTCTCCTCGCCGATCAGCACCACCCGCCCGGTGAACCCCTCTGCCCTGAGAGTCTCGGCTGCCTTGGACCCGGCCAAGGAGGCCCCCACAATCACATACGTCTCATCGCTCATTCGCACAGCGTCCTCCGCCGCTCCGGCGCCGACAACCGCGGCCCAGACCGGAAGGGCGCTGTCGTGGTGGTCGGTTACCGTGACGGACCAGCGGATCAACGAACAAGCAGTGGGGGCAACGTGGTGGTGGACGGTGTGCGCGGACGATCAGCAGCGCGGCAGGACACCGAGTCCGTCACCTGCTGCGTCTGTGGTCTGCCGGGTGAGAGCGTGTACCGGTTGCCGCCGTTCGGCGTGGTCCGCTGCCCGGTCTGCGAGCTGGTGTTCGTCTCACCGAGGCTCTCGGCGCAGGCGCTGCAGCGGCTCTACGACGAGCCGGCGTACTTCGAGGGCGGCGTGTACGGTACGCCGTCCCGGTGGTCACCGGCGATGGCGCTGCAACGGATCTGGACGGCCGGCCGGCTCGCCGAGATCGCCCGGCAGCAACCGGCCCCGGGTCGGCTGCTGGAGATCGGCAGCGGGTACGGGCATTTCCTGGCGGCGGCCAGAGACGCCGGGCACGACGTGCGCGGGGTGGAGTTGTCCAGCACCGGCTCCCGGTACTCCCGGGCGGAGCTAGGGGTTGACGTGTTCTCCGGGCAACTGGCCGACGCCCCCACTTCGGAGGCGGACGTCATCTGTTTCTGGGACACCCTCGAACACGTTCCGGACCCGCTGGACTTCCTGCGCGAGGTGCGTCACCGGTTGGCGCCCGGCGGGCTCTTCGCGCTGTCCGTGCCCTATTTCTCCTCGCTGCCCTCCCGGCTGCTGCAGTCCCGATGGTGGACGCTCAAGCCCGAGCAGCACATCTGGCACCTGACGCCCGCAACGCTGCGATTGCTGACCGCCAGGGCAGGGCTGGTGATCACCACGATGGTCACCTCGCCGGTCCGCCGGGTGAACGCCGGTCGCACTGATTCCCTGGTCGCCGTCGGCCGGGCCATTCCCGAACAGGGCGGGTGAGGGCGATGCCGGCAGCCATCTTCGATGACGTCATCGGTCAGCACGCCGCGATCGACGAACTAACCGCCGCGGTCGCCGCCTCCCGTGGCGACCCGTCGGTCCCCGACGCGGCGATGACCCATGCCTGGCTGTTCACCGGGCCGCCCGGCTCCGGCCGGTCGGTCGCGGCTCGGGCGTTCGCCGCGGCCCTGCAATGCGAGTACGGCGGGTGCGGGCACTGCTCGCACTGCCGGACGGTGCTGGCGGCCACCCACGCTGACGTCCGAACGGTCACGCCCGAGGGGCTGACCATCTCGGTCAAGGAGATGCGGGCGGTGGTCCAGCTCGCGGCTCGCCGGCCGGCGACCGGCCGGTTCCAGATCGTGCTGATCGAGGACGCGGACCGGCTCACCGAGGGCGCGTCCAACGCGCTGCTCAAGGCGGTCGAGGAGCCGCCGCCGCACACCGTCTTCCTGCTCTGCGCGCCGTCGACCCATCCGGACGACGTGTCGGTGACGATCCGCTCCCGGTGCCGGGTGCTCGCGCTGCGCACCCCGTCGGCCGCCTCGATCGCCGAGGTGCTGGTCCGCCGCGACGGGATCGAGCGGGCGGCGGCGCAGTGGGCCGCATCGGTGTCCGCCGGACACGTCGGCCGGGCCCGTCGGTTGGCGACCGACGAGCAGGCGCGGGAACAGCGCCGCCGGATCCTGGCGGTGCCGGGTGCGCTCCGGACCATCGCCGACGTCTTCGTCGAGGCCGGTGATCTGCTGGCCGCCGCGAAGGGCGAGGCGACGTCGGTGTCCGACCGGCGGGACGCCGTCGAGCTGGAGGAGCTCAAGGTTGCCCTCGGCGCGGGTGGAACCGGCAAAGGGGCGGTCGGCGCGGGCCGGGGCACTGCCGGGGTGGTCAAGGAGATGGAGCGACGGCAGAAATCCAGGGCCACCCGCACCGAACGGGACGTGCTGGACCGGGCTCTGGTCGATCTGTCCGGCTTCTACCGGGATGTCGTCGCGCGCAGCCTCGGCTCCACCTCCCCGCTGATGAACCCGGACGTGGCCGGCGATGTCGACGTCGCGGCGTCCCGGCTCGGATCGGTGGGCGCGCTGCAACGGCTCGACGCGGTGCTGGCCTGCCGTGAGGCGATCGAAGTGAACGTCAAACCGCAGATTGCGGTCGAGGCGATGATGATGGCCCTGTTCGCCGGGCCGGTGCTCGAACACCGCGTACCGTGACCACCCATGGGGATGCTGTGCGCGGTGACGTTCTCCACGAACGGGCAATTGCACTACGCCGATCCCGGTGACCTCCGGCCCGAGGTCGGGGACATGGTGCTGCTGCCGACGGACCACGGTGCGGTCGCGGCGCGGATCGTCTGGGCGGCCGGGTATTCACCCGAGGAGACGGAGGGCTTCCCGGTGCTGCTCGGGATGGCCGCCGAGAGCGATCTCGTGGCGACCGAGCAGATGCGCAAGGCCAAGGCGCGCACGATGGTAGCCAGCCGGAAGCTGATCCGTGAGCACGGTTTGCCGATGAAGGTGCTGACGGTCGATCCGCAACCGGGCGCCGGCAAGACCGTCATCTACTACTCGTCACCGGAGACGGTCGACTTCCGTTCATTGTTGCGCGACCTGTCGGCGACCCTGGGTAATCGGATCGAGCTTCGTCAACTGGCGGCGCGGGACGCGGTCCGGGTCACCGGTGCGATCGGGTCGTGCGGCCGGGACACGTGTTGCTCTACGTTCCTCACCGACTATGAGCCGATCACTCTGGCAATGGCTCGCGACCAGGAATTGCCGGCGAACCCAATGCGGATCTCCGGTGCCTGCGGCCGGCTGATGTGCTGCCTCAAGTACGAGCACCCGCTGTACCAGGACTTCAAGGCCACCACCCCGGCGATCGGCGAGGAAGTCGAGTCACCCGCCGGTCCCGGCCGGGTGGTCGGCCACTCCGTCCCCGGCGAGTCGGTCGTGATCAAGCTCGCCGCCGACGGCTCCAAACAGGTCTGCCCGAAGGCATCGGTCTGCGGCTCCCGTAAGGCGTACGAGGAGCAACACCTCGACCGATGACTGCCCGAGGGCGGGGTGCGATCGGTGACATCCGATGGGCCGGCGCTGCCCGTTCAGAAGAGCGAGGCGAGCAGCGCGCCGGCGGCGAATGCTGCTGCCGCCACCCAGATCCAGGTGGGTAGGTGCCTCATGACGTCCCCCTCATCCCGTATACACCGATCCGTTGACGACGGTCACCGGGATGGCCGCCAGGGGTGATGGGGCCGGCCCGCCGACGACCGCGCCGGTGGTCGCGTCGAACGCGCTGCCGTGGCACGGGCAGGTGATCGTCCCGTTGCTGACCTGCGACACCAAGCAGCCCTGATGGGTGCAGATTGCCGAGAACGCGTGCACCTTGTCGCCGGTCTCCCGGGTCAGCACGATGCTCTGCTGATCGAGCACGACGCCGCCGTTCTCGGGAATCGCCGACAGCGCCGACAGCTCGGTCGGCGCGCCGGCGCTGCCGGTAGCCGGTGCGTAGCCGGTCGACGGTGTGCTGGCACGCGGCTTCGGTCCCGCGGTCGCGTACCAGGCGAACCCCGCGGCGCCGGCGACGAGGGCAACCCCCGCGCCGGCGATCACCGCCCGCCGGGACGTCGGGGCATGGTCGGCATCGTCGCCCTGCGGTGCCGGCGCGGCCATCCGCTGGGGCGTGTTCGCAGCGGCCGCGTTCCCGTAGGCCGCTGCCGGGACCGCGCCGTAGCCGACCTGCTGGGTTGGGCCACCCGGCGGAGCGCCCTGCCACGGTGGCGGGCCCTGCGGTGGCGCGCCCTGCGGGGGCGAGCCCTGCCAGGGGGGCGCGCCCTGTGGTGGCGGGCCCTGCGGGGGCGGGCCCTGCGGGGGCGGGCCCTGCCAGGGGGGTGGGCCCTGCGGAGGCGGGCCCTGCCAGGGGGGTGCGCCCTGCCCCTGTTGCCCCGGCACAGGATGCTGGGGTTGGCGGAGTTCCCCCGGGCGAGGCGGCGGGGAACCGGGTTGCCACAGTCCAGGCGCAGGCTGCTGACCTGGGCCAGGCTGCTGACCTGGCGCAGGCTGCTGTCCCTGCGACGGGTTGGCCGACCACTGCTCCGGGCGAGGGTGGCCGATTGGTGGCGCACCCTGCCATGGACCCTGCTCCGCCTGGGCCTGCGGTCCTTGTCCCTGTGGCTGTCCCTGCCCCGGCGCGGGGTTGCCCGGCCACTGACCAGGGCCCGGTTGGCCAGAAGGAGGTGCATCCTGCCAGGGCTGCCCCGGCGCCTGCCGTCCGGCTGCCCACTGACCTGGCTGTGCCGGGGGCGGTGCCCCCTGCCGGCCCCGGCTTTGCGACGGCGATCCGCCTTGCCAGCTTCCGGGTGCCGACTGCGAACCCTGCCAACTCTGCGGCTGGGCCGGCTGGGCCGGCGAGGTTGCTCCCGGTGCGTGTCCGCCGGGTGGCTGCCCACCTGCTGTGTGCGCGCCCGGGGCTTGCGCGCTCGGCGCCGATGTTTCGGGGGCACCCGATGCGGCCCCGGCGGTTCCGACGGTTCCGGCTGCCGCCGAGTGCCGGCCGCTGCCCGCCACCGGCGAGGCGATCTGCTGGGTACTGTCCCAGTCCGGCGTCACCTGCTGGGTGTTTTCCGCGGAAGGATGGGCGCCCGCCGCGCCGGCGGCGTCCTCAGCAGGATCGGTGGAATTCACGATTGCTCCAGAAGGTCGACGGACGCCAGCGCAGCCCTGATCAGCCCAGGCCTGTTCACCACAGCACAACCCCGGGCTGGGTGAAGTACCAAAAGGCGGAGCTGAACCACACGACGGTCAGCAGTGCCGCGAGCAATCCGCCCAGCACCGGTATCGCCCAGCCGGGCAACCCGCGCAGCCGCAGGGCAAGCATCTTGGCGGCGAAGACCCCGTAGAACAGGCAGCCGGCCACGGTGTGCAGCAGCGTCCGCGCGGATGCATCGGTGAAGCCCAACGACCAGATGCATTGGAACGCAACGGGCAACGTCAGCAGGAAGGCGGCCACCCCGGACCATCGGTGCAGCGGGTTGGCCCAGGACGCCGATCCGCTGACCCCCGGGAGGTGTCCCCACATCGCCAGTGCGCTGATGATTTGCACAACGACCAGGACCAGCGCTCCGGTGGTCAGCCAGGTCTTCATCGCCAGCAGCGCGGAGAACCCGAACGTCCAGATCGCCGCACCGTTGCCCGGATGTACCCGAGAGTAGGCCGCCAGCACGGCGGCCACCGCGATACCGAGACCGGCGGCCGCCGCCAGCCCCCAGCGGGGGGACTGCCGGACGGGCGGGTTCTGGGTGGTTGTCATGACGTTTGCGCCTCCACGATGACGTGGCGAAAGAGCGGGTCCCGGCACAGGTGAACGGCGCGCACCCCGGTGATACCGAAGCCCCAGCGCAATCCTCGCACCGTCGGCGGTACCCCGCCGATCGGACGAATGGACCGAATCGCCCGAACACTGCCGACACTTTTCAGCAGCTCTGCGACGCCACCTTCCCCTTCTAGCCCCCTTCGATCGTGTGGCGGGCGGGGTCTGTCGGCTGCCTGCCGTATCCTGGCCTTGGTGGGCAGCGCGGCGTCGGTGACGTCTCGGGGGTGTCCGTATTGTCCCGTGGCGGGAAACGCCTCCGGAATGCGGGGTTCCGCGGATCTCACGCGGAATCATGTGGTGGGGGTGTCAACGCTCGGCGGCCTCGTGCGTCTGAACACCATCACGACCAGTCCTTCGCCTGCCGGGCGCTGGCCAGGTGACGATCTCCGGAGGACCCCATGCAGCTGCACCGTTCGAGGCCGGTCCGCAAGGCCGTCATCGCGCTGACTGCGATCGGGATCCTCGTGGCTACTGCCGCGTGCTCCGGTTCCCCCTCCGGGTTGGCCGTCGCGCAGACCGGGACCGCGGGCGTCAGTCCGGCCGGCGCCACTGCTGCCGCGCCGTCCGAACCGTCGAGTTCCACGTCGTCGTCGTCGGCGTCGGCGAGCAGTAGCAGTTCAGCCAGGTCCCCGTCGACCACTGCCGCCCCGCCGCCGGTCGCGGCAGTCAGCGAGTCGCCGGCCTTCGACGCCGCGGGCATCTCGCCGACGGAGCCGGTGACCATCTCCGTCGCCCGCGGGACGATCTCCCAACTGTCCTTCACCAATCCCGAGGGCGTTGCCGTCAACGGCACCCTGGCCGCGGACCGCACCTCCTGGACGCTGGCCGAGCCGCTCGGCTACGGACGTACCTACACCGTCGACGGGACCGCGACCGGCACCGACGGCAAGACCGTCGCGATCCGGGGCACCTACACCACCGTGACGCCGACCGATCAGATCACTACGTCCATCTCGCCGGGTGACGGCGCGGTCGTCGGGGTCGCCGCACCGGTCATCGTCCATCTGGGCTACGAGCCCGCCGATCGGGCCTCCATCGAGAAGCACGTCACGATCACCACCACGCCCAAGGTCGAGGGCGCCTGGGCGTGGATCAGGCATGACGGAGACAAATGGCCGTCGCTGGACTGGCGGCCGAAAGAGTACTGGCCGGCCGGCACCCAGGTGCACGTCGAGTCCGCCATCTACGGCGCCGACTTCGGCGGCGGCTACTACGGCGGCGACAACGTGACCAGCGACTTCACCATCGGACGGAACCAGGTGGTGCTCGCCGACGCGAACGCGCACAACATCGTGGTCCAGCAGAACGGCGTGACGGTGGCCACGTACGACGCCTCCTACGGCAGCGGTGACGACATCGGTGACCCGAACCGGGTGACCAGGTCCGGCGTGCACATCGTGATGGACAAGCAGGAAACCACCAAGATGAGCAACCCGGCGTACGGCTACGTCAACATCACCGAGCACTGGGCCGTCCGGATCAGCAACAACGGCGAGTTCATCCACCAGAACCAGGGCACGGTCGACGCCCAGGGTGTCGTCAACGTGAGCCACGGCTGCGTCAACCTGTCGGCGGAGAGCGCGCAGGCCTACTTCGAGTCGGCCATCTATGGCGACCCGGTCGAGGTGACCGGCACCAGTGTCCCGTTGTCCGCGGCCGACGGCGACATCTACGACTGGGCGATCCCGTGGAGCGACTGGCTGACCATGTCTGCCGCCGGCGCCGCGCACTGAGTGACGTACTGAGCAGTTAGACTCTGGCACGCCGCCGCTGTAGCTCAGTCGGCAGAGCGTCTCACTCGTAATGAGAAGGTCTGGGGTTCGATTCCCCACAGCGGCTCCGCAGACCGGCCCCCTCCCGTACCTCGGGTGGGGGCTGTCTCGGTCCGGGCGCGGGCGCTCGTTGCGCTGGCCGGGTCAGCCGCCCTCGGCATCCGCGGCGTCCGCGGCAGAGCCGGACCGCGGCTCCAGACCGGCCAGAATCGTCGTGCAGATGTCGCCGAAGTTGGTCAGCTGCTCGAGGCTCAGCGGGTCGAACATGATCGACCTGACGGCCTCGGCGTGACTGGGCGCCACCTCGACCAGCCGCTCGAAGCCCGCGTCGGTCAGCTCGGCGATCTGCCCGCGCCGGTCGCCGGGCGCAGGATTCCGCCGCACCCATCCCGCCTCTTCCAGCCTGGCCACGGCGTGCGACACCCGGGACTGCGACGCCCTGGTCACCTCGGCGAGCTGATTCATCCGCAGCGACCGGTCCGGCGACTCGGACAGCATCGCCAGGATGAGGTAGTAGGCGTGCGGCATCCTTGCGGCCTGCTGCATGTCCCGCTCGACGCGCTCATTGAGTTGGGTGCTCAGCCGCAGGAACGCACGCCACACCTGTTGCTGGTCGTCGGAGAGCCAGGGTTCGTCGCGCACGCGGTGATTATCGCGCCCCGGCGCGCTGCGGGCGCATCGTCAGAATTACTTGAACGCTCAACTAATGTGGCCTATACTCGGGAGGGAAGGCAGTCCCGCACATCTCCCGCCGAATCGAGTCCCGATGACGACCGAATTCCGTTCCGCTGCAACACGTGCGCCCGAATCCATCGCGGGCACGCCGGCCGCCGCCCGGATGCCCGTTCTGTACCTGTCGCACGGCGCCCCACCGCTGGCCGACGACGCCACCTGGACCGGCGAGCTGGCGGCCTGGCGTGCCGACCTGCCGCGGCCGACGTCGATCCTGGTCGTCTCCGCCCATTGGGAGTCGGCGCCGCTGACGGTCGGCGCCACCGACCCCGTGCCGCTCACCTACGACTTCTGGGGCTTCCCGGAGCGCTACTACCAGGTCACCTACGACGCGCCAGGCGCGCCCGAATTGGCCAGGGATGTGCACGGCCTGCTGTCCCGACCCGGCCAGGAGGTCCACCAGGACCCCCATCGCGGTCTGGACCACGGCGCGTACGTCCCGCTCGTCGAGATGTTCCCGGAGGCCGACATCCCGGTCCTGCAGGTGTCGATGCCCAGCCTGGACCCGCGGGTGCTGTTCGAGGTCGGCCGCAAGCTGGCCCCGTTGCGCGACGCCGGGGTGCTGATCATCGGATCGGGTTTCACCACGCACAACCTGTCGCAGGCCAGGTTCGGCGACACCAGTGGGACCGGCCCGGTCTGGGGTCAGGAGTTCGACGCCTGGGCGAAGCAGGCCGTGGAGTCCGGTGACGTCGACGCCGTGCTCGACTTCGAGCACACTGCACCGGCCGCCCGGCTCGCCCACCCCCGGACCGAGCATTTCGCCCCGCTGTTCGTCTCGCTGGGCGCGACCGCCGATACCTGGACCGACGCGCGCAGCGCCGTCGACGGCTTCTGGTACGGCATGGCCAAGCGCTCGTTCGAGATCAACTGACCCGGCGTCGGGACAGCCCCACCCCGATCAACGAGATGACGCCGCCCAGCACGGCCAGCAGGGCGGGCACCTCGCCCAGGAAGATCCACGCCAGGGCGATGGCGATCGGCGGCACCGCGTACGTGGTGGCACCGAGCCGGCCGGCATCGCTGCGGGTCAGGGCATACGCCCAGGTCAGAAAGGCCGCGGCGGTGGGAACCACCCCGAGGTAGAGCATGCCCAGGGTCGACCCGGTGGGAGCGGTACTCACGTCGGTGACGAGCGCAGGCAGGAACGGCAGGCAGGCGACGGTCCCGATCAGGCACGCCAGCCAGGTCACCTGCAGACCTGGGATCCGGCGCAGCACCACCTTCTGCGCGACCACGGCCGTGGCGTAGACAACGGCCGCCAGCAGGACCAACAGCGCCCCGCTCAGGTCGGCGTGGCCGGTGCTGGTCGCGATGCCGATGAGCACCGTGCCGGCGAAGGCAACCAGGCCGCCGATCACCAACATCCGCGGAAAGCCCTCGCCCAGCAGCGCCCCGGCAAGGACGCCGATCAAGATCGGCGCGAGCTGGATCAGCATCGCCGCGGTGCCGGCGTCCACCCGTTGCTCGCCGGCGTTCAGGGCGACGTTGTACACGCCGAACCAGAGCACGCCGATCAGGGTCACCAGACCCCAATCCCGGCGACCCATGGGCACCCAACGCCGACGGGCCAGCATCGCCAGGCTCAGGCACACCGACCCGATGGCCAGCCGGCCGAGGCTGAGCCCGCCGGGGGAGTACGCCTGCCCGACGAAACGGATGACGACGAACGCCGATGCCCAGGCCAAGACGGTGAACGAGGCGGCAAGGATCACCCGGCTCGACTGTCCGGCCGGTAGCTCGCGAACGGCGATGACAGGGGTTGACCGGTTGCTCATCCCGCCACTATGTCTGGCCGAACTGCTCTAGTCCAGCTCATTCTTTCGAACTGCATCATGCAGTTCTGCTTAATGGTCGATGCTGGGGCGGTCCACGTCGCAGACTGGTGCGGTGACCGCCGTGCAGCGACTCTGGCCGCAGGAGATCAAGGCGCTGACCCGCGCCACCGAACTGGCCGCCCGCGGAGCGGGCAGCGTCTTGCCCAACCCGGTGGTGGGCTGCGTGGTGCTGGCCGCGGGTGGCTGGGTGGTGGGCGAGGGCTATCACGAACGGGCCGGCGGGCCGCACGCCGAAGTGGTCGCCCTCGCCGCGGCGGGCGACTGGGCCGCGGGTGGCACCGCTGTGGTCAGCCTCGAGCCGTGCAACCACACCGGCCGGACCGGTCCCTGCACCGAGGCGCTGCTCGCCGCCGGGATCGCCCGGGTGGTGGTCGCCGTCCGCGACCCGTGGGCGCCCGCGAAGGGCGGCATCGAGCGGCTGCTGGCTGCCGGCGTCGAGGTGGTGGACGTCCCGGCGCTGTCCGATCCGCGGGCGGTCGCGGCCGCGGGGGCCGCCGAGGACATCAACCGGATCTGGCTGACGGCGACCCGGCGGCAGCGACCGTTCGTCACGTGGAAGGTCGGGATGACGATCGACGGCCGGGTCGCCGCGGCCGATGGCACCAGCCGGTGGATCACCTCACCGGAATCGCGCGCCGACGTCCACGCCCTCCGGGCCCGGGTGGACACGATGATGGTCGGCGTCGGCACCGTGCTGGCCGACGACCCGCAACTGACCGTGCGAGACGCGAACGGCCTGCCGACCGGGCCGCAGCCGTTGCGGGTGGTACTCGACTCCCACGGACGAACACCCCGCGGTGCAAGGCTTCTCGACCACGATGCGGACACCTGGCTGGCCACGGTGGCCGAAACCGGGGCGGGACCCGACGGCCGGGTTGACCCGCAGGTGGTGCTGCGCCGGCTGTTCGAACGCGGCCGACGGCACGTGCTGCTCGAGGGTGGGCCGACGCTGGCAGCGTCGCTGCTGGACGCCGGGCTGGTCGACGAGGCGATCGTCTACATCGCCCCCACCCTGCTCGGCACCGGCCGGTCCGCGCTCGCCGGTGGGCTGGTCGGCACGTTGGGCGACGCGCACCCGGCACGGTTGCGGGAGGTCACTCAGCTTGGCCCGGACGTCCGGCTGAGGTACGCGGTGCTGTCCCGCAGCGACTGACCCCGCGGCGACGCGGCGCCGTCCGGTTCGAACCGCGTCCGGTGTGCGGTGGCCCCCGTCCGCCGCATGCGTCCGGCGGCGCCGGGGAGGACCATGGCGAGATGGCTGTGTCGATGATGAGGCAGTTGATGTCGGTGCTGCCCGAGCTGCGGTTCCAAACGACGCCCAAACGCGTCCGGGTCCGGTTGGGCGACACCCTCGTCGCCGACACCGACCGAGCCGTGTTGATCTGGGAACCCACCAGGGTGGTGCCGTCCTACGCGGTCCCGGAGTCGACGATCATGGCCACCCTGGTTCCCGCGGCCGACGCTCCGGTTCCGGAATTCCGGCGAGTTGGTTTCGGGCCCGATGCCCCGCCCGTTCTCGACCCGAGTGTGCCGTTCGCCGTGCACACCGCCGACGGCGAGCCGCTGACCGTGCAGACCGCGAACGGGCGCCGCGAGGGCGCCGGCTACCGGCTCACCGACCCCGACCTCGCCGGGTACGTCGAGCTGGACTTCGCCGCCTTCGACTGGTCGGAGGAGGACGAGACGATCGTCAGCCATCCGCGGGACCCGTTCCACCGGATCGACGTTCGCCGCAGTTCCCGGCAGGTCCGGATCGAGCACCGCGGGACCGTGCTCGCGGAAACCGAGAGCGGCCGCTGGCTGTTCGAGGGCACCTTCCCGCTGGTCCGGTACTATCTTCCGCCAGAGGATGTCCGCGTCGAGCTGCTCCCCGGGACGCTCCGAACGACCTGTGCGTACAAGGGCGCGGCCACCCATTACACAGCGGTGGTCGACGGCGAGGAACTTCTCAACATCGCCTGGAGCTACCAGCACCCGCTGCCCGACGCCACCGAGGTGGGCGGGCTCATCTGCTTCTACCAGGAGAAACTCGACGTCACGCTGGACGGCAGGCCGGTCGAGCGGGTGCGCACGCCCTGGTCCTGACCCGACGCGAGCGTCCGCCCGCCTGTCTTCACAGCAATTCTGCGCGCTGTCGTCATGATGGTGACGACCGTTGGGTTCCGCGTGCAACCAGGGAACTGGGTGGGCCCCGTGGGACTCGAACCCACAACCCGCGGATTAAAAGTCCGCTGCTCTGCCAATTGAGCTAGAGGCCCGCGATCTGGTGTCCCGCAGGGCCCCGGTCGCGACGCGAGCCTACCGGCTCGGTTGGATGTCATCAGACACGACTGCGAGGGGACGGCCGATGGCGCGGGATGACGACGCACCGGAGAACGCGGAGACCACCAGCATTGCCGGGGGGCAACAGGCCTGGTCGTCGGTGGATGATCCGGGTGATGCCCGAACGACACCGCCGGAGGGCCTGTCGGCCGACCGCCTGCCGACCGGCGACCTGCCGGCCGACGACCGGCCGACCGAACAACTCCGGACAGTCCAGCAGCCCGCCGGCCAGCTGCCGGGCTACCGGGCGGCGGGCGGTCAACCCTCGGCCACCGACGCCCCCGGGATGGGGCCCAACCCGAGGGAACTGCCACCGGGACAACCCCGGCCGGGCACACCGCCGGCTCCGCTACAGCCGCCCGAGCCGGTGCTGGTCGCCTCGGGGCTCGGCCTGCTGACCAAGAACGGCTGGGTCTTCCAGGACATCAACCTGACGCTGCGCGCGGCGACGGTGGCCGCGATCGTCGGACCGGCCGGCACCGGCCGGTCCTGTCTACTGCTCGCGCTGACCGGCCGGATGGCGGCCAACACCGGAACCCTGATCGTCGCCGGCCATTCGATCCGGGACAAACCAGGGGCGATTCGCGCGGTCACCGCGGTCGCCCGGATCGGCTCGCTCACCGAGCCGGAACGAGGATTGACGGTCAGCCAGGCCGTCACCCAGCAGTGCCTCCTGGAGGACGTCAACACCCTGATCGGGCGGGCCCGGTTCATCGAGGCGTCCGCCGCCCTGCGGATCGCCTTCACCCCGTCGGCGCTGGTCGCGTCGCTGGTCGGTGAGCAGGCGACGCTGTTCGCTGTCGCGTTGGCCTGCGTCCGGGTCAGTGCGGTCATCGTGCTCGACGACCTCGACCGCGGTGTGTCCGCAGCCGCGCAGCAGGTGTTGCTGGATTCGCTGATCGCGCTGGCGAAGACCGGTCCGACCATCGTGGTCACCACCACGGATCGGATCCCCGTGATGGAGGCCGACGTGGTGCTCGATCTGACCCCCAAGGAGGGCGCGACGACGTGGCAGTTGGCCCCGCCCGCGCCGCCTGAAGTCGCGATCCTGCGTCAGCTAGATCCGGGCGGCCGGCAACGGGACCCGGCGGTGCGCGAGCTCTACCCCGCTCACGCGACCGCCGACCCGGGCGTGCCGACTGCCGAGCCGGGCGTGCCGACTGCCGAGCCGGGCGTGCCGACCGCCGACCCGGGCGTGCCGACCGCCGAGCCGGGCACGCCGACCGCCGAGCCGGGCACGCCGACCGCCTACCCGGGCGTGCCGACCGCCGAGCCGGGCACGCCGACCGCCGAAGGACCGACAGAGGATTCCCGATGATCAAGACAATCAAGCTCGCCAGCTTCGAGCTGCGTCGATTCAAGGGCCCGTTGCCGATCATCGGGCTGCTGTTCCTGCTGTTGCTGCCGACGGTCTACGGCGCGCTGTTCCTGTGGTCCAGCTGGGACCCGTACGGCAAGCTCGACCAGGTCCCGGTGGCCGTGGTGAACCAGGACGTCCCGGTCCAGGTCGAGGGGAAGACCGTCGCCGCCGGCGACCGGTTGGTCTCGGAACTGCAGGCCGATCCCATCTTCACCTGGAATTTCGTCAGCGAGTCGGAGGCCGAACAGGGCCTCGCCGATGGCTCGTACCACATGATCGTCGACATCCCGGCCGACTTCTCCGCCAACCTGGTGAGTGGGGCGGGTCCGGACCCGACGCGCGCCGTGGTCCAGCTCAGCGTGAACGACGCGAACGGCTACCTCTCCGACAAGCTGGTGCTCTCCGCGCAGACCCGGCTGGAGGCGGCGATCAACCGGGCGGCGGTGGGTGCCTACTTCGAAGCCGTCTTCGCCAATCTGGACACCATCAAGGTCGGCGTCACCGCGGCGGCGACCAGCGCCACCCAGCTGGCCACCGGCGCCGACACGGCGGCCGTCGGGGCCACCGATCAGGCCACCGGCATCACCGCCGCGAAGGACCTGTCGGCCGGGCAGCTCGCCGGCCTGGCCGACGCCAAGGCGTCATCGAGCCAACTGGTCACCACCGCCGGTGACGCGAAAGCCGGCTCGGCGTCCCTGGTGACGGGGCTGAGCACCCTCGACTCGAGTTCGAGTCAGACCGCCTCGACCGCGGCCGACGTCGCGGCCAGCAGCCAGCAACTGGCGGGCAGCGTCGGCCCGGCCATCAGTTCGGTGAATGCCGCGGTCCAACCGCTCGGCCAGGCCGGCGCCGACCTGCCGGTGATCAGCGACAACCTCGCAACGATTTCGTCCAACCTGTCGGCGATTGCGGACACCCCGAACCTCGATCCGCAGGTGGCGTTGGCCATCACTGCCGAAGCCGGCAAGGTCACCACAGCATCGAGCCAGACCAGTTCGGCCGCCGGACAGGTCAACTCGGGATCCGATTCCGTCCAATCGGCCGCGAGTGACCTGTCCGGCGCCAGCTCCGACATCACGTCGGTGGCCACCGGCGCCGCCCAGGTGGCCACCGGCGTGGCTGCGATGAGCACCGGGATCAGCACCGCGAGCTCCGGGGCTGCCGCGGTGGACAGCAGCATCGTCGCGCTGTCCACGGGTGCCACCGACCTCGACACCAAGATCGGCGCCCTGCAACTCGGCGCCCAGCAGCTCGATGACGGACTCGGGACGCTGCAGACCAACTCGGCGACCCAGGTGGCCGGCCTCACCGCACTCGACACCGGAATCAACCAGCTCGCCACCGACCTCGTCGCGGCGGCCGATCGCATCCCCACGGTGGCTCCCGATCAGCAGCAGGACTCTGAACAGGTGCTGTCCTCACCGGCGGACGTCCAGGTGGTCGTCGACAATCCGGCGACGGTCTACGGCAGGGGGCTGGCTCCGCTGCTGTTCGCCATCGCCATCTGGGTCTTCGCCGTCGCGGTCTTCCTCGTGATGCGACCGATCTCGGCCCGGGCCCTGGCCGGCCGGGCGAGCTCCGCGCGGATCACCCTGGCCGGTTGGCTGCCGGTGTTCGGGATCGCGGCGGTCGGCTCGCTGCTGCTGTTTGGCATCGTCTGGCTCGGCCTCGGCCTGAATCCGGTCAACGTCGGCGGGGCGATCGGCATCGTGCTGCTGACCGCCGCCTGCTTCACGGCGATCGCGCACCTGTTGCGGACCTGGCTGGGCGTTGCCGGTTCGGCGATCACCCTGGTGTTGCTGATGGTGCAGCTGACCGCCGCGGGGGGCCTGTACCCGATGGAGACAACACCGGCGCCGTTCCGGGCGATCCATGACTTCATCCCGATGACGTACGTGGTGGACGCGTTGCGGACCACCCTCACCGGCGGGCCGACGAACCGATTGTGGGTCGACGTCGGTGTGCTGGCCGGTTTCAGCATCGTCGCCGTGGGGTTGTGCCTGCTCGTGGTGCACCGCAGACGGGTGTTCAGGGTCAGCGACCTGCATCCCGTGCTTGCGGTGGAGCCCGTCGCCGTGCCCTGACCCGTCGCAACGGCGTCGCACCGGAAGTGACGTCGGAGCAGTGACCTACCGCACTTCGGAGGGGACTTGCCAGAATCGTTCGCCGGGCGCATCATTGCCGACGGCAACTAGATGCAGGTAGCAAGCAACTGATTCTGGCGAGGGAAGTGCGATGGCAGTGATGTCGACCAGTGTGCGGCCGGCGGAGGACCCCGACGTCGGGATCGACCCGGGTCAGCCGGGAACCGCCGAGGAGATCGCCTCGGCGGTGATCGCGATGTTCCGTCAGTTCAACTGCATCAAGTCGCGGGTGGCAGGTGGCTCGGAGGCGGACCATTCGCCGCTGTTCCTGCTGGTCAAGCTCGCGTCGCACGGACCGAGCCGGGCCAGCGACCTCGCCGAGCAGGTTTGCGCAGACCCGTCGACCGTCTCCCGGCAGGTCGCGTCGCTGGTCAAATCCGGCCTCATCGAGCGCCGGGCCGACCCGGACGACGGCCGGGCTTCCATCCTGGTGCCCACCGAGCTGGGTCTGATGCGGGTGCGTGACCACACCCGGCGCCGCGGCGCCACGATGCAGCCCGTCATCGCTGACTGGTCGCAACAGGACAGGGACGACCTGCTCAGGCTCGTCCGCAAGTACACCGAGGGCATCGAGGCCCACCGCGAACAGATCATCTCGATCATGCTCGAGCACCACGGGAAGGAAAGCCGCTGATGTCCACCGAAACGGCCAAGGCCACACCACCTCTCGAGGTGGAGTCGCCTGCAGGCCTGACGCACAAACAGATTCAGGCGATCCTGATCGGGTTGATGGCCGGCATGCTGTTGGCCGCCCTTGATCAGACGATCGTCTCGACGTCGATCCGGACGATCGCCGACGACCTGCACGGGTTGTCGGCAATGGCCTGGGTCACCACCGCCTACCTGATCACCTCGACGGTGACAACGCCGCTCTACGGCAAACTCTCGGACATCTACGGCCGCCGGCCGATGTTCATCACCGCCATCAGCATCTTCATCTTCGGGTCGCTGCTCTGCACGTTCGCGACGTCGATGTACGAGTTGGCCGCCTTCCGGGCCATTCAGGGCATCGGCGCCGGCGGTCTCTTCTCGATGGCGCTGGCCATCCTGGCGGACATCGTCCCCGCTCGGGAGCGGGCCAAGTACCAGGGTTACTTCCTGGCGGTCTTCGGGATGTCCTCGGTCATCGGCCCGCTGGTCGGCGGCTTCTTCGCCGGCACCGACAGCATTCTGGGCGTCACCGGCTGGCGTTGGGTGTTCCTGGTCAACGTGCCGATCGGCCTGATCGCGCTGGCCATCGTGAGCCGGGTCCTGCATCTCCCGCACATCCGGACCGACCACCGCATCGACTGGTGGGGTGCTGCGGCGCTCATCCTCGGTATCGTGCCGCTGTTGATCGTCGCCGAGCAGGGCCGGATCTGGGGCTGGACCTCCGCCGGTGTGCTCGGGCTGATCGCGCTGGGCATCATCGGGGTCGTCGCGTTCATCTGGGTCGAATTCCGGATGAAGGACGAGGCGCTGATCCCGATGCGGCTGTTCAAGAGCAAGGTCTTCTCGATCGGTCTCGGCGCCGGTGTGCTGGTCGGCCTGGCGATGTTCGGAGCGCTGTCCACACTGCCGCTGTACCTGCAGCTGGTGAAGGGCGCGACGCCGACCGAGTCCGGCCTGCTGCTGCTCCCGATGATGGTCGGCATCATGACCGGCTCCATCCTGTCCGGGCAGCTCACCGCAAGAACGGGTCACTACAAGATCTACCCGGTGATCGGTACGGCGCTGCTGGCCGCCTCGTTCTTCGGCATGTTGACCATCACCGTCGACACGTCCTACTGGGTCCTTGACCTGTTCTTCCTGGCGATCGGTGCAGGTCTGGGTCTGAACATGCAGACCCTGACGATCGCGGTGCAGAACGCGGTGCCGGCCCGTGACGTCGGTGTTGCCACGTCGTCGGCGACCTTCTTCCGTCAGCTCGGCGGGACGTTGGGTGTCGCGATCTTCCTCTCGCTGCTGTTCAACTCCCTGCCGGACAAGATCCAGGGCGCGTTGCAGAGCGCCGGTCCCACACCCGGTTTCCAGCAGGCAGTTGCCGCCGCGGCGCAGGATCCGAACAGTGCCAGCCACGCGGTGGCCCAGGGCCTGGTAGCCGCGGCTCAGGGCAACACAGCAGCGAGAGCCTCGCTGGGTGACGCACTGACCAACGATTCGTCCTTCCTGAACACACTGGACCCGGAGATTGCCCGGCCGTTCCAGCAGGGCTACGTCGACTCGACCCAGCTGGTGTACCTCATCGGCGGCATCATCATGGTTCTTGCCTTCGTGCTGGTGCTGTTCATGAAGGAGATCCCGCTGCGCACCAAGTCGGCGTTGGACGAGCGGCTCGAGGAGCAGGCCACCGAGGACGCCGCGGCGCTTGCTGCCGAGAACGGCGCCACCGATGTTGTCCGGGCCGGCGGCGCCGAGGTCGTTGACCACGACCCGGACCGTGAGTCGGTCTCCACCGGAGCGTATGCCATGGTCGGCGGGAATCACGCCGCTTCCGGCGGTGAGGCAGGACCGAACCGCCACGTCGCGACCGACGCCGCCAACGGTCACGCCCGTGCCAATGGCAGCAACGGTCACGCCGGCACGAATGACAACAACCCTCACGCGGTCAGCACCGGCGACATCGTCCTCAACGGCGAAGTGCTGCCGCGGGACACGGCCCGAGGGCGGCACCGCGCCTGAGCGCCTGCCGCAAACCGCAAGCACAAGAACCGCCAGGTGCTGGCTTGTCAGTCCGGCTCAGGTTTGCCAGGGCGCGATGACCGGCACGGTCCGATCGTCGACTGCCGGCACCGGGCGCCCGTCGACGCTCACGTAGCGCCGGAGCGGGCCGCAGGCGGCGATCGACTCGACCGCGGCGACCAGCCGCTGCACGTGCTCGGTGGTGGTACCGAGACCGACCGAGGCCCGCAGCGCCTGGCCGCCGTCATCGACGCTGCAGCCGGCGGCGCCCAACAGCTGCCGAACCAGCGGGTGGGCGCAGAACGCCCCGTCCCGCACCCCGATGCCGTGTTCGGCGGACAGCGCCGCCGCCACCACGGCAGGCTGCTGGCCGGCGATGGTGAAGGTGACGACGCCGATACTGTGAACTGCGCCACCGAACAGCGAATGCACTGTGACGCCGGGGATCTCGCGCAAACCGTCGCGCAGGGTGGCGGTCAGCGCGAGTTCCGCTGCGGCCAGTGCCGGCCGGTCGGCGGAGGCCAGCGCGTGGCAGGCGGTGGCCAGTGCGACCGCGCCGGGCACGTTCGGGGAGCCGGCCTCGTGCCGGTCGGGCAGCGGCTTGTAGGTCGTCTCGTCATCGGTGACCGATGCGGTGGCGCCGCCGCCGATCAGGTACGGCGCGGCCGCGGCCAGCCAGTCGGCGCGGCCGACCAGCGCGCCGGCGCCGTACGGGGCGTACAGCTTGTGCCCGGACAGCGCGACATAGTCCACGCCCAGCTCCTCGATGGACAACGGCCGGTGCGGCGCCAGCTGCGCCGCGTCCAGCGCGGTCCGGGCGCCGCGTGACCTGGCGATCCCGGCCAGCTCGGCGACCGGCCACAGCTCACCGGTGACGTTGGAGGCGCCGGTGACCACCAGCAGCGCCGGTCCGGGCGCCCGGCGGCGCAGCGCCTCGTCCACGGCGATGAGCGCGTCGGCCGGCGTCCGCGGGGCCTTCAACCGGACCTTGGTCTGGTCCCGGCCGCCGCCGCACGGCAGCAGCGCCGCGTGGTGCTCGGTCTCGAAGACCACCACGGTGGTCCGGGGCGGCAGGCAGTGCGCCAGCAGGTTGAACGAGTCCGTGGTGTGCCTGGTGAAGATCACCGCGTCGGCCGCGCGGCCGCCGACGAAGTCGCGGACCGGCTCCCGGGCGCCCTCGTAGAGCGTGGTGCAGACCTTGGAATGCCAGCCCGCGCCGCGGTGCACGCTGGCGTACCGCTCCAGCAGGGCGTCGACGGTGTCCCGGACCACCCGCAGCGCGGGTGCGGACGCCCCGTGGTCCAGGTTGGCGTACCCGATCCGGCCGCCGCCGGCCAGCGGGACAGTGGCATCCGCCCCGACGATCTCCAGCCCGGGGGCGTGCGGGTGGCAGGCGGTGCCGGTGCAGGGCGAGGTCGGCAGCGGTTCGTGCCGACTCGGCGGGTGCCTGGGCGCGAGTGCGGAGAGCAGGTCGGGTCGTTCGAGAAGGACGGTCACGTGATTCTCCTACGGTCCGTCGGACCGCCAGGAAACCTGAGGTCCGCGCTTGCCGGACGCGCTTCGCGCCCAGCCAGGTCCTCACCCGGGGCACCCCACCGCGGTTGGAGGGTTGCCGGCCAGCAAGCCGGGGCTATCTGCTGGCACTCATGACCTACGCCGGGACAGTAGCAGGAGCCGCGCCGTCCGTCACGGGGTCCGGTCGATGTTGTACCGGATGTTGCACCGCATGGGGGAGTGGCCGGTGACCGGCCGGTGAGGTCTTTCGGCTCTGGCAGCGCCGTCCCCGGCTTCCGATGATGGAGGGGTCAGGGCATATCGAGAACCGTGACAATGCAGCATTCCTTGAGGGGAGCAGTCGGTCATGCGCGCGATGGTGGTCTACGAGTCGATGTTCGGCGACACCAAGGCGGTCGCCGATGCGGTGGCCCTGGGCATGACCGCCCAGCTCGGCGTCGAGATCGTCGAAGTGGGCCACGCGCCCCTGGTGATCGATGACGCGATCGACGTACTGGTGGTAGGTGGGCCGACCCACGCTTTCGGCCTGAGCCGGCCGGCGACCCGGGAGGGCGCTGCCAAGCAGGCAACGGGGTCCGAGGTGATCTCCGATCGGCTGGGGCTACGGGAATGGCTCGCCGACGTGACCATTCACCAGCACCTGCTGGTGGCCGCGTTCGACACCCGTGTGTACAAGCCACGGGTGCCGGGTTCGGCCGCGCACGCTGCCGAACGTCGGCTGCGCCGGATGGGCTGCACGGTGTTCGCGCCGGCCGAGAGCTTCTACGTCGCAGGCACTCAGGGGCCGCTCGTCGACGGCGAACTCGACAGGGCCGTCGGCTGGGGCCGACAGTTGTCGACCCGGGTGCCGCATCCTGGGTTCGCGCCCTGAGCGATGCCGCTGAACCAACGCCGCTGAACCAACGCCGCTGAACCAACGCCGCTGAACCCAGCTGCCCGCGGATCCACGCCCGCGGCCGGCACGACCGCGACGGTCACCCCCAGGTGCCGCCGGCGCACGGGCGGTCAAGACCACGCGCAAGGGCAGTAGCAGTGACTGCAAGCGCAGTGTCAGTGAATTTCGGGTCGTTGTCCTCTGTTCGGGCTCGAGGGGCAAACCGTAGCGTTGTTGTGTTGCATTTGCGTTGCACGGAATGCAGCGCAGTTGCAACGTTCGCCTTCGTAGGGTGACTTCTGTCGGGCCGCCTCGACGAACATCACAATGACGTGAGGAGAAAAGATGACGGTGCATCACTCACCGTACCTGCCAGGCGCCCCGTAGCGCCGCGCGCAGCTCTTGAATCTGTCTCCAGGGCAACAGTTTTCGCCGCTGGAATCCACATCGAGTCATCAGTCGATCCGATCCGGGGGCAGTCGCTGATGGCGGAGTCGAAATCCGGACTCGGTGACAATCCAGCCGAGCCACCAGAACATCGGTGAGAGTGGCAGATCAAGAGCCTCTGTACTGGTGTCGTTGTTTTCTCATGCGCGCGCACCAATGTTCTTCGACAAAGTTCACGCCCGAAGCTCGAGAAGGAGCAGTCCATGAAGGCAGCAGTTGTTCACGACTTCACGAAGACCCTGCGCGTCGGCGAGGTCGACAAGCCCGTCCCCGGTCCCGGCGACGTGCTGGTCAGGGTCGAAACCTCGGGTCTGTGCCACACCGACATCCACGCGGCGCACGGCGATTGGCCCGTCAAGCCCACCCTTCCGCTGATCCCCGGACACGAAGGCGTTGGCATCGTCGAGGAGCTCGGTGCCGGCGTCGAGCACATCAAGGTCGGCGACCGGGTGGCCATGCCCTGGCTCGGTTACGCCTGCGGGGAATGCCAGTACTGCGAGGACGGCTGGGAAACCCTGTGCGAGCAGCAGGTCAACACCGGGTACGGCCGGGACGGCTCCTACGCCGAGTACGTCACGGCCAATGCCGGCTACGTGGCCAAGGTGCCGGCGTCGATCGACCCGCTCGATGCCGCCCCGCTGACCTGCGCCGGGGTCACCACCTACAAGGCGGTCAAGGTTTCCGGCGCGCGGCCCGGGCAGGTTGTCGCGATCTTCGGTGTCGGCGGTCTGGGTCACCTTGCCCTGCAGTACGCGAAGATCAGCGGAGCGACCGTCGTCGCGGTCGACGTCACGGACGAGAAGCTCGACCTGGCAAGGCAACTGGGCGCCGACTACGTCGTGAACGCGCTCACCGAGGACCCGGTCGCCCAGATCAAGAAGCTCGGCGGTGCACACGCGGCGATCTCGGTCGCGGTGGCCCCCAAAGTGTTCGAACAGGCCTTCGGTTCGTTGCGCCGCGGCGGCAAGCTGATCTTCGTCGCACTGCCGGCCGACAACTTCGTCAAGCTACCCATCTTCGAGACGGTGCTGAACGGGATCAGCGTGATCGGCTCGATCGTCGGCACCCGCAAGGATCTGGCCGAGGTGTATGCCCTGCATGCCCAGGGCCGGACCACGGTCATCCGGGAGACCCGGACGCTCGACGAGGTCAACGAGTGCTTCGAAGAGGTCGAGAAGGGCACCGTCCAGGCCCGCATCGTGTTCGATCTGCGCTGACCGAGCACCTGGCCCCACCGTCCTGACGCGGTGGGGCCAGGATCAGCACCTGCGCGCGGTCCGTCGTCGGGGGCGGCCCGCGCGCAGCAGTGTGAGCCGCCCGGTCGGCGCGGTTGTCTTCCGCTACCCCGCTGGGACTCCGCCGAGCGTTCGCCGACCTCGGCGAGCTTGACCCGGCCGACCTCGCTGTCGTGCTCGATGAATTGGCACACGGGCTCGTCGTACCGGCTGACGGTCCGCACTGCGAGCGCTCCATCGACCTGGCCGGCGCCGGTGCCGTGCTCCGTGCTGTAGGTTTTGGAGGTCTCCTCCGGGTGCCGTATGCTTTCCAAGCTCCCAACGGCAAGCCGTTGGAGGCGGGTTTTACGGCCCGGCCCCCATCGTCTAGCGGCCTAGGACGCTGCCCTTTCAAGGCGGTAGCACGGGTTCGAATCCCGTTGGGGGTACGCAGTTCTCGGGTCGGCTAAGGTCGACGCGAGTGAGGTAGCCAGGCCCCGTAGCGCAGTTGGTTAGCGCGCCGCCCTGTCACGGCGGAGGTCGCGGGTTCAAGTCCCGTCGGGGTCGCTGCGCTGGCCGGATCCACGAGAGTGGGACCGGCCCGTTCTGCTGGCCAGGTAGCTCAGTCGGTACGAGCGTCCGCCTGAAAAGTGGAAGGTCGCCGGTTCGATCCCGGCCCTGGCCACCAC
>Ga0208588_1000122_pt1 | contig 23784 bp, 20 predicted proteins | sample NGESurshal092012_8_FD_184483 | JGI IMG/M metagenome (GOLD analysis project Ga0208588, IMG submission 184483) | Arctic peat soil microbial communities from Barrow, Alaska - NGEE Surface sample 415-3 shallow-092012 (SPAdes) | ecosystem: Environmental > Terrestrial > Soil > Wetlands > Peat ...
GTCACTACGCAGGCCCAGGAGGTGCAACACTAATTTCCAGATTGAAAGTGTCTCAATATCGTTGACACATTCCGTTCTGAAAGTTCTCTTTTAGCAGAATGTATGCACCTCAAGGCTTTCCATGTTCTGCGGACAAATAGCGTGGTACGGCGGAGAGATATCGCGTACGCGACACGAGGGTTCTGACAAAACCCCCTATTACAGATCAACAGATCTAAAACATGACTGATATTTTTTACAGCTCTGTCATTAGCCGTATGAAAGTAGCGGGCTGTACGATAGGAATGCCCTGAAAAGGGTTGAGCGTCAGCAAATCCTGATCGCCACTCACGATAATGTCCGCCCGACCATTCAGAGCTAATTCCAGAAATTTATCGTCTTTCGCATCGCGGCAAATCGTTATGTGCTCCGTGATCAGCACAGATTCAGCGGCAACAAATATCAATCGCAAATTGTCCAGAAAGACTGGTTGTATCTTTGCGGCAATGCGTGGCCTTTCTAGGACCGCGAAAAGTTCCTGCTCTGTAACCAGAGATTTAAGCAATCCACCATGCTTGTCGAGCCATCTAATAACCATGCTTGGCCACGACGATTCCTTGAGTGCGGCACTCACGAAAATGTTCGTATCAACAACAATCCTCATCCGAGGCCAGACTGGACGGCTTCGCTTTCCTCATCAATAATTCGGTCAATATCTTGGTCTGTCCATCCTTCTGCGACAACTTTCGGGCGCGAGAATTTACGAGCCTCAGCAACCCAGTCGTCTGGTTCAAGGGCGACAACCATAACGCGCTGCTCTGGCGGAATGCCGCGTCGCGCAAGTTCGGCGGCGACCTGTCCGGCCGTGCTTTCAATGAATTCTGGTTGTGTACTCATAAATTGCTTCGCCTCCGTAGCGGCAAAATCATATCATCCGCCTGCGTTTCTAGCACGGAGTTTTATTCTTATCAAGGAAGGCTCTCTTTTCTTCAGTCTAGTCAACCTGCAGTGGAGCAAATTGACCTACCCTAACAACAACAGACACTCCTGATTGGGACTGAATCCCGAAGATCTAATGGCCGAGGGTGTGGAATCTTTAAGCCAAAGCCCTGATAGAGAGATCGCCGATGTTTAACTGCTGAACTGCTTACGAACCTAAAGGAGGAGCGCACAAAGCCAGAGGAATCGAGACCCAAGAATCGCCGTAATGGGCAAAGTAAGAAAACGCTAAGGGAGAGTTTGGCCAAACTGAGATTGAAATTCCGCAGCAATGGAGCAAGGGAATGTACCCGAAGAGATTCAAAATACTCATTCAATTAAATTATCCGAAGTCATATGTTTCGAATAATATTTCCTAATTCCATTAACTTTGTTTAAAAACGGAAAACGTTCGATTCGTTTGAGATTTTTGAGAATTTTCAAATCATCATCCCCTAGCAATTTCAATTCCCGATTAATTACCGCAATAGATTCTTCAAGATAAACATCTTTTTGGGCAATGGATTTCTGCATTGTCCTGCTTCTGAATGCCCCAATTTGAGATTTCGTAAGAAACAGAGAATCACTTCTAAAAAATCTCATCCAAAGTTCAAAATCTCCGGCAGTTTTCAAGGAAACATCAAGCTTTGATCCTGATTTTTCCCACAAACTTCTTCTCCAATAAGTAGATTCCTGTTGTAATGTTCCAAATGAACGGATATTGTTTTTTTCATTATTCAGAAAGTTCCATTTATAAAAGCAATACTTCGTTGTATTATAAGGAAAAGACTGATTGATAATTTTCCCCGATTCATCAACTACAGTATTGGTTCCTTCCAACCAATTGCAATTTGGATTTTCAGAAAAAATACTGGCAAGGACAAACAAACTATTTCCCAATAACAAATCGTCACTGTTGATCCAGCCCATTATTTCACCGGTACTTTTTTTAAAACCTTTTTGAAGCGCCTCATACATTCCATTGTCTTTTTCACTCACCCAAAAGGCAAGACTTTTTTCATACTTACGAATGATATTGACAGACTGATCGGTACTTCCTCCATCAATGATTATGTACTCAAGATTGGGATAATTCTGTCCGAGTACTGACAATATTGTCTGTTCCAGGAAATCAGCCTGGTTATATGAAATAGTAACAATTGAAATTTTCGGATACTTATCCATTATTGGGAGAGGCTATTAATATTCATTTCATCATAATTCCATTTTTTTACGAATGCGTCAATTTCATTATTCGTATAAAATGGTTGCTATGACTTAGAGCGTTCCTCAACTGAAGATGAAACGTAACGCCATTCAGGATAAGCACTTGAAGATTAATTTTGTTCAAAACCTAATTTGGGGTGGGTCTAGCAGGAAAAGTTAGAACCGCTGGCTCAGGCAGTCTGCCCTCAAACCTAAAGATGAAAGCAGCAGGCCCTAGACGGTTTAGGCAAGGCGAGCCAGTGTCGGACATCCTTGGCCTCGATCGATTGACAGAATACGTTGTGGAGCTGACAATGAAACCGGCAATCAATGCCTCAGTGGGACAAGACAAGCTACACTACCTGCAATGCAGAAGGTATTTTAGCTTGCACTGAATGCATTGCTCTAGCTGAGATCTGTTAGCTAGTCAGCAAAATAATGATGTTTGGTCTCGGTGCATTTGCAAACCATAATCTAGCCAGCCCAAGTTATTCTGTGTCATTAAGCTAGGCATATCTAGGAGTACAATACCAAAAATGACAGACGTGTTAACAAAGATCAGGGAGCTACAGTCGGAATTGGGCTTGGCGCTTCAAACCCTTAAATTATCTGTCGACCAATATGATGAAGATGCAGTTTTTGATATTATAGTTACCTCGGTTGAAGTCAATGAGCGACATGGTGTCGGAGTTCTTCTGAATCGAATATTTTGGGATACAAGCAAGATAATTTCCCTGCGGACTTCCAATCATTATGATGGTACCCAAGAGTTTGGACAAAAAAGTTTTTGCTTAAATGCTCGGAATCGATCCTACACAGAAATTTTAATACAGATTCAGTCATTATTCCGTGATTTACAGCCAAGAAGAGTATTGCTTATACCCTATTATGTTGAAGACTTTTACATTGGTCTGATATTAAAATCGCTTTTCCAAATTCCCGTATGCACTTATTTGATGGATGATCAGAATATATACGCTAATAACGTGGAAGATAAGATAGTTGGGAGCTTGATCGATATTTCAGATCTATGTCTAGGTATTTCTAAACCATTATGCCAAGCGTACCAGAAGAAATATGGCAAGGAGATGTTATTTGTACCTCCCATGGTTGAAGGCCACCTAATTGCTACTCGTTTGAATGTCCCTAACCTGATGAATCGAGGAATTTTAATTGGGAACATTTGGTCCCAAGACTGGCTTGAGAAGCTCAGACAAGTCTGCAGGGAATCACAAGTAGAGGTGGATTGGTATGGCAACCCAAATCGTCAGGAGTTAAATTTTAATGAAAAAGAGCTAGAGGAGGATGGAATCTTCTTTAAAGGATTTTGCTCACAAGACGATTTAATTGAGCATTTACGCCAAGCACCTTTTGCAGTTGTTCCAACTGGCAGTTCGACTAATAATAAAGATCGACCTGAAATTTCCTTTCTCAGTTTACCCTCGAGAATTCCATTCATTACTGCGACATCAAATACCCCTATTATTATTCTTGGAAGTGAAGAAAGTGCAGCTGCAAAATTCATCAGGTATTATAATGTCGGGGTTGTTTGCGACTACTCTGCTGAGAACTTACGAAATACGGTTCAGCACCTACGGAATGAGGAAACTCAGACTCGGATCCGCCAGACGAGTGTACAGCTAGCCTTAGGCTTAAATGCTGATGGTTTATCAGACTGGATTTGGCAATCATTATTAGCAGGTAAACCTGCAAATAGTCAGTTTATTCACATTTCACAATTTCACAATTAGAAGACAACGTCTCAGGTTTTAGTGTCGTGATTACATCGAATACAGTCAACCGTCACCACAGAATTAATGCATTATTAAAACGATTTTTCTCGTGATGTTTATCAAGTTATGCATCGTCTAAAGGGGCAAATATTATTAGAAATTGGGATTTCAAATAAGGTCAAAAAAATAAACTTCCGAGTCTCACCAGATAGGGTAGTTCCATCATAAAATCACCAGATTTTAGGCAATATGAGATAATTGAAGCAGCTGTTAAAACCCTTGGTCAAGTTGCAGTCGAGCAGCAATTCCCTAGCAGAAGAGTTTTAGAACTTGCTGTTCAAGGTGCAGAGCACCTTGTGCTCAAAGGTGGAGTTGAGCTTCTGCATCAAATCGACCTGGTTATTGCAGAGCTATCTTTTGTGCGATATGATGAACACGCTCTAGTTTTTAACGAAATATTAAATCCTCTCGACCGTTCTGGATTCCGTTACTAAGATGATACCGGTATTTTGAGATTAGCGATTGATGGTACGCTTTCACAAAAGAGGTGGTTTTTATTCGTCAAGACTTGCTTATTCCTGAATTATTCAGGAAAATTGCCTCCTGAGATGATTTAATTAAAGTTAACTAAAGATTATCAAATCTAATGATTAAGAACTTCCTAGCCAAAAACAAAGCTATTCAAAGAACCAAGGAGCTAAAGGATCTGGTTCTGGAAAAGCTGGATTTGATAAAGCTAACGGTTGATCAATTGGCAGAAGAAGGTCAAAAAAATAAACCTAGCACCAATATATTGCTAGAGACGCAGCATAACACCAATGTATTGCTAGAGAATAGTGCTTTTTTGTTACAATACTCAGTGGAAATGGCTAGGGCTGCTCAGAATATGATTAGTTTAGCCAGAGATAATGCAAACGCTAATCATAAACAGGAGACTCTATACGAAGATCTGAAAAATCAAGTTGAATATCTTAAACTTCAAACCGATGACCTAAAACTTCAAGGTGAATTAGCAGTAAAGTCCCTCACGAAAATTCATGAGGACGTTAATAGAAACAATTCTATACTAATTACTGATCCAAAGTATTTTCAGGATATAGATATTGAGTTAATGGCATATTTATATTCCTATCTTCCCAATAATTGTGCTATTGATATTGGTGCAAATAAAGGAGATGTATCAAGCCGTCTACTGCAAGCAGGCTACCATGTTTATGCATTTGAACCTTTCGCTCCGGTTTTTGAAAAATTAAACGCTCGGTTATCAGATAATTTTAACTTTCATGCCTTTGCGCTGGCACTTGGTTCGGCTAATGAAACCCGCGATCTGCATATTGCAACAGATCGTACAGAATCCAAGATGTATCAAGATTCAACCTGCTATAGCAGTCTAATGCAGCACTCATTATCCGAAGGTTTGGAATTTACAGGTATTGTCCCTGTAGAAGTTCGAACTTTAGAAAGTTTGCATAATTCATTAGAACTACCCAAGGAGATTGGATTAGTTAAGATAGATACGGAAGGATTCGATTTAGAAGTAATCAGAGGGATGGGGTCATATAACTATCCTGTAGTAGTTGCTGAGTTTTGGGATGCCAACTTCCCCTTTGGTCGCTCTGGAGCACTGAACCATTTGCAGGATTTAGTTGCTGAGATGAGAATCCGTAATTATCAATGGCATATAGTAATTTATCGAGTTTGGGGAATTCATGATATTAGCTTTTATTGCAATTCTTCCTATTCAATAGATAATTCCTCGGGAAACGTATTCTTTTTCCAGGACTATCAGGTCTTTAGTCAAGCCCTAAAGTGGTGTTCTTCTGTCATGCCCCCAACTTATTTTGCCACTTAAGCTAATTGACACACCTGTATAGTTCAATATGAAGTTTTGTTTCTAGGTTCAAAACTTTTACCGCTTACCCTGGCTTCTCGGCCCCCAATTGATAGCCTTTTATCATCAAGTTGCAACTTAATAATTTTACTATATTGCTACTCATTTGAGGGTAGTTTGAGTGTTTTTTTATACCAAAACCATTGACTCCGAAGCTTCCATAACTTGCTAGATTCCATTGCCTTAACTCGACCAATTGCTTCCTCTTTTTCAATCTCAATCTGTATAAGCTGGCGCGACAGTTCGCTAATGATTTGCTCTTGCGGATCAATCCTTTCCCGAATGCTGAAGTCAGTATACCTGAGGGTCAAATTAGGGCTATAGCAAGGATCATGTTCGATGATTGACTTCCATCGCTTCTGTATATAATGAGTTTCTTCCAAAAATCTTGCGCGCTTCTCGGGTGTGTTGTCAAACCCTCTGCTCTTAGATTCATAGTGATATAGAACTACATGAGGCGGCAGAACGTTATGGTAGCCTTGGGCCATCATTTTCAGACAAAGATCAATATCATTATAGCCAACAGCAAGTTGTTCATTGAAGCCGCCCACAGCCTCAAAAACTTCTCGTCTACACATCAAGCAAGCACCTGTCACTGCCGTATAGTTATTCACAGCAAGCAGTTGCCCTAAAAATCCCGGTGAATCGCTAGCAAAGTGGCGGTGTCCATGCTCTGTCAGACTCCCTACCCCCATCGTTATACCCGAGTGCTGAATCGTACCGTCTGAATAGAGCAATGTTGCCCCAACCGCACCAATGGAGGGCCGCTGGGACTGTTCCACCATACCTTCAATCCAGTCCGGAACAATCACTTCTGTGTCATTGTTTAGGAACAACAGGAAATCGCCTTTTGCCTTTTCAACCCCGTAGTTATTAATTTTGGAATAGTTAAACGGAACGTCCAGTGAATAGCACTTAAACCTTTCGGGCTGTTGATTCAACCAATTTGAGATGACCTTAGCTGTATAAGCTTCATTACTGCCGTTATCAATTACAATTACCTCATAATTTGGATAGGTTGTTTTGGCAAAAATAGACTCAATGCATTGATTGAGAATATAGCCCAGATCTTTCGTAGGAATAATGATGCTCACCAGTTTGTAGTCACTGATTTCGTATCGGATAGTGTAGATGCCTGGATATTGTTCTTTACTGGAAACTTTGCCCGGTTCACCCCGGCGGTGAATTGCGTCGGTAATTGCTTTCTCTGCGGCAATATAGGCATTGGGCTTGGTACTAGTGACACTAGCAGCTGCCTCAGGGTAAATTCGCCCATGATAGAGAATCTTAGGGATATGGTAAATCTTGTCGGTTTTCTCGGTAAACCGTAGAACCAGATCGTAATCTTGACTGCCTTCATACCCAACTCTAAATCCACCAATTTCGTTGATGATTGACCGTCGATAAACACCAAAGTGGCCGGTGTACATACGCGACAAAAACGAGTCTGGGCACCAGTCTGGCTTAAAATAGGGATCGCGTCGTTTGCCGTCTACCGTCAGCTTGTCTTCATCCGAATAGATCATGTCAGCATCAGGATACTGATTGATTAGGAATACGACTTCAAATAGCGCTTCTACAGGCAAGACATCATTTTGATCAAGCAGAGCAATATAGTCTCCGGTAGCTAGCTCAACTGCTGAGTTAGAACAGCGAGAGATATGGCCATTTTCCTCACGGAAGGCGATCTTAATGCGTGAGTCTTTTCTGGCATACTTCTCTAGGACTTTGCGAACATGCAACTCGGTCGAGGCGTCATCCGCAATGCAGAGTTCCCAGTTAGGATAGAGCTGGCCTATCACCGAATCAATCGCCTCCCGCAGATACTCTTCCGGTGTGTTATACACAGGCATGATGATGCTGATCAGCGGACGCTCGCGCAACACGGCCATGATTTCTGCCATTCGTTTGAAATCTTCCGACTTCGGTGTGTTGCACTCGATCCATCGTTCATATAGCTCGGTTGGTGATGTTGTCTGCTGCTCCACCTTGACAATCTTCTCTTCTAGCAGCTGTTGGTCTGTTTTAGCTTCCGTTGGCGGGAGTTGAGGGGGAGGTGGATTCAGGTCAAAAATTACGAATGGCGCGATATCCTCTTGAGATGATCTAAGCCTGCCCTTCAGCTTTAGCCATGAGTTGCGAATCTGCCAGAACTTACTGCTCTCCATTGCCGTAATCCGAGACTGGGCACGCTCTAGCTTCTCTAGCTTCTCAGTACGATCGATTTGAAATTCTGTTTCAGCAATCGTCAACTTGAGCTTGGCCTGATCCTGGCATGCTTCAAGTCGCGCTTCAGTATCCGTCAGTTGCTCTTGTAAATCTTCTAACTCTACTTTCATTTGTTGCGATTCGGCCCGCAAATGTTGCAATTCAGTATCTGCTCGCAGCAGTTTTAGCTGAGATGTCTGAAGTGCATCTTCCAGTTGTAAGATTTTTAAATTCAGTTCTGCAACCAAGCTCTGGAGTGATGCTGGGACAAGATCCTTTTGATATTCCAGAATCTTTCCGTTGCTTATCTTGTCTTGAAGTTTAAGAATTTGGTCTTCTTCAAATGAAGGATTCCCTGTAACCCGATCCTGCGGTGCAGAAATTGGGCGTTTCTCAATCACTATAATACTGTCGTAGTAGTCTATTGAATAGACCGAGCGAGTAAAGTCTGTGACTCGAAAATTGTCCGGATCTCTAGAATGCCAAGCATTTAATAGATCTACCAGCCGCTTACTATACTCAATAAAGCTGTCGGACTGGCGAAATCCTCCGCCATACTCACCCCAGTAGCTGGTGTGCAGATCTTCACATAGATAAATACCGTTCTCGCTAACATGCGAAAATAGTTCCTCAAAGGTGACAATCTGCTGACGCATGGTATGGCCGCCACCGTCCAGCAAAATATCAATACGAGGAAATTTCTCCCTCAAGTCGGCCAGAAAGGTTCGATCTTCCTGATCGCCAATAATAATTTCAATACCTTCTTCTTCAAATTGCTTACATCTCGGATCAATATCAATTCCAATAATTTTAGCGTTAGGCCCAAAATAATCTCTCCACATTTGGAGAGAGCCACCATGATAGATGCCAATCTCAACGATATGGACATCGGTGCCTCTAAAGCGAGAAAAATAGCGATCGTAGATCTCAAAATAATGCATCCATTTGTGAATGAGCCGCCGATCGTTTGACTCAAAATAGCGCTGTAAATCGTTCATAATCTATGCTGTATATAGGTATCTCAGTCAAGCAGTGAATCGCTGTAACAAACTTATAGTTGGCCAGAGTAAAATATAAAAACTACCCACCTCGAAATTCAGCGCTCCAATGTCAATGCCAAGTTGGGTGATAGGGGTCAATACAAGCCAGAATTTTCTCTTGTCGATCCATGCTTAGGATTCTCCGCAAGCTTGTGACAACCCAACCTGAGCTGAATACCCAGAAATATTAGCATGGACGTTGCGAAATATTATCACGGACGTTTGCCCTGTCCAATCCAATCAAATGCCCAATCGCAGCAAGCTTCGACAAGCACGTGCTTCATGTGACCTGCGGTTAAGGCTGCGCCTGCCGGACACTTATACAACTACCGAGCTGCGGGGTTGTACTTTGAGGATGAATCAGGTAAATCTATGCGCAGTCGTTTTTAGATCAAGTGCTCCTGGGGTCTAGACTATCAAAAGTTATAGGGATCGCACCTTGATCTGATCCATCCGAGATGAACAGAAGTAAAGGACTTGTAGAGGTCTTTGACAACAATCATTTAAAGCATCGGTCCAGGGCTAGGGTCAGGGTGTACCCTCCACAAACCTTTGATAGCTGAGGGTGGGCAAGTTACCCAAATCTACCTGATCAATCATTTCCGGCCCAAGATCATAAAGCCGATCCAGGAGCTTGTCCGATTGGTCCAGGAAGGGGGTTAATTCCACCCCAAAATACCGAGGACAAAAATATTCTAAGCGGTCTATTCCTGAGCGTAGCAGCGTGACCGCCCCCTGCCAATTTCGATTCTCCAAATGATATAGACCTACAGCAATTTGGATCAATCCCTGGTAAAACAGCTTTGTGGGAGGTTGAGATTCAATCCAGATAGCTTCTAGGGTGTCATGACAGTTATAGAACTGACGGTTATTAAATTCTTCCAAACCCCGCCAAAACTCGTCCATCAGGAGTTGTAATCCACGTCCGTCGGTATATAGGTTTGAGAAGTTCCCGCATAGGGATCATCAGGCGTCAGGAAGAGGAGGCAGTGACATTCCTTCCGCTCCCGCATCGGCACACACGGACAATTCCAATACGCAGATTTCACTTCTGCTTCTTTATCTTCATAAAATCGGCAGGGGCAGAGGGGAGAACCTAGCTCTTCTCTATGCTTTGCCAGCCCTTCTACAACGACCGTCGTGATCATGGGATCTGAGCAGAAAAAAGTGCCACTACGCCGAGCATATTGTTCAGAGAAGTGAATCATACTATCTAGGGTTTCTTGACTCGCCTTATTTTTGCCTCTTACTTCCCCGGTATCACCCATACGGCCTTCTCAACTTTCGTTTAATTTCTGTGATTTCAGTGTAGGGCCATTTTAGAATCTAAAAGATGCTTCCATAAACTTTATTTCTCTTAATAGGCCTTGAGGAATTATTTCTATTCAAACAACAGAAGTTTTGCTAAATGCCACGCGGCCAGGGTTTTAGCATCAGTTTGGCTTGGTGATTTCAAGAATGCTTGCCATTGTTCGGTAGGCCAGCACATAACCTCAGTGATACATTCATCATCATCGGCAGTGACTTTTTGAACAGATGGCTGACTATCTCGCGCTAAGTAGACGTGTTGGATTTCTGTGGAATAACCGGGAGCCAGAAAAAACTCACCCAACAAGGTCCAATCATCACTTTCGTAGCCACTTTCTTCCAGCAATTCTCGCTTCGCGGCGACTTCAGGAGACTCTCCAGACTCTAAGCTGCCCCCAGGAAACTCCAGCGTGCACTGGTCTAGGGCAAATCGATATTGGCCGACCAAGACCAATTCCTGACGGGGAGTAAGCGCTACAATCGTCACCCCACCAGGATGCTCAAAATATTCTCGTTCGATGACCGCTCCCGAAGCCAAAGTTAAACAGGCCACCCGGAACTCCAAGTGACCTGACCAACGCAACTTATCATTTAATCGTTGCAGCATAAGGACCGTCGTTTAATCTTTCAGATCTTGGACAGCACGGTAGTAGCCATCTTCATCGTTGTAGAGATGGCAAGAACGCACAATCCCTTTCATCAGAGGCCAATCGAAGCGAGTCTCATGGATAAACGCTCCCCAACGGGATTTAATCTCCTTATGGGCTTTCGGGAGATTATAGGAGGGGATAGCGGTGCTTATGTGGTGAGGAATATGAACATTGATGTTATGGCATAGATATTCCACCCAAGCAGGAAACTCACAGTGGATGGTCGAAAACAACTGTCCGGTAACAGCAGTCCACTGCTGCGCTTCGTAGAACGGAACGTCAAAACGAGTGTGGTGAATGAGAGTGAACGTGCTCATCCAGAAGTGGTAGACCAAAAAGGGCATCAACCAGAAATTGATGATCGTCCAAAACCCTCCCAAAATTCCACCAGAGACACTACCGAGGTAGAACAAGGTTGGGAATAGGACAAGGGCAAAAGCTTGAACTACGCGCATGGAAAAGGTGGCATCCTTGCGGTCCTGTTCCCGATAAAGCTTGGGATCGAAGTGGATCGCTAGCCAGTGACCAATGGAGGCCAACCACCAGAAGTAGCCACGGGCTTGGGCGTAGAGAAATTGGGTGACAGGCGGTAAGGACTTAAAAAATTCAGGACGAAGAGGGGCCCAGGCGTTATCTTCTTCGATATGGTTGGTGTACTTATGGTGCTTATCGTGCATGACCCGCCAGCAATGGAACGGATAAAGCAAGGGCAAAAGCAAAACGTGCCCTACCAGGTCATTTTCCCAACGCCGAGGAGAAAATGAGCGATGACCAGCATCATGGGCTAGAACAAAAAATCCGGTTAGCGCTGTACCTGTAAAAACCCACAGCAAAGGAAAGAGCGCAGGGAAGGGGTTGAGCGCGAGGGAGACATAGCCTAAAGCTACACACACAACACTGGAGACCAAGGAAATATAGGCCTTGGTCATATTTTTTTCAAACAGTTCGCGGGGAAGACTTTTAATTACAGTTTGGAGATCGGCCTGGGCTTCCAGTTCTCGAATTTGGTGAGTATTGCGGATTTTATAAGATTCGGGGGCATTCGCAGTTGTTGTCTTGGCTGGGCTGGCCATCAGGGTCTCCGAGGGGATGTATTAAGCAGTCCTTTACAAACTTAGCAGTAAAGTTACCCTCATGGTTAGCTATCTTTAACGAAATTCCTGGTGGATCCTAGACCTACCTTCCCTCCATTTCCCCCACAGACAGAGAAAAAGCAGAGTAGGCTAGAATTTCTACCTCTATCTTCATCCCCCTTCATCCCCATGGCAGTGAGCAAAAATCCCCATCATGTTTGAATTTAAACCGATTGATTTAGAGCAGCATTCCCCTTGGTGTATTCGCTTCCGGGGAGATTCTTTGTTTTGCAGTTTTGGCGCTACGGATCGCTTTGAGGGGGAGCAAGAAGGGGTAGAGCGCTACTTAGGGTGGTTGAAGCAACGCATGGAAACCATTCCGAATAGCTGCGTACATCTCTGGGAAGACGAGCAAATTATCGGGCAAATAGAAATGAAGAAATCCTACGATGACCCAAAAGTAGGCTATATCAATTTGTTCTATCTCATTCCAGAATATCGGGGACGTGGTCTGGGGAATCTACTCGACGAATACGCAGCAAACTTTTTCAAACAACTCGGTTGTACGGCCGCACGTTTAAGTGTCAGTCAGACAAACTTGAGAGCGATGAAGTTCTATTCAAAACAAGGTTGGCAAGACACAGGCCCCCGGGATGGCAATCCTGGGATTCACTGTATGGAAAAGCAGTACATCCCTTACCACTGAAAGCCATGCAGTTTGGGCAAGGGGGCGGAAGTAGAGGTTACGCGCAGTAAGCGGGGAATCTTACCGCTGTCATAGACCCGGAACTCACTTTTCACACTGGCCCTTTCTTCTCTCACCGCTTGGTTCAGGACAATGGAACCCTTCGGATCAGAGACGGAACGATGAAAGGTCCCCGGTGGAATCTTGAGGATTTCGCGGTCTGCTTCTAAACGAACAATGTGGAAAGGATAATTCCACGAAAAATTGACGAGGTAAAACGTACGCCCACCCGAGAGCGCTAAGAGATTATCTTCTTGGTGAGGATGTAGGTAAAACTGCCAATATCCTGGTTCGCAGTCCGGTGGACTGATAGCAGGGCCTTCATGAATGACCAAATCACGGACATTGGATTGAGTAACCGTGATATCAAAGAAACGGACACTAGGTGTGTCCCGAAACCTCTTATACGAGACCAATTCGAACACAACCACTCCTCACATCAATTCTTAACTAGTGTTAAGCTCGCACACCGATTCGAGTAGAAATGTTACTGGTGAACACTTTGTCTAATCTTTATACATGGTAGAAAACCTCATGGGCATCACCGACAAATTCGTGAGATTTTCCTACAGAGGAGGCTGAATGAACCGTGGTCCGATCGGCGGCTTCTCTTCTTGTTTCGGTCTCGCTATTCTCGTCATGGTGGGCACGTAGTCGGAAGCCGCTACTTTTTCTTTTGGAGCCTGATGGTTCTGAATTTTATGCTCTTGGACGGTTTCTTCGGCATATAAAGGAGTCTTCAACTCTGGCGCACCAGGTTCTAGGACAACGCCCCAAGCAGCAGGAACAACCACATTTTCACGGGCAGACCACTTGACCAGATAGAATAACCCATTGCGCCGCTCCTGGATAGAGATCAGCGGAAGTACACGACCGACCAAATGAGGAACCAAGCGGTGGGTCTCCTCCGAGCGCTTAATTAGGATTTTGTCAGAGGTAACGGGGCTCATACGGGACTCCAGGATTATTCTAAGCCAAACGTTATACAAATTTAAAATTCAGCTATTCATACTATATGGAAGCTCTCCTCAAGAATGCTTCCGTAAAAACTGGGAACTAAACCTGCACTTTGTTCAGGACATGTGGAAACTACCGGTACTTAGTCTTCTTCATATGGTTAGCAGAAGTATGCATAAAGCCCTGTGCATTCAAGGCAATAACAATTAGTAACACAACTTTGTGTTCTAAAATACACTGATAGCTTTCAGTAATTTTCTGACACTCTTTAGATTCTTTTGACCTGGGCTATTTTCCACGCCACTAGAGAGATCAAGGGCATCGGGGGTCAAGCGGCTCAAAGCAAGGTGAACGTTATCTGGGGTCAGACCTCCAGCCAAGATCCATGGTCGGCTTGGCTTATAAGCGACCAGCTCTTCCCAATTGAGGGTTTGTCCGGTCCCCCCTAGCTGGTCAGGATGATAGGCATCTAATAAATAGCTGTCGATGACCGCAGCGTAGGCTTCTGTTTTGATCAAATCGTCTGTACTGCGAATCCGAAAAGCCTTAATCAGTCGAAGCCAGGGAAAACGCATCTGGACCTGCTTGCAGCGTTCGGGAGATTCTGCCCCATGCAGCTGAATCGTACTCACCCGTCCACCTAGACAGTATGCTTCAATCTCTTCATCCGTGGGGTCTGCCAGGACAACTACCCGCTCTGTAAACGGAGGCAAATTCTTGACGAGGGCAGTGAGCTGATTAGGCATGACAAAGCGAGGAGAGTGCGGCACTCCAATAAATCCCAAAGCATGCACGCCCATCTGGGCGATGGCAATGGCTTGGTCCGGTTCGGTTAGGCCACAAATTTTGATCCGGGGCATATATGCTAGGTAAAGTTTCTGCTGTATCTATTCTCCTGTGTCTGAGATCACCTTGAGCCAGCTTTCTTGGTTAGTTGCCATGACCTTATCCTTTGTTGGAGTCTGGTGGTTGACTCTTTATCTTGACCGCTAACGATGTATCACTGCCCCTATTGCCATAACGACTACCTTTTGACCCTAGACCCCTGCCCTGGATGCGGGGAACGCCAAGTCAAACGGCAGAAAGCGAACCGAGCCAAAGAACGACGCCAAAGCTATGACCCAATTGGCCGAATCGATGACCAAGAATTTTGGATGACCCTGCGCTGGTACGATCGGTGTCCTTGCTGTGGGACTTCCTGGGGCAAGGAAATGATTGCGAAAGACCACATCATCCCTCTGTCAAAAGAGGGACCGAATCTAGTGGAAAATCTTCAGCCTCTCTGTATCCCATGCAATCTTTGGAAATCAGACTATCTCATTTACTTCGACCGAGCTTTTCCGGGTAGAGCCTGTGCTTTGCCCTCCCTACTCTGGCCCTATCTGGAGGGTTTTAGCAAAGTGGCTAAAAGTTCGTTCTCTTCGCCACAAGCACCCCTACTATCTATAGATATCGAACCCCACTATCCGGACACTATCCCCGCCACCCTAGAGGAAAAAACCGTAATCCTCACCCTAGAGGCAATCCAAATCCAAAGCATGGCATCAACCGCCAGTCCCTACTCCACTGATCAAACCGATTTGGCCTAATAAGTCGGAAGAAGCCGGGAGCAAAATAGCCGCCATCATAAACAGCGCAACTAAAGCCAGATTATCCCTACCCTCATCGGTCTCGGTGATGTCATCCAGGCAAGGACGTTCGGGCATCCGTCCTAATAGAAAAACAACCGCAGCCCAAAATAGAAACTGAGGAACAAAGATTCCGGCAACCGCTAACAATAACAGAGTCACCGTTCCCACTCTACGGGCCGTATCTCGACCATAGACAGCGGTCACCAAACGACCTCCATCCAACTGTCCACTGGGAAGCAGACTCAAACCGGTAATCAATAAACCAAGCGTCCCAGAAATAACCAGAGGATGCAGTTGGACGAGCTCTCCCAGGGGTATAGTCCCAAGCGTGACCCTGGCGGTAAGAGCCAGCAAAACAGAATTACTGAAGAACTCTCCTCCTACGACCAAAGGACCTGGGGTTTTGGTCAAGTGGGAGAGGAGCAAGCCAACCAGCAAGAGCACCCAGGAAATAACCCCACCGACGGCTGGTCCCGCCACCGCAATGTCAAAAAGAGCTTTACGGCTAGGCGGTGGGGAAAGCAAGCGGGTTAGGGTAGCAAAGACTCCTGGAAGCAAGACAAACCCCCCTACCGGACCAGCAAATACAGGGATGGGGGAAACTAAAGGAACGAAATAGGCTGGACTCAGTTTGACCAGGTATTTGCCCGCTTGCCAACGATGGGCGGATTCATGGGCCAAAATCGTCAGGAGGGTAATGCCAGCGATGGATAGAGCTTCCGCCCAGCGTTGCGGGGCAGCTACTAAGCTGAAGTCCAAACTATTCGCCGCCATTTCCAGCAGGGCTCCAAACCCAATAATCAAGAGGCCAAGGGCAATCCAGGTAGGAGTTTTAGGACGGTCGAAGGGGTCGTTATCTTTAGCCAGCACCAACACCACAGGCTTTTCGTCTTGGGTTTGTTGAATGAGATGCACCCGGTAGCGGTTTCCAAAAACTGCTTCGAAAGCAGCGGCTAACTTTTGGAGGATGGGCTCCGCTTCTCCCCGCAGATTACCTTTAAACACGACTCCCTGAGGATAGGGTTCAACTTCCTGTAAATAGAAGGTATCCAGACCAAAGAGCCCACGCATTTTTTCCACATCTGCGCGAGGAATGGCAAATTCTTCTTCAGGAAGCGTCACCGTCATCGCTGGAATAGAACTCGACACGCTAGGTTCTGACGCTTGCTTTTCTAATTCTTCTCGGCGAGCAGCAAAAAGTTCTTGCTGCTGAGCTTGGGTTGCCGCTCTCAATTGGCTGCCTAGCCAGACAAAGGAAAAGGTACTCAGCCCCAACAAGAGCAGTAAGGTTATGAAACTAATCCCGAACCCTGCACCCGCAAGGCCAAAAACAATCAACCAAGGGAGCACGAGCGCTAGAGCCTGTAGCCAGGCGAGAATGCCCAACTGGCCTCCTTTGCGGGCCTGGAAAAAGCTCCAGACCAAAAGAGCAAGGCTTATTAACAGAAGAGGTAGTACAAGGCTCATGGGTTTTTTCTGGCGTAGCTGGCCAAATAGATATACTTAGATATTCTTTCCAGCATATCGCCTCGGCTCTGTTGCAAAAACCCTAATCTATTGGTTTGATGTTCCAGTCTGCTTCCGAACATCAACCTGAATGAACTCCAATCTACTCTTCTAGTAAAGGCACTTCTTCAATGTGCTGATGCCCGTAGCTGGGCCGTTCCCCATATAAAGATGGCAACATTGACTACAAAAGCCAAAGAAAATATATAAGTAACCTACAGCTGGGACTGAACGGAAGACTTTGTCTAATTTAAATGTCGTCCTACTGAGGCGTACGGACATTCTGCCCAGTCCTTTGGGGCTAAGACTGTAATCAGCTCTGTGTATGAAGATAGACTGAAACGCTGGGCACAAAAAAGATGTATTGATCGTCTAGCCTATAGTCCACTAGGCATGCTATGGTCCTAACTGTATTTGTTTTTCCACAGCGTCTTCTCTCTCTGACTAGTTCAATCAAAATTTAGTTGCTTGGTAAGGAGACTTAGCTTTAATGAATATTTCCGTTATTGGAGCAAAAGGGTTACCGGCAAAACAGGGGGGTATTGAGCATTACTGTCAAGAGCTCTATCCCCGTATGATTCTGCAGGGACATCACGTGGACCTTTTTGCTCGCGCTAACTATGTAAGTACTTCTTGGTTCCATCGGTATAAAGTTAAGGGAGTTCAGATAACGGCGTTGCCATGCTTGAATTTACGAGGATTCGACGCTTTGGCTAGTTCTGCCCTAGGCGCTGTCCTTTCTAGCCGTAAACGCTATGATATTATCCATTTTCATGCCCTAGGGCCTGCGCTTTTTAGTGTACTGCCCAAGTTGGCTTCCTCATCCACCAAGGTAGTGGTTTCTTGCCAAGGCTTAGACTGGAATCGTGCCAAATGGGGAAATATTTCTAGTCGCATGCTTCACATGGGAGAGCGTGCAGCGGTTCGCTTTGCTGATGAAATTATTGTCGTTTCTGAGGAACTGCGCTCGTATTTCAAGAAGACCTATAACCGGGACACAATCTATATCCCCAATGGACCTGCTGGGTATGGATTCTCGGACGAACATTTCCGCTACGGCACTTCGCTTGGAATACAACAAAACAAATACATGGTGTTCTTGGGAAGGCTGGTGCCTGAAAAACGCCCTGAATTGCTCATTCAAGCATTCCAGGAATTACAGTTGCCTGGCTGGAAGTTGGTTTTTGTGGGGGGTAGTAGTGATACTTCTCATTTTGCTGAGGAGTTGTCCGCGATGGCTGGAGGCAATCCCAAGATTGTATTTGCGGGAGAGCTTCATGGGGAAAGACTGGCTGAAATTGTGCGCGGGGCAGGGCTTTTTGTTCTTCCCTCCGATCTGGAAGGGCTACCCCTTTCCATGTTGGAAGCCATGCGCGAAGGAATTCCGGTCGTTGCCAGCGATATTCCTGCCCATCAGCAATTGTTACTGGGTGGACGAGGGATTTTATTTCGGGCTGGGGATATAAACTCCTGTTCTGATGCGCTTAGCTGGGCCGTTCACCATACACATGAGATGGCAGCGATGGCTATAAAAGCAAAAAAACATATACAGGTAAACTACAATTGGGACCAAATAACATCTGAAACTCTGGCAGTATATGAAGGTGTTTATAGTAACTGTTTCAGGAAACAATTAGGAATTTCATCATAATTAATACTTTCTAGCTTTTAGTTAAATTATATGGAATAGTGCATGCAGATTCTTGAGCTTCAGAAGAAAGTATTTAAAGGGGGTATTTACCTCGTTATAAGGCAGTTAGTAGGAGCTGTGATGGCTCTGGTCGGGGCTTTGGTGATTGCACATATTCTGGGGCCAGAAGAATTTGGGATTGTGGCTATTGCCATGAGTGTCTTTTACTTTACGACGGCAACGAGCAAACTGGGACTCAATATTTATGTGATTCGCCAACCTGATTTGCAAGAGAAAGAGGCCGAGCAAATTTTAGCGTTTTACAACACGGTTGGTGTAGCCTTCTGTATTTTAGTATGGTTTGCTGCCCCGCTGGTGGGCCTGTGGACGGGCCATGCCCATATTGTGACTCCCGTGGTGCAATGTCTAGTACCTATTGTCTGGTTGGATATGGTTGGCGGACTCTACATTGGCCTGCTGGAGCGGAAGTTGCGTTTTGCAGAGGTCGGCTCCATTGAAATGCTGGCCCAAATCACCAATACCATTCTCTCGCTCTCTTTAGTATTCCTGAACTACAGCTACTGGGGACCCGTGGCAGGGCTGGCAGCCCAATTTCTGATTCAGGCCGTATTGGGAGCTTTCTACCAACCCATTCGTTGGCGGATGCGTTGGCAATGGGATTCGCTTCTGCCTGCTCTAAGGTTCAGTCTTGGATATACGGGTTGTAGCTGGCTTTGGTCGTTTAAGAGCTTGACGATCCCTCTATTGGTGAGTCGTTTGGCTGGTTTGGAGGCGGTGGGTATTCTTACGATGGCTAATCGCCTGACCGCCCAACTAGGTACTTTGTGGCCTGTAGTCGAGCGTTTGTCGCTTAGTGGGTTGGCAAAACTAAACCATGAACCGGAACTGACCCGTCAGGTAATTAGTCGGGGGATGGTCTATCAAGGGCTTGTGGTTGGTCCTTTTCAAGCACTATTTTCATGCCTTTCCCTATGGGCTATTCCCTTGCTCCTCGGCAAAGCATGGACGCCTAGTATTCAGATCTTTCCTTTTATTGCCTTTGTTTGGTTGGTCTTTGCTGTATTTACCCTGCATGCCTCCGCTCTATTCGTAGTAGGTCGCAACGACGAAGTCGCGAAAGCTTATCTATGGCACCTGGGCCTACTCTGGCTATCCACCCTACTGTTGGTTCCTTCATACGGAATATGGGGCTATGCGGCAGCAGAAATGATAGCCCTTCTTAGCTATTTTTCGCTGCATCGCTCTTTGGTGAACCAATTTGGAACGCTGGATTATGGGGATAGTTTTTGGCTCGTGGCCGCAACCGTTCCTCCCCTTATGCTGGGGCCATCGTTGCCCATGGCTTTGGGGCTTGGGGTCTTCCTATTGAGTTATGGATTGCTTTTCTTGCTACGTCCAGGTTTGAGAAAAGTGCCCACTGAGCTATACAGCGCTTGGCGTGGTTCTCCTTCTCCCCAACTTGAGACTCTCTCTACGCAGTGAACACGAGGTTACCTATGGATAAAAGCTTCTCTCTCATACATGGTGTCTTTGGCCGATGGCGATTGCCAGCTTTGGCTACATTTATGGCGGTGATGGCTGGGGCGATTGGCTACTTGGTGTTCGCCCCTTCCATCTATGAAGCTACGGTCAAAATTTTAGTGGATAACAAACAACTGAGTGTCTCCGAATTGGGTCGCGAGCTGACGGAAAAGCCAGAACTTTTGAATGCCAATCCGATCGCTACCCAAGCGGAACTTGCTAAATCTGAACGAATTTTGAACAGAGCCCTGACGCAAGCATCGTTACAAGGTCTGAACGACTTGCCTCAGGTTGATCAATTCAGAAAAGACCTGAAAGTTACGATTTTGCCGGACACAGGAATTTTGGGGATGACCTATCGGAGTAAGGACCCCAAATTAGCCTTTGGATTACTCAATCTCGTCTCGCAGCTGATGGTTCAGGAAAATGCGAGTACGAACCGTTCTGCAGTAACTTCCCTGCGTAAGTTCTTAGAGGCTGAAGTTCCTAAAAAACGCAGGCAGCTAATGGAGATAGAAGCGGCTGAAAGTAACTATAAACGTACCAGCGGAGTTGTCTCTCTAACTAATCAAACGGATGCCTTGGTGAGTAGTTTATCAGAGTTGCAGAATCAGGAGCGGCTACTCGCAGCTCAAATCCGAGAAGCAAGGGCCCGAGATGTTTCCTTGCGGGGACTAACCAATACAAAAAGCATCAAGAAGACCTTTGAGGCCGTGCGGGTTGGTCAAGATGAAGGGCTGAAAGCTCTCCGGACTAAGTTGGCTGAATTAGAGGCGCTCGTTGTTACCAATCGTTCACGTTTAGGAGATAGCCATCCTGATTTACTGGCTGCGGTAGAGCAGCGGGATGCCGTAAAAGCCCAGTATGTTAAACAGCTAAGCCGCATTACTAAGAACGTTTCTAAGAATCCAGACAACGGAGACTCCAGCGAACTGAGTCAAGACCTTGCCAGCAAGCTGATTGTCAACGAAGTGGAACGGTCCGGGTACGAGCGTAAATTGGCATCTGTCAGTGCGCAACGGGCAGAACTCCAGGCTACCCTCAAGCAGCTCCCTGCCAAAGAACAGAATCTCGTGGAGTTGGCGCGGAGTCGTGAAGAGGGCGCTACCGCGCTGACGCTGCTGCAACGCAAGCTCTCTGAGGCCCGGATGACGGAAGCTCAGCTAGTCAGTAATATCAGCATTCTTGACATGGCAAGGTTACCGACTGATCCGGCATGGCCCAACAAGCCTGTTGTCCTGGTACTCGCCATCGTTACAGGGATTATTCTGGTAATTGGGGTTGTCCTATTGCTCGAAGCTTTGGATGGAACTCTTCGGGGAGAAGCCGATGTGGAGAAGCTGCTCAAACTGCCTGTGCTAGGCGTTCTCCCAGTCCTCCCTTCTTCTGCTCTTAAACGGGGAACTCCGGAGGTATTCCTAGATGACCTGGGTACATTTGAGTCCTATCGCATGCTCCTGAAGACATTGGAATTTCGTAGTCAGGACATACGTGTGGTGGTGGTCAGTAGCACGATTGCCCAAGAAGGTAAGTCCTTGGTGGCCTCTCGCTTGGCTTCGGTCGCAGCTTCACTCTCTCGACGCACCTTAATTATTGATGCGGACCTGCGGCGTCCTGTGCAGCATGAATTGTTTGGAGTGCGTGCAAAGCCTGGTGTTAGTCATGTGATTTCAGGTTTACCCTTAATTCGTGCCGTGCAGCCTACGGCGATCCCAAACCTATCGATCTTGACCTATGGGGAAATCTATAAACGCCCTTCGCAGTTAATTGAGTCTACTCAGATGAGGGAGCTCCTGGAACAGGCGGCTGAACAATATGACCTGGTTATTATCGATACGCCACCCGTTACAAGCTGTGCTGATGCTGCTCTTTTGAGTCGCAACAGTGACGGGATGCTTTTTGTAACCCGTCCTAATATGACTGCCCGAGAGGTGGCGCAACGGGCAATTTCAGAATTGAACAAAAATAGAGTCCACATCTTGGGGGTTGTCGTCAATGGAACGACGAACCAAACAGAAGCCTACTATCAGTATCCCATTCAGTCTTCTTACGGATCCGTTCCCAAGTCACTGAAGCCCTAATGAGGTCCTCATGATGTTGTCTAAATTATTCTCTCTGCTTGTCTTAACTGGTTATTTAGGCGTAGGGTTTTGCCTAACCCTGCTAACTCCTGCCGTTGCTCAAGATCAGACCTTTAATTTGCGCGTTGACCAATCGGGGAATCGTTTGGCTCCAGGAGATAAAGTGCGTCTGACGGTAGTTGGTTTTCCTGAGCTCTCTGGGGAACAAGTGGTTCTCAATGATGGATCTATTCAAATGCCTTTGGCGGGAGATATATCTCTAGAAGGACTCAGCCCAGGTGAAGCAAAGGACCGAATCACAGAAGCGATCAAGCCCTATGTGCGTAGGCCCCAGGTAAGTTTGGCTTTACTCAATCGTCGCACTCCTCGCATCAGTGTTACAGGGGAAGTGAATCGGCCAGGACCTCGTCAGTTAACGAAATCCATTCCTGCCCAAAATAGCGAATCTATACAAGCAGGACCAGAATTCCCTACTGTCAGTTCCTCTTTACTGCTGGCGGGTGGTGTCACACCCAATGCAGACCTGCGCAATGTAATTATTCGTCGGGTAGGCCGCAGCAATGTTAGTTCTACTCAGCCTGTGGCTTCCCCTATGCTTCCCCAGTCTTCCAATGCATCGTCTGACATTCCCAAGAGAGAAATCAAGGTTAATCTCTGGAATGCCATTCGCACAGGCAGTTTGGGTGATGACCCTCAGGTTTACGACGGAGATGAAATCGTTGTTCCTGTCGCCCAATTAGCTGGTCCTGAGCAGCGTGCACTTCTTGCTTCCACAGTGGCCCCTGACAAAATTAATATCCAGGTCGCAGGACAAGTACAACGCCCTGGAGCCTTAACGCTTGCTCCGAATAGCGATGTAACAACGGCCATCGCGGCGGCGGGCGGTCCTACGGACAAAGCAGATACCAGTGCCGTTACCCTGATGCGCATGTCTGCGGATGGTAAGGTCGACCGACAAACATTTGCCTTCGGTCAAGCCTCTAGCCCGTTGAGGAATGGGGACGTTATCCTCGTCGAAAAATCGGGCACCAGCAATACTTTAGATTTCTTGGGCGCAGCGGTTAGCCCCCTCGCTCCTCTGTTCTATCTTTTCAGGGGGTACTGATTCATGCTCACGATGAGTAATCCCCGTAGCAAGGCTTTATGGGTCGGCATCGCAGGGGTGCTCTTCGGTATTTTGGCCGGTGTGATGGTGGGTGCCCAGCCCCTATATTTAGGATTGGGACTTGGTGCAATATGTGCCCTGATTTATTTCTTTGCCGATTTTGAGCGAGCCGTACTAGGGCTACTGATCTTACGTAGTGCCCTTGACAATTTTTCACTTCAGCAGATACCTGCTGCTTATGCTGTTGGTTTAGATACTTTAACGCTTTTGTATGTAACTTTTCTATTGCTGACTAGTCAGACGGTAAAAATAGATAAGTTTTGGTGGGTCTTCGCTAGCTGGATCATGCTGCAGGGACTTTGGCTTGTTCTGTCAGCAATAGGAGGTTTAGGACTAGACGCTTCTTACCTACCGCTTAGCCTTCGAGAATGGATACGCCTGTTTTCCTGGCTCTTGGTTTATCTCTTAGTTATGCAACTAGAAGGTCGTATCAAGCCCGAAAAGCTCATTTCCATCTTGCT